>ENA-UOWK01000115-UOWK01000115.1-bioreactor-metagenome-genome-assembly--contig:-NODE-115-length-104072-cov-115.525924_pt1 | contig 104072 bp, 88 predicted proteins | sample MGYA00238157_ERZ761612 | MGnify/ENA primary metagenome ERZ761612 (study PRJEB28901, sample SAMN06268035) | bioreactor metagenome | isolation source: Joint BioEnergy Institute, California, USA...
TAGACATTAGCCAGCACTGAATTTATTATGATTTTCTAGGTGCGAAAGTTGAGTACTTAACTAAACTATTTAAAAAAGCACTTTGCTTCCATATTTTCAACTGCTGTTTGGATTAAATACCAGCAAGCTGCACCAGCGGCAAGCGCTACCGAAATACATGCTATATAACTGAAAAAAATACAAGCCCATTTAAATGCTGCCTTATTAATACCTGACGCGCTAAGGTGTACGGCATGCTGGTCATTATATACCTTTTCACTAACAAGATTCCCCTGTTGATCAACTTCTGGAACTCTTCAGGATTTTGGGAATTTGCCAAGCGTTTTGATTAATATTTGAAGGGGCTGTTTGCAGATAGCTTTTTTTAAAAGTTTTCCTCAAAGTAAAGAGTTATCTGTAGTGTGGATTTCTTGAAGTGCTCTCACTAAATTTTTAAAACGTTATCTAAACGTTTTAAAGTTATCTTTTTAAAGATACTGTTTTCTAATTTTATCTCGCAAAAAAACTGGCTGCAATCGGGAAATCATGCTGCCTGCCGCCGATTTTGCAAATATACGGGATATCCCTAATACTCTTACCGTCAATATTCGACATCGTTCGCAGAAAAACGAGCAGAATAACAAGCGTTAGCCGGGCTGTCAGGCAAACCCGGCTTAAGGCTACTTCATTCTTTTTGGCCGTCTATCCGGTAGTTTTTTGATAAACTGGTTCGCCACTTCCGAAGCCACCAGCCCGATCGCAATTGCAATAGATAGAAGCAGCACTTTAGCGGCAAGCGATACGGCGCCGTTATAATCGTTTTGGACAAAGTGCCGCATGGCGTCATACGCAAGGCCGCCTGGCACAAGCGGAATAATCCCGCCGACCGTAAAAATCAAGATCGGCGTCTTATAAAAACGGGCAAACACCTGGCTGATCACCCCGACGAAAAAAGCTGCAATAAACGTGCCATACACGACGTTCTGCTCATACATGTAAAATAGAAAATAAATACCCCACCCGATCATGCCGGTAATCCCGCACTGGATCAACAATTTTCTCGGTGCATTGAAAAGAATGCCAAATCCCGCCGAAGCAAAAAAGCTGGTTAATAGCTGTTGGAACAACTTCCGTCACCCTTTTAAAAAACTGTAATCTTTGATGTGTAAAAAACGCAGGGGCCTTAAAAAGCAGGCGGCCTTTTAAAAAATCGTGAGTATAATCGCGATCCCGGAACCGATGGCAAATGAGGTTAAAAAAGCTTCTGCGCCTTTTGTGACACCGGAAAAAAGATGTCCCGCCATCAGATCGCGCAGTGCGTTGGTAATCGCCAGCCCCGGAACAAGCGGCATGACAGAACCGATAATGATTTTATCCAGTTCCCGGCCGATGCCTGCATGGACAAGGATGTAAGCTGTAATCCCGATCACAAGCGAAGCGACAAATTCAGCAAAGAAACGCACCTTTACGAACCGGTGAATGTAATGCGTGCTGAGGAAGCCAAGGCCGCCTGCAATACATGCGGGCAGAAAGTCAATCCAGCCGCCTAAAAAAATGATGACAAAACAGCCACTTGAAATCGCCGCAGCCACAAATTGTAGCCAGAGAGGGTAAGCTTCCTCTTCCGTTTCAATTTTTTTCAACTGTCCATACGCTTCCTTAAGGGTAATGCCCCGGTTGCTGATTTGCCGCGAGATGCTGTTGACCTGGTCGACTTTTCTCAAATCCGTTGAACGTTCGGAGATGCGGATCAGCTTTGTCAGCTCCGCCCCGTCCAGTGAAAAAATAATGGCAGTCGGGGTGACAAAGCTGTGTGACCCACTGATCCCGGCAGCCGCAGCAATTCTCGACATCGTATCTTCCACACGGTACGTTTCCGCGCCGCTCATCAGCATGATTTTTCCGGCTAATAAGCAAACCCTCATGACCTGCTGGGCTTCATTCTGATACATGCTCATTTCTCCCTATCGATTCACCTGCAATTATTTAACCACAGTTTGCCGGTCAATAAAATAGCCGGGCCATTTTTCAGGGCCGGCTTCTTAAATCATTTCCTTTAACGCAGCGAATTTCGAGGTCACCCGCTTATGCTGAACAAACGAATTTTCAACGGTTTATATTATGTTAAGGAAGAGACTCATTTTTCACCGCGTTCTTAACGTAGACGCGTTCTAAGTTAAGGAAGGAAACCCATTTCCTCCGTTTCCTTAACGTAGACGCGTTCTAGGTTAAAGAAGGGAACCCATTTCCTTCGCTTTCTTAACGTAGAAGCACTCTAGGTTAAGGAAGAGGACCCCATTTCCTTCGCTTCCTTAACGTAGGCGCACTCTAGGTTAAGGAAGACCCTCATTTTCCTTCGCTTCCTTAATGTAGACGCGCTCTAGGTCAAGAAAGTGACCCCATTTCCTCCGCTTTCTTAACGTAGACGCACTCTAAGTTAAGGAAGAATTTCCATTTCCTCCGCTTTCTTAATGTAAAGTCCATGACGCTTAAACTTGCGGCATGGACGTTTCATTGCGCTGAAAATAAATGGGCGTGATGCCCTTGTATTTGATATAAAAATTCCATTTCCGATGAAAAGCTGGCTAAATGCGCCATCTTTACGATCATCATTATTTTATTTCGACCGTCCAATGAAGCGGGTCTTCCGTTTTTCCGAGCTGGATGCCGGTTAGAGCATCATAAAGCCGGTTTGCAATCGAATCCGGCGCTTCAGCATGTGGAAGCTGCATCGCAACATCCTTCCAGCCGAGTTCGCCAACAGGAGAAATTACAGCTGCCGTTCCTGTGCCGAACACTTCTTCCAGCTGTCCATTTTTATAAGCATTATAAATTTCGTCTATGGAAATTTTCGTTTCCTTTACAGGGACGTTCCAGTATTTCATCAACTCGATAACGGAGTCTCTTGTGACACCACCGAGAATACTGCCGTTCAGTTTCGGGGTGACGACTTCTCCGTTGATTTTAAAGAAGATGTTCATGCTGCCGACTTCTTCAATATATTTTCTTTCAACACCGTCCAGCCAAAGCACCTGGTCGTAGCCCAACTCCTCTGCTTTTTCCTGTGCTTTCAAGCTTGCTGCATAATTGCCGCCTGTTTTTGTAAATCCGACGCCCCCTGGGACAGCTCGGACATATTCATCTTCCACATAAATGCGGACAGGTTTCAGCTGGTCGCCGTAATACGAACCAACAGGAGAAAGGATGATCATAAATTTATATTCATGTGCCGGATGTACGCCAAGGCTAGGCTCTGTCGCAATAATGAACGGGCGAATGTAAAGCGATGTCCCTTCCCCGTCCGGAATCCAGTCTTTTTCAAGTTCAACAAGCTGCTTAATGGCATCAAGCACAATGGTCTCGTCTATTTGCGGGATGCTTAATCTCGCGCAAGACACATTCATCCGGGCAACATTTTTTTCAGGCCTGAACAACAGAACCCTGCCGTCCTTTGCGCGATAGGCTTTTAATCCTTCGAATACAGACTGGCTGTAATGGAATACCATTGCCGCCGGTTCCAATACAAGCGGTGCATACGGTGTTATTCTTGGTTGGTGCCAGCCTTCTTCCTCATTATAGTCCATGACAAACATATAGTCCGTAAAATGTTTGCCAAACCCCAATGATTCAACAGCCGGTTTTTCTTTTTTCACATCTGCTTTAACGAATTCGATAACCTGATTCAAACCGATAGCATCCCTTTCCAATACGTGAAATTATTATTTTCAATCTATTATAACAACTTTATGAAGAAAAGACCAGAGGCTTTATAAAATTTTTAAAATTTTTTGAGTGAAGCACTTTCCGAATCAATAGCAGATGCAACCTTAGCCCCCTTGTAAAATAGACTGCAGCAAAGGGCTGTATACATTAAAAGCGGAGAGACCACGGAAAATCGTGTCTCGCCGCTTTTTTCTAATATTCTTCCTTGCGCTGAGCAAATTTGCCAGATTATACAAGAATGCATGTAGAAAAAGGGCTCCATTACTAGCTGGTGCATGCAAAGTTTTCCCTTTAAAATGGCATCAAGCTTTCCTTGCCGATACCTCCAAATCCGGCATGGCAGGCGTTCTCAGCAGGTCGTACCAGTTCTTTAAAGCGGAGATCATAATGACGATCCCGAGAATGAGCATAATGATCGACAAAATGCCGTTCAGTACATTGTATCCCGCTGCGGCATGGTTCAAGTAAACATTTTTTACCATCCAATAACCGGCATAGTTCACCGTAACATACAAATACGCAAGCGGAATCAGGCAAGTGAACATATACCGCTTTTTATCGGCAATTTTCAAAATGACAGTTGCCCCGACAATCAGCCCAATCGAGGCCATCAGCTGGTTCGATACGCCAAACAACGCCCAGACGGAACCGATATCGCCGGAGTAGAGCAAATAGCCCCACATAAAGCAAGCCGCAGCACTTGTGAGAATCGATCCTGGCAGCCAGTCGGTCTTTTTGAGCGGTTTATACAACTCCCCTAAAAAGTCCTGTAACAGGTAGCGCGCCACCCTTGTTCCCGAATCGATCGCCGTCAAAATAAACACGGCTTCAAACAAAATGACAAATTGATAGAAATAGGGTGCAAGATTGCTAAACCAGTGGATTTTTGTAAAAATATACGTCATGCCGACTGCAAGCGTTACTGCGCCCCCGGTTCTGCCGGCCAGGTCCATTCCGATTTCACTGCTTAAATGCGGAAGGTTGACAACATGCATGCCGAGCGTCTTAAAAACTTCCGGCGTGGAGTTGATGGCAAAATAGTCGGCAGGCTGCAGGGCGGTCGCAGCGACAAGTGCCATTACGCCGACAAGCGATTCGACAAGCATGGCACCAAATGCAACCGGCTTGATATCCGTCCATTTATCGAGCATTTTCGGCGTTGTGCCGGAGCCGATAAAGGCATGGAAACCGGAAATCGCACCGCAGGCAATCGTGATCGAAATAAACGGCCAAACCGGTCCTGTCATCGTCGGGCCGCCGCCGTGGATAAATTGCGACAGCGCCGGCATATGAATCGGCGGATTAATGATAAATACACCAATAATGAGGGCAATAAACACGCCGATTTTCATAAAGCTGCTCAAATAATCACGCGGTGCCAACAGCAGCCATACCGGAAGCGCCGCGGCAAAAAATGCATAAGCTGGAAGAATAATGGCCAATGTTTTCGGATCAAACGTAAGCCATTCGCCAATCACAGTATGTCGGATCCACGGCCCGGCAAAAACGCCCGCTACGATTAGGAGGAACCCGATCGTTGTCGTCAGCTTCAAATTGCCGGTTTTTTTGTAAAACAAGCCAACGCCCATTGCAACCGGAATGGTGATCCCCACGGAAAAGGTGCCCCATGGGTTATTTTGCAGGGCATTTACGACAACCATGGAAAGACCGGCCATTGTAATTACAATAATAAACAGCATGGCAAGGCCTGTACAGAACCCGGCAACCGGCCCCATTTCCTCTTTCGCCACTTCGGAAAGTGATTTCCCTTTCCGGCGCATGGAGGCAAAGAGCACGACAGCATCGTGTACGGCACCGCCGATAACAGCGCCGATCAAAAGCCATAAGAGGCCCGGCAAATAGCCGAACTGCGCTGCCAAAATCGGTCCGACAAGCGGGCCTGCAGCCGCAATCGCCGCAAAATGGTGGCCGAACGTCACCCATTTATTGGTCGGCACATAATCTTTCCCGTCGTTAAACTCATGTGCCGGCGTCGGCGTATCATTATTCAGCTTTAAAACCTTTACGGCCATAAACGTGCCATATAAACGATAAGCAATCATTAAGATACAGATGGAGCCGATTACAATTGTAATCGCATTCATTTGGTGAAAGCCTCCTTTTTGTCATTCTCATCGCTTATATTTTATAAGTTTTGCACGCTGTAAAAGCTGTTTTCCGGCAAAATGTAAATATCATAGGATAAGAGGGCGAATTCAGAGGATGAAATGCATTTTAAATCCGGATAAACTGTTTTAACACATGCTTGTAAGTCCGGCTGACCGGAATATTCGCCCCGTCCCGCATGATCAGATTATAAGTGGAATGAAACCATGGCCGGATCTCGACAATGGCATCGAGATTGACGAGATAAGCACGGTGGACGCGGGCAATCGACGTAGATGGCAGTTTCTTTTCTACATTTACCAGTGATTCTGTTATGGTATATTTTTTATCATCTGTCGCAATGACTGTCCGCCCGTCAACCGACTCCGCGTACAACAGTTTTTCAACCGGGATGATGACAATGCGCTCATCTGTTGTGACCGCCAGTTTGCCGGGATTTTTCGGAACAGCAGGACGGTCCCCTTCCAACATTTTTTTCACCTTTGCGACTGTCTGTGCTACCCTTTTTTCTTCAAACGGTTTTAAAATGTAGTCTGCAGCATTGAGTTCAAACGCTTTTACGGCATATTCATCATAAGCAGTCGCAAATACAACGGCAGGATGCTGCGGATGGCGGCTGATTTCCTTCACGAGATCCATGCCGTGCTCGTTTGTCAGCATCATATCGACAAACACAATATCCGCCTCTGTTTCTTCCAGCTTCATAAGCGCTTCTTTTACGGATCCGGCTTCACCCGCCAATTCCACCTGCCCCGTTTTTTTCAGCAAGTAAATCAATTCATCCCGGGCCGGAGCTTCATCATCCACTACAAATACCTTTAGCATATTCTCCCCCCCATATTTCCTCTAATGGTATCGAAATGGCCACTTTGGTTCCGCCGGTTTTTCTGTTTTCAATCCGGAATACAGCACTATGCCCGTAGATTTCCTCAATTCTTTTCCGGATGTTCCACAAGGCTGTCCCAGTCCCCTCGGCTGAGTCGACAGCCACATTGCCAAGCGACTGCACCTGTTCTTTAGAAATGCCTTTTCCGTTGTCCTCCGTTTCCATGATAAATTTTCCGCTTTTTACACGTGCGCGGACAACAATATACGGATTTTTCGTAAATTGTTGTGTAAAGGCATGGCGGACGGCGTTTTCCACCAAGGGCTGCAGTGTAAACGGCGGCACCATCGCTGTGTGTAAAAGCGGATCAATATCAAAATGAACATGATACCTCCCCGGGAACCGCGCCTGTTCAATGGCCAAATAAGCTTTCACATGTTCCAGTTCTTTTTCAAGGGGGATCAGCATTTTTCCCGCCCCCTGCAGGTTGCTGCGGAAAAAGGCCGCGAGCTGCACGAGCAGTTCCCTTGCTTTATCCGCATCTGTCCGGACAAGGCATGTAATCGTGTTAATCGCATTAAAGAAAAAATGTGGGTGAACCTGGGCCTGGAGCGCTTTAATCTCGGCATCTTTCAAAAGTTTTCTTTGCAGTTCCGCCTCCGCCAGTTCAAGCTGGTTGGAAAACAACTTGCTCAAACCTTCCGCCAGTTCCTGTTCGACCGCGCTTAATTGTGATGCTGATGTAAAGTAAAGCTTTAACGTGCCCGCAACTTGTTCGCGGACAAACAGCGGCAGCACGATCGCCGCCTGGAGCGGGCAGCCTTCATGGTTGCACTGGATTTCCTTAGCCGTTCTGGCGACCATGATTTTCCCGTGCAAAAGCACCCTTTCCGTCAGCTTTGTCGACATGCTCTCAAGCGGAATATGATGGTCCGATGCTACCCCTGCATGCGCCAGCACTTTTTCCCGGTCCGTAATAGCGACGGCATCAGCTGCTGTATGCTTCAAAATTATTTCTGCCGCTTCTTTGCATGATTGCATGTTCAGCCCTTTCCGGAAATGGGCTAGCGTTTCCTGTGCAATCTGCAGCGCTTTATGGGTCTGCACCGCCCTTGTCCGTTCTTCTTCCAGTAAAATCGTCTGGATAATCAAGATAAAAATAAACGTACCAAAGCCGTTAATCGAAATCATCGGTACCGCGATCAGGCGGACGAGCGCCACTGCTTCTTCAAAAGGTTTTGCTACTGCCAGGATGATGCCCATCTGTAGCATTTCCATTAAAACCCCAGCAGCGACCGCTTCAAGCGCAGCATACTTCCCGCGCACGTTAAAGCGTCTGCCAATAAAGCCCATGATAATGCCGGCAATCATCGTCGACAGGCTGCAGGCAATATCCGTATAGCCGCCGAGAGAGAGGCGGTGGATGCTGGCAAGCAGGCCTGCGCCGATGCCGACAACCGGCCCGCCCAAAAGGCCTGCAATCCCGACGCCCATGATTCGGGTATTGGCAATCGCACTTTCAACCGATAAATGCCCCTGCCCGAAAGCATGCGAGACTTTCCCATGCTCAATAACGATGCCGGTATAGTTACTAATGATACCAAAAATTCCAAAAACAATAATCAGCACCAATTTTTCTTTCCGTCCGTATTCCTGATGGATAATTTGCCGGAATGTCTTCAGCCGCGAGAGTAAAAAAGCAGCAATGACAAGAATCCCGGCCCGCTCAAGCATTACCGGCAAAAGTGTTGCCATAAAGGATCCCCCTTTGTTTTCCACCCGTCCGTATTGAAAACCCTTTCTTTTATTATAAAAGACTTCACCGGTTTTAGGAAAGCAAAAAAGCAGTGTTTCAAAAAGCCCAGCCAATAGAAAAACGGCGGGATACCGTTCGAACTGTATCCCGCCGTTTTTTTTAGGGCTGCTATGAAACTATTTGCCATCATTGTGTTTGCTTATAATCTTTTAAATACGATACCGGTTTATTGACCGGGACGGCTGCACCTTTATAATGCTTTTTGATAAAGTCAGAGACTTCTTTTGAATGATAAATGTTTACAATTTCTTTCAACGTTTTGTCATTCTTGTCTTTTGTCCGGGCTGCAATAATATTGATATACGCTTTGTTGCCCGCATCTTCACGGAAGATGGAGTCATTCGTCGGGTTTAAGCCGGCATTAATGGCCATATCGCAATTGATCACAGCGAGTGCCGAATCATCCAGGCCGCGCGGTGTTTGGGCGGCATCCACGGCAGTAATTTTCAAATGTTTCGGGTTTGAAGCGACATTTTCAAGCCCGCCTTTGCCTGTGAAACCTTTTTTCGTCGTAATCAATCCGGCTTTTTGCAGCAAAAGCAAAGCCCTGCCGAGGTTTGTCGGGTCTTTCGGAATCACAACTTGGTCGCCATCTTTCACTTCGCTGACCTTTTTATATCTTTTCGAGTAGATCCCCATCGGCCAAATATTCGTTGTGCCGATCGCCGAAAGCTTCAGATTGCGTTGTTTAATAAAGTCATCGAAATAAACAACCGTCTGGAACGCGTTAATATCAATTTCCCCGTCGCTTAATGCGAGGTTCGGCTGAACATAGTCGTCAAAACGGACAATCTTGATATTAATATTTTTCTTTTTCGCGAGTTTCTGGATTAAATTCCATGTCGGCACTTCAGAAGTGGTTGTCCCGACTTTGATTGTCTTTGTGCTTGTGCTGCCCGAATTGTTTTTGGCCCCGCATCCTGCCAAAACCAGGATCAGCCCTAATAATAGAATCGCAAATTTTTTCATCGCTGCTAAGTCCCCCTGAATTGAATTTTTTATAAAAAAGGTGTAACCCTTTTTTTCAATATTATTTTCTCCGGATTTTTTTGGAGAGAAAGTTGCCCAATGTCTGGACAAGCTGGGTGAAAATGACCAGCGTGATAACGGTAACGATCATGACGCCTGTCTGAAACTGGTTGTACCCGTACGTGATCGCCAAATCCCCGATCCCGCCGGCACCGACCGCGCCCGCCATCGCGGAAGCCCCAATCAGCCCGATGGTGGCAATCGTTAAATTGAGCACCATGGATGCCTTTGCTTCCGGAAGCAAAAACCGCCAAATAATCTGCCAGTTCGTCGCCCCCATTGACTGCGCAAGTTCGATTGTCCCTTTGTCGACTTCAAGCAGTGAACTTTCAATGAGCCTCCCGATGTAAAAAGCAGTGTACAACACAAGCGGCACAATCGCTGCGGTTGTTCCGATCGCTGTCCCGACAACCCAGCGCGTAAACGGAATGATCGCGACAACGAGAATAATAAACGGGATCGACCGAAAAATATTGATAATCACATTTAAAATATTAAAAATCCATTTGTTTTCCCATATGCCGTTTTCCCGGGTAATAACGAGAATGACGCCAACCGGGATGCCGATGATGATGGAAATGAGTAATGATACAGCCACCATATACAGCGTCTGGCCCATTGCCGTGAAAAATTGCGGCCAAAACCATGACCAATCAAATGCCATTTTTCTCCACCTCCCGAATGATCGCTTCGTGATCGTTGATGTACTGAATGGCCCGCTTCATTTCTTCCGGGTCGCCTTTCAATTCGACAAGCAGGTTGCCAAAAGGGATTCCCTGCAGTTCGGTGATCATGCCATGAAGCACATTCAGGTCGATTGAAAATTGTTTTGCTGTATTGGATAAGAGCGGCATATTGGTGGAAGCTCCCTTAAACAGAATCCGGTAAATGCCGTGCGGGTTGTCTTTGCTGCTTTCATCGATCAGTTTTTGCACTGATGGCGGAATCGAATCATTCAGCACGGTTTTCACAAAGCTTCTCGCAATTTGCGTTTTCGGTTCTGTGAACAGGTCGATTACCGGGCCCTGCTCCACAATTTTTCCGCCGTCCAGCACTGCCACTTTATCACAAATGTCACGAATGACGTTCATTTCATGGGTGATCATAAGAATCGTGATGCCCAGCTCGTCCCGGACTTTCCGCAAAAGGGCAAGCACGGCTTCGGTCGTATTCGGGTCAAGGGCCGATGTTGCCTCGTCACAAAGCAGGATGTCCGGGTCTGTCGCAAGGGCTCTTGCAATGCCAACCCTTTGTTTCTGGCCGCCTGACAACTGGTCAGGGTAGTGGTGCATTCTCTCTTCTAACCCGACAAAAGACAATAATTCTGCCACTTTTGCCTTTATTTCTTCCTTCGGGCGGTGTTCCAGCACAAGCGGCATGGCTACGTTTTGAAAAATCGTCTTTGACTGAAGCAGATTGAACTGCTGGAAAATCATGCCGATTTTTTTCCGCTCTTGGCGCAGCTTTGCAGGCGGCAGGCGCACAAGGTCGATCCCGTTAACGAGCACTTTCCCAGAAGTCGGCCGCTCGAGCAGATTCACGCACCGGATCAGCGTGCTTTTCCCGGCACCGCTGTAGCCGACCACCCCAAAAATTTCCCCTTTTTCAACACGCAGGTTGATGCCTTTTAACGCTTCAACCTTTTTGTCCTTCCCTTTTCCGTATACCTTATGAATATCTTCTAATACCAGCATGTTGAAAACTCCTTCTGTTCCTTTTGGCAAAAAAAAACCTTCTTTCATTCGAAAGAGGTTTGCCGGTCAAGTGACTTATCTCTCAGAATGAACCATTCTGCAGGAATTAGCACCTTTCAAAAAAAGATTTGAAGGTTGCTGGACGTCATCGGGCCTGTCCCTCAGTCTCTCTGGATAAGTTATTCATTTGTTATATTTAAATATTAGTGGACGGCTCGGGATTTGTCAATTCATTATTTTATATTTTTTTGTTTTCCAATCATCAGACAACTTGAAACAAAGCCCGGTTTCCCCGCCACTCCACCTGAATTTCATGCTCAAAAAAGCGGGAAAGCACTTGTTTTTCAATCATCTCGGAAGTCCGGCCCTGCCGGAAAACTTCCCCGTTTCTGATCAGCAATGTTTTTTGGAAAGCGGGAGAAATTTCTTCCGGATGGTGCGTGACATATACAAGCGTCGGTCCGTGCTTATCTTTTGCCAGCTCTTCTACACTTTCCAGCAAAATTTCCCGGGCAAACAAATCCAGTCCATTGCAAGGCTCGTCCAAAATTAAGATGCGCGGTTCCGCCATTAACGCACGCGCAATTAAAATTTTCTGCCGCTCTCCTTGCGAACAATGTTCATAAGCACGGCTAAAAAGGGCGGCACAATGCAATTGTTCCATCAAGCGCAGGGCTTTCTCTTCGTCTTGTGCATCCACCGCTTCATACAGCCCGATGGATGCATATTTGCCGCTGATGACCACATCGCGTGCAAGTTGGTTGCGCGGTATCCTTTCCTGGATGGAGGAGCTGACCCAGCCGATTGATTTCCGCAGTTCCGGCAGGCTTGTTTTTCCGAACGCTTTCCCGAGCACCTTGATGCTCCCCTTTGTCGGCCAAATATACCCGTTGATCATATTGAGCAAAGTGGTTTTGCCGGAACCGTTTAAGCCGAGGACAGCCCAATGCTCCCCTTTTTTGACCGTCCAGTGAATGTCCGAGAGCAGTTTTTTGCCGTCGCGCATCAGGCTCACACCGGCAACTTCGATTATATTTTCCATCTGTGCCATCCCCTTACATTTCGTACAAGTTTTAGACACACAGGGGTTCACCCTGCGCACTTCATTTATTCATGCTGGCGAGAAAATCCCCGAGCAGGTCTTCCGCATCTTCTTCTTTTTCCGGCGCTCCCGTTTCGGGCGGTGCCGGTTCGGCGGCGGCAGTTCTCCAGTCGAATGCATCAAGATCATCCGATCCAGGCGGCTCACCACCGGATCGAACCGGTTTCGCGTCCGCTTCTTCGCTGGTTTGCGGCAATTCGTCTTCCTGTAAAAAAAGCGTCTCATCCATAGATACAGGTTGTTTCGACAGGGCCGCAAAAAGCGAAGTCGCCCGGAGCGGATCCTGAATCAGTTCGTAAACAATGCTGCCGAGGATCGCTTCCGAATGTTCATGCTTCAGCCAGTCATGTTGCACTTTTGACAGTTTGCGCGGCAACGGGATTGTAATGGTTTCTTTGTCTTTTACGAGCGACTGGTTGATGCCCTGTAAGACATATCCGGCTATTTTGGCGGAAAAGTTCCGTTTCTCTTTTTCTTTTAACTTTGACAGCTCTTTTAAAATATGATCGGGCGTATCCTGGGGGATCCGGAACGAAATCGTCTGGCCCCGCTTCATCCCGCTTTGTTTTTCCATATTTTTTCACCTTATTTGGATTCGACCGGTTTCTTTCCCTTGTCTTCCGGTTTATTGCTTTTCCTCACATAATCCGAAATTAATTTGTAGTAAGCATTGGCCATCATCCAGATGCTCTCTTTTTCATCTTCAAAGAAATCAATATTGTAGCCGTCAAGGCTGTTGTTCAGCGTTTTTAAGTAATCTTTCAGGACAACAGAACCGCCGCCGACAAAATAGCAAATCTCTGTTTGTGAATTTTTCTGCCACACGTTCCGGAGCAGGCGGTATTGTTTCTTTGCAAGGTCAAACAGAATCCGGTCTGTAATGTCGTGCACGCTTGTCCGGCTGCCTTTTACCATAATATGGTTGCGGTCATGCTTTTTCGTGATAATGTCGACCACATCACGACGGCTGTCCAATTCGACCCCGTATTTGACGCGGATTTCTTCACGGATCTGTTCAAGCGCTTCTGATACGCCGAGATTAAATCCCTGCGCCCGGTCATCATCGACTGTCCTGTTTTTGATCACGGCGATATCCGTTGAGAGGCCGCCGATATCCTGGATTAAAATGCGTTTGTCAATCAATTCGCGGTTAATAATGTTTAAATCGTTATCCATGACAAGATTGATAAAAGCGGCAAAGCCTTCCGGATACACTTTGATTTCGTCAAATTTCAGATTGACTTTCAACCCCTGATATTTCGGTGTGACAAGAAATTCCACCTGGTGGACGGATCCAAGCAGCTGCGAGCGGTAGCCCGCATCTTTTCCCTCTTTTACTTCGCGGAGCGGCAGGCCTGTCCCAAGCGTGTAATTGGCATCAATGACATTCTGGTTGCGGGTAAAAACTTTGGCGTTTTCCTCCCTTACTGCGTCAAGCGCAAGGCTTGTAAAAAGCAGGACGAGGGTCTGATCCTCTTCCGACTTGCTGCTTCCCGGGTCAAGTTCGGTTGCATTATCGCTTTTGGTTGCGAGATCCCCGACACGGTAAATCACGTTATTTTCCTTTAAAGCAGGGGAGTGGACTTTTACATGGATGCCTTCAAGCGGATCTTTGCTGTCCAGTTCCTCAATGCCAATTACCGGCCGGTCTTCAATATCCCGTGCAATGACGTTCGGGATATTGAGTTCATACTCCATTTTTCCAAAAATGCCTTTTAAAGAATCGTTGCCTACATCGACTGCGGCAATCCGGGTCTTTCCCATTCATTTTTCCTCCCTGTATCGCTTTCTTTGGCTTACTCTAAGAATATCTGAGTCTATAAAAATAATCAATACTCTGAACTTTTTTAACGAAAATGTAAACTTGTTTACGGCTTGTAAACTTTTGAAAAATGTTGTTATAAAGATATGCTTACAGGTTTGCAAACATGTTTGCGTTTTTGTTTACAAATGTTTGCGTTTGTGTAAACATGCAAACAGCTTTGAAAACATGTAAACAAATACGCAAACATAACCAATATTCGCCCATTCAAAAAAATTCACGGGTTTTTTTAAGATTCCAATTGACAGCACGGCAATAAAGGCTACAATGTTTCATAGTATTGAAGAATGAACATCCGCCAGACCCGGCAATAAAACCGGTATAAAAGGCTGGGGGTATCATATAAAGGGGGAAAAGTGTTGACAGCACAACAGCAATATTACAAAGACCAGACCCTGTTTCAAATTTCTTGGCCGCTCTTTATTGAGCTTTCTTTGCATATGGGAATCGGGATCATCGCAACCCTTATGCTCGGCCACTATGCCGATGATGCGGCTGCCGGGGTGGGCGTGGCCAACCAGCTGTTGAATATGTTTATTCTCATTTTTAATGTCACATCCGTCGGCGCGATTATCCTGATCGGGCAGAATCTTGGTGCCGGGAAAATGAAAGAGGCACGCCAGGTCGCCCATTCCGCTTTCGGTCTGAATTTTTGGTTCGGCCTTGCCGTCGGGCTTTTTGTTTTTCTGTTCGGGCAACTGCTTCTCGGGTTTTTCGACATTCACGGCAAGGTTTATCAATACGCGCTGACATTTGTCAAAATTTGCGGGGCTTCCCTTTTTCTCGAGTCCATCTCCCTCGCTTTAAGCGCAGTGCTGAGAAGCCACGGTTATACGAAGGAGTCGATGCTTGTCACCGTTTTAATGGATTTAATCAGCATCTTCGGGAACATTTTGGCTATTACGGGCCTTTTCGGGCTCCCGGTTACAGGCGTCATCGGGGTATCGTGGGCCATTGTTGTTGCACGCGTTTTTGCGGTATCGGCACTTCTTTTTCTTGTCTACCGCAGGCTTGCATTGAAAATGGGCATCCGCGATATCGTCACCATAAAGAAAGAAGACATCCGTGCATTGCTTGAGATTGGAATCCCCTCAGCCGGCGAAAATTTTTCCTACCAGTTTTCCCAGCTGGTGATTACCGGGTTTATCGCCGTACTCGGGGAAGCATCCCTGGCTGCGCGCGTTTATTTAAATAATATTTCGATGATCTGTTATTTGTTCACCCTCGCCATTGCATCCGGCACCCAGCTGCTTATCGCCCGGTATGTCGGTGCAAAAACGTATGAACGCGCTCTAAAACGCGGGATGAAAACTTTAAAGATTGCCATGATGGCTTCTTTCTTTACTTCGCTGGTGATTGCGCTCATCGGCTCACCTGTTTTGCACATATTTACGAAAAGCGAAGACATTCTTGCCGTCAGCATCCCGATCCTTTGGGCCATTGTTTTTACAGAACCGGGGAGAGCGATGAATATCGTGCTGATGAGTTCGCTGAAATCAGCAGGCGATGTCCGCTTCCCGGTCATGATTGGCATTTTTTCCATGTGGGTATTTGCAGCCAGCTTAAGCTATGTCCTTGGGGTGCATTTCGGGCTTGGGCTGCTCGGTATTTGGATTGCCCAGGGCATTGATGAATGGTTCCGGGGCATCTTTGCCACCCGGCGCTGGCTTTCAAAGCCTTGGGAAAGACTGTCACTTCTCAGAGCCTGACCATTTTTATGGCAGGCTTTTTTCTGTGGAAACGCCAGAGGGTGCAATGTTTTCTCACCTATAAGGGCACGAGCGGGCAGTGATGATTGTACGATGAAAAAGGCCCGTACCCGGAACCCAAAAGGATTGTTAGCAGAAAAAGAAACCTGTATCATGGAAGTAGTTGAAACTACAGCCAAAAGGTGGAAAAGCCATGAATATCCTTGTTACGTTAAATGAAAATTACCTTCCTCCCCTAAAAGTGTTAATAAACTCTCTTGTCCAAAACAATCCTGAAGAAGAGTTTTCGATCTACCTGCTGCATTCCACCATTTCTGAAGAAAAACTTTCCGAGTTACATCACTATGTTGAAGAGAAAGGACACCATTTTTTCCCGGTCCGGATTCCGCCGGATCTGTTTAAAGATGCGCCTGTCCTCAGGCATTACACTTCAGAAATGTACTACCGGCTTACTGCCCACTTGTTTTTGCCGGCGCATCTTGACAGAATTCTTTACCTCGATCCTGACATTGTCTGTATCAACCCTGCTGCCGCATTTTATTATACAGATTTTGAAGGGCATTTTTTTATTGCATGCGAACATGAACACTCGGCAAAAAAGGCCCGCCTGATCAATAAAATGCGCCTGCGGACACCGAATGCAAAAGGATATTTTAACACCGGCGTTCTCCTCATGAATTTGGAACTGATCCGGCAGCATGTTAAAGTGGAGGACATCTTTCAATTTATTGAAGAAAATAAACTGAAACTGCTCCTGCCCGATCAAGATGTATTCAATGCCTTGTTCTGGAACAAAATAAAACCTGCCGAAAGCTACCGGTATAACTATGATGCCCGGTTTTTTGAACGTGCCGCACTGCTCAAAAAACAGAATATAGAGTGGATCAAACAGCATACCGTCTTTATCCATTATTGCGGAAAAGACAAACCGTGGCACCCGAATTATAAATATGCGCTCGGCACTTTTTACCAAAAATATTGCGAATAAATACAAGCTTTTGGGCTGGGTTTGGTAAAATATAGACATACTGAAAATGAGGAGTGAAGATGATGAAAGAAGCGTTAATGAAAAGATTTACTACATACGTGAAAGTGGACACCCAGTCTAACGAAGACAGTGAAACCTGTCCTTCTACTGACGGGCAATGGACACTCCTCCGCATGCTTCGCGATGAGCTGGAATCAATCGGCATGGAAGAAGTCCATCTGGATGAAAACGGCTATCTTTTTGCCACCTTGCCAGGCAATACCGATAAAGAAGTCCCGGTAATTGGATTTTTGGCACATGTCGACACGGCGACAGATTTTACGGGGAAAAACGTCAATCCGCAGATTGTCGAAAACTATGACGGGAAAGCCATCGTTTTGAACAAAGAACAAGGGGTTGTCCTGTCTCCGGATGAATACCCGAACTTAAAAAATTATATCGGCCAAACTTTGATTACAACGGACGGCACGACCCTGCTCGGCGCCGATGACAAAGCCGGCGTGGCGGAGATTGTGACGGCCATGGACTATTTGCTTAAGCACCCTGAAATCAAACACGGCAAAATCAGAGTCGCTTTTACCCCGGATGAAGAGATCGGCAGAGGGCCGCATAAATTTGATGTGAAAGCGTTCGGTGCCGATTTTGCCTATACGATGGATGGCGGCCCGCTCGGTGAACTCGAGTACGAAACGTTTAACGCTGCTTCCGCCAAAATTACGGTTCGCGGCAATAATATCCACCCGGGGAGTGCAAAGGGGAAAATGGTCCATTCGGCAAAAATTGCGATGGAACTGCACAGCCTCCTGCCCGAGGATGAGGTACCGGAACGGACGGAAGGTTATGAAGGATTTTATCATCTCCTGTCCATCCACGGAGATGTCGAGCAAACAAAACTGTACTACATTATCCGCGACCACGACCGCGAAAAATTTGAGGCAAAAAAGGCAAACCTCCAGTCGATTGTCAACCGCTTAAAAGAAAAATACGGCGAAGATAACATTACACTGGAGTTGGCCGACCAATATTACAACATGAAAGAAAAAATTGAACCGGTGAAAGAAATTGTCGATATTGCGCATGATGCCATGAAGAGCCTTGGCATTGAACCGGTCATCTCTCCTGTCCGCGGCGGCACGGACGGATCACAGCTGTCTTACATGGGGCTGCCGACACCAAACATTTTTGCCGGCGGAGAAAACATGCACGGCAAATACGAATACGTTTCAGTGGAAACAATGGAAAAAGCCGTCCAGGTCATTGTCGAAATTGCAAAACGGTTTGAAGCAAGAGCGTAGCCAAAATAGCCGATATTTCGACTGCCGGGACTTTTAAAAAGGCCAGAAATGAAAAAAACCGTTGGAATAGGTGAATTTCCAACGGTTTTTTTGTATTTAGGGCTTGCTGAATAAGCGAAATTCCTAGATTTGGAAAGGATGCTGACAGCTTTGGCAACCATTTAAATGCAAAGGTTTTACAACAAATCCAGGGAAATGCCTGCACGCGAAAGCCGATTCAACGTCCGGAGAAGATCAAATCACCCCTTTTCGCAAATGGATTCTTCTATATTTTGAGACAGAGGTTGCAGATAAATTGGGCACAAACTCAGCGTCGGATTCGTTCAGCAAGCCCTATTTATATTTTTCCACCAAAACCAAACAGGCATTTGCAGAGATTTTAAAATCATTTCAGAGAGGGCTAGTTTGAACACCCCGCTGCACCAGAATAAAAAGGCAGGCCTCTTTCATGCCGTTGGACAAGATAAAAAGGTGTCCTTTCGCCAGCTACTGCCGGCTTTAGGACACCGCATTTTGATTATGATTCCGTTATCGGTTTTACCTGCTGGGCTGTATTTTCCGGAAGGCTGTCGCGCGGGATGGTTTTCCGGATAAAGAAAGCAAGAATAAAGGCAATCACAGCCAGGTAGGTGGCAACCATAAAGGCATCATTGATCCCCATCACCGTTCCCTGCCTTGCAGCAAGCGCCGCATGAATTTTATCCGCAGGGGAAATTTGACTGGAGACCATAATATCCTTCGTATGCGCAATCCCTTTATTCGTCATGACCGAGACAAAAAAGGCCGTCCCGACAGCGCCTGCTACCATCCTGAAGGTGTTCACCATCGCAGTGCCGTATTTATTCATCGCAAGCGGCAGGTCATTCAACCCGGCCGTAAAGATTGGCATCATCAAAATAGAAATCCCGAAACTACGGATCGTATAAATAGTGACGACATAAGTAAAAGAGGTATCCAATTTCAGACGGGTCAATGCAACAGTAGTCACAATGGTAATGGCAAGCCCGATTAAAGCAAGCCATTTTGCACCATAGCGGTCAAACAGCCGACCTGTAATCGGCGACATAATTCCCATGATGACCCCGCCCGGCAAAAGCATCAGCCCGGACATAAGCGGCGAGAAACCGCGCACGTTTTGCATATAAATCGGCATTAAAATCATACCCGAAAACAATGCCATCGTCACAATAATATTAATCACCATCGTTAACGTAAACACCGGATAACGAAAAATGCGGAATTCCAAAATAGGATGGTCTATGACCCACTGGCGCCAGACAAACAAGCCGAAAGCAATCACCCCGACTGCCAGCGTCGTCATTACTTCCACACTGTCCCAGCCTTTCGTGCCGCCGGTTGAAAATCCGTATAAAATACCGCCGAAACCGAGCGAAGACAAAATAACACCGATTTTATCAAGTTTCGGCCGGCTCGTTTCCGTCACATTTTTTACAAAAACAAAAGCGAAGATCAAGTCAATGATTGCGATCGGCAAAATAATGAAAAACAGTGTCCGCCACGAGTGGTTTTCCACAATCCACCCGGAAAGCGTCGGCCCGATTGCCGGTGCAAAGTTCATGGCGACACCGAAAATCCCCATTACAAAACCGCGCCGGTCAGGTGGAAATAGCACGAAAATGACGTTTGTCACCAGCGGAAAAATAATCCCCGCTCCGGCCGCCTGGACCACCCGGCCAATGAGCAGCACAGAAAACCCTGGTGCGACTGCACAAATCAGCGTCCCCACCGCAAACAGCCCAATGGAAAACAAAAACAGCTGTCTTGTTGTAAATCGGCTCATAAGGTACGCCGTGACCGGAATGACAATCCCGTTTGTGAGCATGTAAATCGTAGAAAGCCAGTTTGCCGTAGAAGCGGAAATGTGTAAATGATTCATAATTTGCGGGAGGGCAACATTAATCAGCGTCTGGTTTAAAAACGCCACCAGTGCGCCAGCCATCATCACCGCAAAAAAAGGGACAATCCTGATAGAACTATTTTTTGTATTCATTGTTTCCATTCCAATCCCCCATTCATGATGTTAGTGTAAACGTTGTATACCGGAACTATGCCGGAAATGCAGATGGTTTTTCGTTTGGCAGAAGTTTTGAAGAAAACTCCCGCCACTCAAGCGGGAGAAAGAAAGCGTTTCAATTATTTAGAGAGGGTAAACTTTCGGTACTCTAACTATTTTATTCATTTTATGCTGGAAGTCAAGAGAAAAGTTTACTTAATTAGGGCAAAGTGCGATTGCAGAAAAAGCGCTGCCCATCAAAATTTTACTGGGTAGAATTACCGTTACATTCGGTAATTAATCTTTTTTGCAATCAAAGACAAGCAAAAGCGGGGGAGCATTTTAACAGGGCTGGTTTCGCGATTAACAGATGTAATATCAATGATGGAAATCAAAATGCGATCACAGTATGTTAAGATTTTAAAGGAGCGTGGAAAGTTGAAGGCCTTTCTTCACATAGAGCCCGGCTACGTTAAGGAAACACGAAAAAAGATGGCCTTCCTTCACATAAAGCCCGTCTATGTTAGGGCTTGCTGAACGAATCCGATTCTGAATTTGCACTCATTTGTCAGCAAAATATAGAAGAATTCGTCGACGAAAATGCGTGATTCTGTCTTCTCTATACATTGAATCAGCTTTCAAATGCAAACTTAAATTTTTGCCAAAGCTAGGAATTTTTCTTATTCAGCAAGCCCTAAATAACCAGAACCAGACCCGATAAAGCATCTGGAAAGAGGGGCGCGGTGGTGACAATACTTGGCACATCCCGCTGCCCAAAGCCGGCAAATGCAAAATAAGAATTGACAAACCCGGCTGGAACTGCCATAATAGCAAGGACAAAAGATGAATGAATGCCTTTAAAACAGTCCCGTGAGGCTGGCAAGGTTCCGGATAAATGTGCACTTCCATGCACCTTGCTTTCATTCGGGCAAGGTGCTTTCTTTTTGCCAAAAGGGCACTTCCTGGAAAACCCCTGCCTCGCATTTTACCAATCCATTGAGGGGGAGAAATATGGAACAGCATGAAATTCAAGTTAACCAAAAACTACCTTTTCTCAAAAGCCTGCCGCTAAGTTTTCAGCATTTGTTTGCCATGTTCGGTTCAACCGTTCTCGTTCCTGTCCTGTTTAAAATTGATCCTGCGACCATTTTATTCATGAACGGAATCGGGACGCTGCTTTATATCCTGATCACAAAAGGAAAAATCCCGGCCTATCTCGGGTCTAGCTTTGCTTTTATCTCGCCGGTATTTGCCGTTCTTGCAAAACATGCGGGCCTTACCGGATACAGTTACGCATTGGGCGGATTCCTTGCAGTCGGCATTATTCTTGTCATCATTGCACTTATCGTTAAAATTGCCGGCACGGGCTGGATTGAGGTTGTCTTTCCGCCTGCTGCAATGGGCGCGATCGTGGCCGTGATCGGGCTCCAGCTTGTCCCGACTGCGGCACAGATGGCAGGCCTTGTCCAGACGGATGCTTCCGTAAAACACTGGAGCCCGGACCCTGATACCATCACGGTTTCCTTATTAACACTTGCAATTACAGTGGTCTGCTGGGTTACCCTGCGCGGCTTTCTTAAAATCATTCCGATCTTAATCGGGATCATTTGCGGCTACCTGATTTCCCTGGCATTCGGGATTGTCGACCTCAAACCCGTCCAGGAAGCAGCCTGGATCTCATTGCCGACGTACTATCCGATCAAACTGAACTGGTCCGATATCATGATGATCGTGCCGGCAGCGCTCGTCATCATTCCGGAACATATCGGCCACTTAATCGTCACAGGCAATATTGTCAAAAAAGATTTAACCAAGGACCCTGGGCTTGACCGGTCTTTGCTCGGAAACGGCATTTCCACGATTCTGTCCAGTTTTGTCGGTGCCACACCAAATACGACGTACGGTGAAAATATCGGTGTGCTCGCGATTACGCGTGTCTACTCCACATGGGTGATCGGCGGCGCTGCGGTTCTCGCCATTATCCTTTCCTTCTGCGGAAAATTGGCGGCGCTCATATCATCGATTCCGCAGCCGGTTATGGGCGGCATCTCTCTCCTCTTGTTCGGTGTCATTGCGGCAAGCGGACTCAGGATGCTGGTCGAACAAAAAGTGGATTACGGAAAATCGCAAAATTTGATTCTCACCTGCCTTGTTCTCGCTGTTGGCTTAAGCGGCGCAACGATCAATATCGGCACCGCCTCATTAAGCGGGATGGGGCTTGCAACAGTCGTTGCCATTATAGTAAGCCTGTTCTTTAAACTGCTGAACGTGCTCCATTTGGAAAACGAATAAATAAGGGGCGCCCCAAAAGCCGGAAACTGGCGGATGGGACGCCCCTTCTGTAATATTGGACGGGGTGCGCGAGAGCCCGCATACCATTTGCCCGGCCCGCTTTTCCGATAGCTTATAGCAGCCACAAACACCACTCCAAAATATGAAAAAACCTTTGTTTAAAAGAAAAAGCCCGGTTTCCCATACGGATACCGGGCTTATTTTTGATTATCGAATCAAGTTTGTTTTAGCCAAATCAATTAATTCATTGGCACGGCCGTTTAATACGGCTTTCAGCATCCACAGCGTAAAGCCGTGTGCTTGTTCATACGTAATTTTAGGCGGCAAGGACAATTCCTGGCGGTTTACGGCAACGTCAATAACGGCCGGTCCGTCATGTTCGAATGATTCACGGAGTGCCCCTTCCAGATCAGCTGGGTCTTCCACACGGATCCCTTTCATGCCCATCGCTTCAGCAATCGCTGCATAGTTCGGGCTGTCAAGGCCTGTTCCAGTTTCCGGATAGCCGGCTGCTTTCATTTCCAGTTCAACAAAGCTTAATGCCGTGTTGTTAAAGACAACGACTTTAACTGGCAGCTTATGCTGGCGGAGCGTTAACATGTCACCCATCAGCATCGACAGGCCGCCGTCCCCGCTGAGCGAAACAACTTGCTTGCCAGGTTGTGCAACAGCCGCGCCGATCGCTTGTGGAAGCGCATTAGCCATCGTACCGTGGTTAAATGAACCGAGCAGGCGGCGTTTGCCGTTCATTTGCACATAACGTGCTGCCCACAACGTTGGTGTACCCACATCGCAAGTGAAGATAGCATCTTCATCTGCCAGATCACTGACCAGTTTTGTCAAATATTGCGGGTGGATCGGTTTGCGTCCCGGTTTGCCAACAGCCAATTCATCGAGATCTTCTCTTACTTTTTGATAAGCTTTGACATGTTTTTCAAGATGCTTGCTGTTGTCTTTTTCCTGAATCATTGGCAGCAAAGCTTCAACTGTATCTTTTACATCTCCGACAACGCCGAGTGTCAGCGGTGTCCGGCGTCCCAAATGTTCGGAACGGATGTCGACCTGCAACACTTTTGCGTTTTTCGGATAGAATTGGCGGTACGGGAAGTCTGTGCCGAGCATCAGCAGCGTATCGCATTCCATCATGGCGTCATAGCCGGAAGAATATCCGATCAAGCCTGTCAACCCTGCAAAGTAAGGATTATCGTATTCCAAAAACTCCTTACCGCGCAGTGCAACGACCATTGGCGATTTCAGTTTGTTGCACAGTTCCATAATTTCGTCATGGGCACCCTGGCAACCCGCACCGCAAAGCAGCGTTACTTTTTTCCCGTCGTTTAAGTAAGAAGCAAGCTGTGTTAAATCTTCTTCTGACGGTTTCACGACCGGTTTGGCAACATGGACCGGTACTTGCGGCACTGCTACGTTGTCATCCAGGCCTGCAACATCACCAGGCAAAACAAGAACGGAAACGCCTTGGTTTGCGACCGCCTGTTGCATCGCCATATTTACCATTAAAGGCATTTGTTCCGGGCGTTGTACTGTTTCAATAAAATGCGCACAGTCTTTGAAAATCAATTCAGGCCGTGTTTGTTGGAAATACTCGCTTCCGATTTCACTGCTCGGAATATGGGCGGCAATCGCCAATACCGGCACACGCGAACGGTTGCAGTCATACAGCCCATTGATAAGGTGCAAGTTTCCAGGGCCGCTGCTGCCTGCGCAAACCGCAATGCTGTTATTTAAGGTAGCCTCTGCGCCGGCTGCAAAAGCGGCCACTTCTTCATGGCGCACGCCGACCCATTCAATCCGCCCGGAACGCCGGATGGAGTCGAGCACTGCATTTAAAGAGTCCCCGACGATCCCATAAATTCTTTTTACACCTGCATTTAATAATGAATCAATCAGCAAATCCGCTATCGTTTTTGCCATTTGTCAATCCCCTTCTTTTCCATTTATTTTTCGTTAGTATCTCCTAAATGCCGGCTTTCAATCTCCTAATTCCTTTATCCGCATTGCGGCAAACCTAGCCAATGATCCCTTCCTTCTTCGCTGTTCTTGCACCCTTCGGCATTTGGCATACAAACTGTTATAGTAAAAAATAAATCTGTACTATATTTGTTCATAAAAAGTTCACATTTATATATTAAACCTATATATGCGGTAAAAACAAGGTTTTTGCATGAAAAAAATTATAAAATGCTTGTTTTGCACAAAACTGTATTAGTCCATATGTAAAAGATATTAATACACATTTTTAAAGCGGTTGCATTTTTTCGCTGCCGCAAAACAGACAAACCCTTTTTCATGCAATTTGCGTTATGATGGTATTGATGGATGATAAAAGGAATGAAGAATATGAAACGTTATACAATTGACCAACTGGCACAAATGATTGACCATACCAATTTAAAACCGTTTGCGGATCAAGCGGCAATGGAATCACTTTGCAGGGAGGCGCAGCAGTTCCATTTTAAAATGGTGGCAATTAACTCCGTCCAAACTGCCCTTTGCAAACACTTGCTGGAGGGTACAGATATCCATGTCGGCGCAGCCATTTCTTTTCCGCTCGGGCAGACCACGCTTGAAACCAAAGTGTTCGAAACACAAGATGCGATCGAAGACGGGGCAGACGAAATTGACTATGTCGTGAATCTGTCCGAAGTAAAAAATAAGAACTACCGTTATATCGAAAAAGAGATGGAAACCATTACGGACATTTGCAGGGAAGAAGGTGTCATTTCAAAAGTGATCTTTGAAAACTGCTATTTGGAAAAAGATGAAATCGAGGCGCTGGCCCGGATTGCCAGAAAGGTAAAGCCCGATTTTATTAAGACTTCTACCGGGTTCGGAACAGGCGGGGCCACAATAGAAGATGTCCGGTTTATGAAAGAAATTGTCGGGGACGATGTAAAAGTGAAAGCTGCAGGCGGTATACGCGACGCTGAAACGTTCCTGGCAATGATTGAAGCAGGCGCCGAACGGATCGGCACAAGGTCAGGCGTACAAATCATGGCCAGTCTCCAGACAAAAGAAACAGATGGCGTGATGACGATCGAATAATGGTAAATCTAGAGCCTTAGTTATAGATTCATTTCGCATATCTTTTTTAAAGCCATCCTTTAAAAAAGATATGCTCCTTTTAGTTCATTAGAGATTTATTTCTAAACTATCCGTATATTTAAAAAGGAGACAATTTAAATATATGAATGATAATAACAACGGAAGCAGCCTTTCGTTCGTAGATATAATTAAGACAACTAAACCATCTAAGATTCTCTTTTTTTCAGCATCTGTTCTTTCCCTTTTGGGATGTGTGATCAGTCTTACTGTCCCTCTGCTTATTGAAAGATTAATTGATCAGTTAAAATCAAATATAGACATCAAACTGATCGTTTGGATTATTGCCTTTTCATTATTGGAGAGTGTGGCATCTTCAATTTCACAATTTTTACTTTCCGTATCTGCAGAAAAAGTAATATTTAATCTACGGGAAGCACTGTGGAATAAAACATTACAATTGCCCATGAAATACTACCAGAAAAATAAATCTGAAGAGCTTGTGAGTAGATTAACAAATGATACAACTACTGTAGCGTCGATTGTAACGGATGAGATGGTTGATCTAATATCCTCATTTTTTACGCTCTGTGTTTCTATCGTCATTTTGTTGTTTTTAGATATTCCAATGACGCTTGCTCTCATTATTGTTGTCCCGCTATCCCTTTTTATTATTATTCCATTTGGTAAACGTTTTGGGGAGATTGCCTACAAATCACAAGACAGAATATCTGAACTTACAATGTTCTCTTCACAAATATTGAGGAATATTAAAATAGTAAAGTCATTTGGAGCCGAAACAAAAGAGTTGCAAAGTGGGAAAGATAAATTTTATTCACTTTACAAACTGGGAGTTAAAAGTTCGATTCTTAATGCTGTTATTGGTCCATTTCTGGGTACATTTGGTTTCTTATTACTCATTTCAGTTGTCGGATTAGGGGCCTTGCGGGTCAGCAACGGGGATATTTCAATTGGAAAATTAGTAGCATTTATTATTTACTTATTCCAAGTGATTGCCCCATTTATAAATATCAATATGTTTTTTACATCTTATCAGGAAGCAAAAGGCTCTCTAAAAAGGATTTTTGAAATCCTAAATGAGGATGTTGAACCTGATCACTTCTTAACAAATTCCGTTAAGAATAAAAATTCATTTAACACCTTAATATTGTCTCATATTACATTCTCTTATCATGAGGAGCAAGTTTTAAAAGATATCTCTTTTCATGTCAATAAAGGAGAGATCGTTGCATTAATCGGAGAAAGTGGGGCTGGAAAATCAACAATCTTTAATCATATTGAACGCTTTTATGAACCGCAATCAGGAGAAATGTACTTAGATCATGTTTCTTTTAGAGAAGTGGAGCCGGGATTATGGAGACAGTCCTTTAGTTATGTACCACAGGATTCACAACTTTTTGACGGCACGGTAAAAGATAATATCACTTATGGTTTATCATCAGTAACGGAAGAAGAAATTGTTCATGCAGCAAAACTTGCCAATGCACATGATTTTATATTAGCACTTCCTGATGGATATGGAAGCGAGATAGGGGAGTACGGGAATCGTCTATCAAGCGGGCAAAAACAAAGAATTGCAATTGCCAGGGCTTTTCTAAGAAAACCTGATTTTATACTAATGGATGAATCAACCGCCAATTTAGATTCAGAATCTGAATATTTATTACAAGATTCTTTGAAACATTTATCTGAACATGTGGGCGTCATTTTAATTGCCCATCGTTTATCAACCATCATGAATACAGACCGGATTTTGGTATTGGAAAATGGTAAAATTACTGGAGATGGCAAGCATGAGACTCTATACCAAACCAACGCTTATTATAGAAATTTGATTCAACATCAAGGACTGAATAAGAATCAATCCTGAATTTCGAAAGAAAAATAGAAGTTTAAAATGAAAAAGTTCCCAAACCTGCCTTATTCCCAAAAATGTTAGGATCTGCTTCTCTCCTAAGCCAAATATAATCCTCAGCTGCCTCTGTGTAGGCAGCTGGAGCTAAATGGTGAGCTAAAATGATTTTTTAACCAATTTTATATAAAGCATACTTGTTTCCTCATTTTCCAACTATAATACCACGTTCATGGACAAATTGTTGCCCTTATCATAGTAGTGTTCGTTTGGTTCCGCAGTCCGTTTTCGTCATATTCATACTGGGCAATAGTTGTCCCGCTGATTGTCGTGACTTTTCCTCATTCTGGTAATTAGCAAGATTGCTATGTGCTGCTTTTTATGCTGCAATATTTCATTTCCGGTTGGTGCTGGGAATGATTTTTTTATCGGTAAATCGGCATTCGCAACCCGTTAATTTCGCCGGAAACAGTTGCGGCTTCTTTCATACCCGACCAGGCCGGGCACAAAAGAAGCCACTTCCGTTCGTGTAAAGTTTTATGCGTTTCCTTTTTCCACTGCTTCCGGGACGGTTTGCAACCCATTTTCGCTCCGGGTTTTGCGGATCAGGCCGACAAGCAAATAGACAACCGGGGTCATGATGATCGAAGCTGCAAATTTAAAAATATACTGGGTGAGAATCAGCGTTCCAATCATCCCAGGCGGCACCGTTCCGTAAAAAGCAATCACGATAAAAATAGACGTATCGATCAACTGGCTGAACATCGTGGAAGCATTGTTGCGCAGCCACAGTTTTTTTCTGCCGTGCCTTGTTTTCAGCTTATGAAATACAAAAACATCGAGATTTTGGCTGACCCAATACGAAATCAGGCTGGCCAACACGACGCGGAAACTGCCGCTTAAAATCGTTTTAAAGGCATCTTGGTGCTGAAAAGAAGGGGCAGCCGGGAGATGGATGGCGGCCACGATAAAAACCAGGGCAAGGATTTGGGTGAGAAAACCTGCCTGGACCGTTGCCCGGCCCGCCTTTTTCCCGTAAACTTCCACTGTAACATCAACAAGGGGATACGTAAAAATGTAAATGATGGCGGCAGCGGGCAGCACAATCGCATCGCCAATATGAAACAGCTTCACAGAAATGATATTCGATAAAATCAGCAGCCCGACAAACATGCCATTTAAGTATGCATTCATCTGTATCCCCCTCACCGGTTATCCACTTTTTCAGGATACAGATCGTGATGCATCAGGCGAAAATGGGCCATGTCTTCATATTTGGTGCCCGGCTTCCCGTAATTGCACCACGGATCGATGGAAATACCCCCGCGCGGCGTAAATTTTCCCCACACTTCAATGTAGCGGAGATCAAGCAGCTTGATGAGATCGTCCATGATGATATTGACGCAGTCTTCATGAAAATCGCCATGGTTGCGGAAACTGAAAAGATACAGTTTCAGAGATTTGCTTTCGACAATTTTTTTGTCCGGTATATAAGAAATATACATGGTTGCAAAATCCGGTTGTCCGGTAAGCGGGCACAGACTTGTAAATTCCGGACAATTGAATTTTACAAAATAGTCACGGTCCGCATGCAGATTGTCAACCGCCTCCAATACCCCGGGATCGTAATCCGCCGGGTATCTTGTTTTTTGGTTGCCGAGCAACGTTAAGTCCTGCAATCCTTCTTCTTGTTTTCTTCCAGCCATAAAAAAACCTCCTGTCAAAAATGTTCCCCTCATTTTTTCCAAGAGAGGCGCAGACCCGTGCCAGAATAAGATGAAAAAAGCCACATCCCGTATGGACATGGCTTTTTGATCCATTTATCCATAGTTTTTTATAGAGGGTTTGCTATGAACCTCATGCTTATGCAACTGTTCAATACCTCTCCCGGTCGGGTAGGTGTTCCTTACCATTTTAGAAAATGGTGAGGCGCCTGTAAACCCTTTGAACGAGAGAATCTTTCATTCATTCGAAATAAAAGCGATCAGTCTTCACTTTTTACAGGTTCCGCTTTCGCAAATAATTTTCCCGGCCAGAAGGCATAGCGGCCGAGCACGGTGGTAATCGCCGGCACGAGCAGCGGGCGGACGACAAAGGTATCCAGCAGAACGCCAATCGCGGTTACAATGCCGAACTGGACCAATATTTGGATCGGGAGCACCGTTAAAACCGCAAACGTTCCGGCTAAAATCAGCCCGGCTGAGGTAATGACGGCACCTGTTTCTGTTACGCCAAGGGCAATCGCGCGCCTGTGCGGCAAATGCTGTTTGTTTTTCCAAATGCCCGAGATCATGAAAATATTGTAGTCTTCCCCAAGAGCGACAAGAAATACAAATGCATAGAGCGGAATAAGGTCCTGGATGGCAGAAATGCCCAACCCATAATGGATCAGCAGCCAGCCTGCGCCCAATGCCGCCACATAGGAAAGCAGAACTGTCACAATCAAGTAAACCATGGCAACGAGTGACCGCAAATACAGCAGCAACAAAATGGCAATGATGAAAATGACAGACGGGACAATGACCTTCATATCCCTTTCAGTCACCTTTGCCGTATCATAAAGGGAAGAGGTAACGCCGCCGATCCAGATTTGGTTTTTGGACAGGCCGGCCTTTTGCAATTGCTTTTGTATCATCGGGATGGATTGAATTGCTTTTTCACTGTACGGGTTATCTTTTAATCTTACATTGTAAGATTCATATTGTTTATTTTTTTTCCCGTATTGCGGCCCGGTTACGGTGTCAACAAACGGCAGTTTTTCAAGCGCTGCCTTTACATTCGCGCCTTTTCCTTCCGTATTTGCGATTACCTGGACAGGCGCCAGCTCGCCCGGCGAAAAATGGTCTGCGATGATTTCATAGCCTTCACGCGATGGCATATCTTTCGGGAACGACTCAATCAAGTTCTGCGTATACGCGATTTTAGGTGCGAAGGAAGCGAGCCCGCCGAGAATGATGACGCTCAGCACAATGATCAGCCACGGCTTTCTTGTGACCGCTTCTCCCACTTTCCGGCTCCATTTCCCATGCGCAGCATGACGGCGGATCTTTTTCCCTTTTTTCGCTTCCAGGGCGCGGGCCATTTGTTCTGTTCTCGGGATAAACGGAAAGAAAGAAGCCCGGCCTAAAATGGAAAGCAGCGCCGGCAGCAGTGTCAATGCAGCAATGCCCATGATAAAAATGGCAAGGCTGAACGGAACGGCAAACCGCTGATACGTCCCGTAGTGCGCAAAAAGCAATGTGAACAGGCTGAGCACGACCGTAATCGCACTGACCATGATCGCGCCGCCTGAATGCCGGATGGCCGTGTGCAGCGCTTTTATCTTATCTTCTTCTTCCAGCAAACATTCACGGTATTTCGAAACAAGAAATAAACAGTAATCCGTGCCGGCCCCGAATAAGAGGACAGTCATGATCGAAGTGGCCTGGGAATCCACTGTAATGATGCCTTCTTTTGCAAGAAAACCCAATATCGGCCCGATTGCCCCATAAGCAAATACGACACCGATAAGCGGAACAAGCGCCAAAATCGGCGACCGGTACAATACAATCAAGAGCACTAGCACAAGCAGCACGGTAGAAATCAACAGGGTGATATCCGCTTTGCTAAATAGGGACACCGCATCCGTGGATATGCCCGCAGGCCCTGTGAAGCGGACATGCAGGCCGGTATCCGCCAGTTTCTTATTCAAAACGGCTTTCGATTCGAGGGATGTCACTCTCTTTTTCAATTCTTTCAAGTTATCAGCGAGTTCATCCGTTCCTGCACTTTTTTCCATAAATACCGGCGTAACCATCGTAGTGCCGTCTTTTGAAGCCTGCCCGCCTAGTGCCTGCGGCGGCATTTTTTCGTACGGTGGGATAAAACTTTGTGCGGGAAGCGGGTTTTTCTTTAAATCCCCGTACAATTTAGCAATCGTTCCGTAATCCTGCTGCGTGAGTCCGCCTTCACGGTACCAGGCGATAAGAAGCGGCGTGCCCGCATTCGGGAACTGTTTTTCAGCCACCTTTTCAGCCCGGACGGACATGGCTGAATCCGGCAGATTTGCTGCGCTGTTATCCGTGACTTTATTCACATTCGGAAAAACAGCAGACAAAACGGACACGACCAGGATCCATGCGGCAAGCGTTACCCATCTCCCTCTCCTTCCTGCACATGCTCCCGTGAACTTTACCAGTAAATTTTTCATTGGTTCCCCACCTTTTTTACAGACTTATCACTATATTATTATAGATAAACCGGCCAAACAACCAAATCGGGGCGCAAAGGAGAGCCGGGGGCTGGATTTAAACCATTTTTGGAAAAACAAAAGGAAAACCTGCTTGTAAAAAGATGTTTTCGCGAAACGAAAGCGGGAATAGTACCTTTGTTCTCTTCGCCTTTTGTCATGCTTAAAATCATAATTGATTGAAAATTTTTTCATGTTCACTTATACTAAACGCATCAACTATTACTTCTTTTGGAAGGGGCAGTTTTCTTGGAACGGAATCATACAATCATGCAGTTTTTTGAATGGAATACGCCAGCAGACGGCAGCCATTGGAACCGGCTGAAAGAAATGGCGCCTGAATTAAAGAAAAGCGGGATTGATGCCGTCTGGCTTCCGCCGGTGACAAAAGGACAGTCAGACATGGACAATGGTTACGGGGTGTACGACCATTACGACCTCGGGGAGTTTGACCAGAAAGGCACCGTCAGGACAAAGTACGGGACAAAACAGCAATTACATGAAGCGATCAACGCCTGCCACGAGCACGATATCCAGGTCTATATCGATGTCGTCATGAACCATAAAGCGGGCGCGGATGAAACCGAATCTTTCCAAGTGGTGGAGGTCGACCCGATGGACCGCAACAAAGAAATTTCCGAACCGTTTGAAATAGAAGGCTGGACAAAGTTCAATTTTACAAACCGGAAAGGCAAGTATTCTGATTTTACGTGGAATCATACCCATTTCAGTGGCGTCGATTACGACAACCGGACAGGGCGGAACGGCATTTTCCGTATTGTCGGGGAAAATAAGCATTGGAGTGAGCATGTCGACAACGAATTTGGAAACTTCGATTATTTGATGTACGCGGACATTGATTACAACCATCCGGATGTAAAAAAAGAAATGATCGAATGGGGAAAATGGCTGGCCGATACGACCGGTTGCGACGGCTACCGGCTCGATGCCATTAAGCATATCAACCATGACTTTATCCGCGACTTTGCCGCTGCCTTAATGGAACACCGCGGAGACCATTTTTATTTTGTCGGCGAGTTCTGGAATCCGCAGCTGGAAGCGTGCCAAAAATACCTCGACCATGTACAGTTTAAAATCGATTTGTTCGATGTTGCACTCCATTATAAATTGCATGAAGCATCTAAAAAAGGGCGCGCGTTTGACCTCACGACGATTTTTCATGATACACTCGTTCAAACGCACCCGCTGAATGCTGTTACGTTTGTCGATAACCATGATTCACAGCCGAACGAATCGCTGGAATCATGGGTGGACGACTGGTTTAAGCAGAGCGCCTATGCCTTGATTCTGCTGCGGAAAGACGGTTATCCGTGCGTCTTTTACGGGGATATGTACGGCATCGGCGGCGACAATCCGATTCCCGGAAAAAAAGACGCCCTTTCCCCGCTTTTATCTGTCCGGCGGGAAAAAGCGTATGGCGAGCAAGATGATTATTTCGACCATCCGAACACAATCGGCTGGGTGCGCCGCGGCGTTCCGGAGATCCCGCATTCCGGCTGTGCCGTCGTTATCTCAAACGGCGAGAACGGCGAAAAAAGAATGCTTGTCGGAAAAGAGCGCGCTGGCGAGGTTTGGGTGGACGCTACCGGCAACCGGCAGGAAAAAGTTACAATTGGCGAAGACGGCTATGCAGGATTTCCGGTTAACGGCGGCAGCGTTTCTGTCTGGGTACAGGAAACGGATGAAAACTAAGGAGGGGCACTGTTCCATCTTCCGGAACGGTGCTTATTTCATTCTTTCAGCTTATAGCTGTTTTTGCCGCGTTTTTTAATTTCGTACATCGTTTCATCCGCTTTTGCAATCAAGGTTTCTTCATCGCTGCAATGGTCCGGATACAAACTGATCCCGATGCTGCCTGTTGCTTCTATTGAGTGGGGGCCGATTTGGAACGGGCGGCTGAACGCTTCCACCATCCGGTTTTGCAACGCGGTCAAAACTTGGCGCCTGTTGTGATTCATTGAACCAAAAAGAATCTGTGGTAAACTGTTCATACAGAAACCTTTAGAAGGGATACGCCATGGCACAATTCGTATACAAGCAAATTATCGATGATTTGAAACAAAAAATTTTTGCCGGACAGTTCCCCGATATGAAACTGCCGGATGAACGAAGCCTGAGTGAAGCCTATCAGGTCAGCCGCAGTTCCATTAAGCGGGCGCTCTCGAAAATGGCCAACGACGGCATTATTTTTAAAAAACGCGGTTCCGGAACATTCATCAATCCTTTGTATATAAAAAACGCGTCCATTTTTAATTACGAAGGCACAAACCTCGGTGTCACCGACAATTTTCACATGTATGGCCAAAAGCCGGCCACAAAAGTGCTCTGTTTTGAGGTCATTCCGCCGACAGAAGAATTGCAGCGGAATTTGTTTTTGAACCCCCATGATTTTGTTTATAAAATACGCCGGCTCCGCTTGTTTGATGAGGATCCGTTTATGATCGAGACCGGTTATATTCCGATAAAAATCGTCCAAAATTTAACGCCCGAAATCATTGAAGGCTCCATTTTCAACTATCTGGAAGATGTCCACAATATGGCCGTAACGAAATCTTTTTTATCTATTTTTGCAGAACCGTCCAACGCGAAGGACCGTGAACTTTTGCGTTTAAAAGAACATGAACCGGTCGGTATTATGGAAGGCATCTTTTTTCTCGACAACGGCACGCCGTTTGAGTTTTCCCATATGCGGCTCCACTATCAATATTTAAAGTTCAATACATTTGTATCGGTGTCAGAGTAGGCTGAATGCATTTCAGCTTTTTTAGACATGATATGTTCATAATTTCACGAATTTGGACCGTATTAATTTGTAAAAAGATTGATTTTTTAGGTGTAAGCGGTATGATGAACGTAGATGATAAATGAAAGGAAGCGGTTGAAATGGAAATGGCAGCTTCGCAAGTCGCTTATTCCTCCCCTGCTTATCTGAAAAATTTAGATGTATACTGGCGTGCAGCCAACTATATTTCGGTTGGCCAGCTTTATTTAAAAGACAATCCGTTATTAAAAGAACCCGTAAAGCCTTCTGATCTGAAAGCAAAACCGATCGGGCACTGGGGGACGATTTCAGGGCAGAACTTTATTTACGCCCATCTGAACCGAGTGATCAACAAATACGATTTAAATATGTTTTATATTGAAGGGCCGGGGCACGGCGGCCAGGTGATGGTATCCAATTCTTATCTTGACGGCAGTTATACTGAAATTTATCCGAATGTAACACAGGACATAGAAGGGATGAAGAGACTGTTTAAACAGTTTTCATTCCCGGGCGGCATTGCTTCCCACGCGGCACCGGAAACGCCGGGATCGATCCATGAAGGCGGCGAACTGGGCTATTCCCTTTCACACGGCACCGGCGCCATTTTGGACCAGCCCGATTTAATGGCCGCTGTTGTCGTCGGCGACGGGGAAGCGGAAACCGGGCCGCTTGCCACTTCCTGGTTGTCCAACCGGTTCATCAACCCGGTAACGGACGGCGCCGTTCTGCCAATTTTGCTTTTAAACGGTTTTAAAATCAGCAATCCGACCATGCTCTCCCGTATGTCTGATGAACAACTGGCGCTTTATTTTGAAGGGATCGGCTGGCGGCCGTATTTCGTTGAAGGAGAAGACCCGGAAGAAATGCACCGCGATATGGCGTATGTAATGGACCAAATGATCGAACAGATCCAAGCCATCCAGTCACATGCCCGGAAAACCGGTGACACCACCCGCCCCGCTTGGCCAATGCTTGTTTTCCGTGCGCCAAAAGGGTGGACCGGCCCTAAGGAATGGGACGAGAAGCCGGTTGAACATTCATTCCGCGCCCACCAGATTCCGGTGCCGGTCGACCAGGACCATATGGAACATCTCGATGTTTTAATCAACTGGATGAAAAGTTACAGGCCGGAAGAATTATTCAATGAAAACGGGCGGCTGAGACCGGAAATTGCCAAGATCGCCCCGAAAGGCAGCAAACGAATGGCGATGAATCCTGCCACCAATGCCGGCTTCCATATCAAAGACCTTGATCTGCCGGATTTCCGCGATTATGCGCTGGACAACAAGGAACATGGAAAACAGATGGCGCAGGATATGACCGTTTTAGGGACATATTTAAAAGACGTGATTTTAAAAAATGAAGCCAAACGCAACTTCCGGATTTTCGGCCCGGATGAAACGATGTCGAACCGCCTGGCGCCAGTATTTGAGGCCACAAAGCGGCAATGGGTGGGAAAAATCAAAGAACCGAATGATGAATTTTTGGCACCGGACGGCCGTGTCATTGACTCGCAACTGTCTGAGCACCAGGCGGAAGGATTTTTGGAAGGCTATGTTTTAACCGGCCGCCACGGTTTCTTTGCAAGTTACGAAGCGTTCCTGCGTGTCGTCGATTCGATGATCACCCAGCATTTCAAATGGCTGCGGAAAGCAGCAGAACAAAAGTGGCGTGCGGATATCCCGTCATTGAATGTGGTCGCCACTTCCACTGTATTCCAACAAGATCATAACGGCTATACCCATCAGGATCCGGGTATTCTTGGCCACCTGGCTGATAAAAAACCGGAATTTATCCGGGAATATTTGCCGGCCGATGCCAATACGCTGCTCGCTGTATTTGACAAAATCCTGAACGACCGTGGGAAAATCAATCTGATTGTTTCGTCCAAACACCCACGCCCGCAATGGTTTACCGTTGAAGAAGCGGAAGAGCTGGCAGACCGCGGACTGAAAATCATTGACTGGGCAAGCACGGACGAAGGCGGCAATCCGGATATTGTCATTGCCGCATGCGGGACAGAACCGTTGCTTGAAAGCCTCGCTGCTGTTTCGATTTTGCACGAAAAACTGCCGAAATTGAAGATTCGCATGATCAATGTGCTCGATATTTTGAAATTAAGAAGCCCGGCATTGGATCCGCGCGGCCTTTCGGATGAAGCGTTCGACGCCTATTTTACAAAGGACAAACCGGTTGTTTTTGCCTTCCACGGTTACGAAGGCCTGATCAAAGACTTGTTTTTTGACCGTGCAAACCACAATCTGCATGTGCACGGCTACCGTGAAAACGGGGATATCACAACGCCGTTTGACATGCGCGTGATGAACCAGATGGATCGGTTTGACCTTGTAAAAGAAGTGGTGTCAAGCCTGCCTGATACAGCCCGGCACGCAGCCCTCATCAGCGAAATGGACAGCATGCTGCAAAAACATCATGCGTACATCCGCGAAGAAGGCACAGATCTGCCGGAAATCGAAAACTGGCAGTGGCAAGCGATAAAATAACAGCAAGAAAAACCGGGCGGACGTATCGAAACCGCTGAAAAAACCAATGAAATATAAAACGGCGGGACACCATCATGAATCGTGTCCCACCGTTTTTTCATTCTATAGAGAAAACGGGTTTTTTCTTTTCCAAATCCAACATTTCTATTTCAATAAATAGAATTTTATTTTAAAATAGAAAGACAAGAAATGGCGAAAACGATCATGACCATCAATTCAATCTTACATCATGCGGGTGATAAAATGGAGCTAAGACAGGCATTGCATCATTTTTTCCTTGAAAAAACATGGCAATTGACGGAAGACTGGTACGCATCTCTCGACAAAAACAGCGTGCAGGGGGTTTATGCGTCCACCGACCCCGAAGTGGTTGCAAGACTGAAAGAGCAGAACCACGAGTTCCACGTCCAGTTTTGTGAAGTGTTTTTAAAAGATGAAGATACCTTTTTACACCATTTTGAAAAGTGGGTAATGAGCGTTGCACAAGATGAAGAGCATCTTGCCACACCGAACCACTTCATTTTGCGTGAGTTCTTCCACACGCAGGAACAGTATCTCGACCTGTTCGATTCATTTGTTGCAGCCCACGAAGGAGAGTATACATATGAGGAATTGAATTTTTGGCGCAGGGCGATCATCCGTACATTCGAACATGTCATGATCTGGTTTATGAAAGAAAACCACCACTATTCCTTAAAGCGGCTGGAGTCCCAGCAAGAAACGATTAAAGAGCTAAGTTCCCCTGTCATTATGGTCGGCAAAAATACCGCGCTGCTGCCGCTTGTCGGGGAAATTGATTCCAACCGTGCGAAAATCATTCTGGAAAAAACCCTTGAACAATGCGCAGAAAAAAGCGTTCTCCTTCTGTACATTGATTTATCCGGCGTTGTCGTCATCGATACGATGGTCGCCCAGCAAATTTTCCGGCTGATTGAGACGCTGCGGTTAATCGGGGTAAAATGCATTCTTTCGGGCATCCGTCCGGAAGTGGCGCAAACTGCCATTCAATTGGGCATTGATTTTAATGACATAACGATCCACTCAAAACTGGAACTCATGCCGGAATGATGAAGGATCTATCAATCTACTACATAAAGGATGCAACAGGGTGTTGCATCCTTTTTGCTGTCTCCCTAAACCGCCCGCTTATGATTATTTTTATATGAACAAGGTAAAAAAACGATGAGCAAGTTAGCAAATCGGACAAACTTTGGGAAGGAGAAAGCCATGGGGCAGCATGTTAAAAAAGGGGCATTTCTATTCTTATCTGCAATGCTAGTCGTCCTTTTATCGGCATGTGCGAAAAAGGATGAACTGCCGGACGGGGCAAAACTGATCCATAAAGATACATTTACATTTGTGGCTTCCGGCGAATTCAAACCATTCAGCTATGTGAAAGACGATTTGACCATGACTGGATTTGATATTGAAGTAGGAAATGCGATTGCAAAAGAACTTGGGCTAAAGCCTGTCCAAAAACGGATGAAATTCAAAGGGCTTGTGGAAGGCATCAATACCGGCCGGGCAGATGCAGCGGTTGCGAGCCATACCGTGACCCCGCAGCGCAGCAAACATGTCATCTTTACAACCCCTTACTACTATTCCGGGCCGCAAATTTTTACAAGGCCGGACAGCGCGATAAAAACCGTTAAAGATCTTTCCGGCAAGGAAGTAGCCGCCGCAAAAGGATCCACCTATGCGGACATTGCTTCCAAATATACGAAAAATGTAAAAGTGTATGACAGTGACATCACTGCTCTGAAAGCACTTTCGGAAGGCCGCCACGATGCCGTCATTACCGACTTTGTGACGGGAAAGACCGCGATCAAAGAAGGGTACAAAATTACCGGCCGGCAGCTGATCGAGCGGAGCGAGCAGGCCATTGTCGTGGCAAAAGACAATCCGAAGCTTGCAAAAGATATTAACCGGGCGCTCGAAAAACTTAGAAAAGACGGGACGCTTGCACGGATCAGCAAAAAATACTTTGGCAAAGACATCACCAAAAAACCGAACTAGACCGGCAGAAAGGAATGTTGTACATTGCCTAGTTTTTCTCACTTTTTCCATGTGCTCGCCAGTACGAAGCACGTTTTCCTCGAAGCAATGGTTTTGACGCTTGAACTGACCATCGTTTCGATTTTAATCGGCGTTGCCATCGGGCTTCTGTTTGCCCTGTTAAAAATTTCCCGGATCAAAATATTCGGGCTGATTTCCGATCTTTATATTTACCTTATCCGTGGCACGCCGCTCATCGTGCAAATCTTTATTCTTTATTTCGGGCTCAGCGGGCTCTTTCTAATCCCTGACTTCTGGGCGGCTTCCCTTGCACTCGCGCTGCATAACGGCGCCTATATTGCCGAAATCTTGCGCGGCACGATCCATCGATCGACAAAGGGCAGATGGAAGCCGGCCGTTCCCTTGGTATGACAAAATCGCTTGCACTGCGCCGGATCATTTTGCCGCAGGCATTCCGGAGGGCGCTGCCGCCGCTCGGCAATCAATTCATCATTTGCTTAAAAGATTCATCGCTGGCCGCATTTATTTCCATGGACGAGCTGTTCAATATCGCAACGACCCTTGGCGCCAACAATTTTGACGAAATGACGTATTTATTGATCGTCGCAGTCTATTACTTAATCCTTGTCGCCCTGCTGACGTTTATTGTCAGCCGCGCGGAAAAATATTTAGCTGTCAGTGATTAAAGGAGGCTCCGTTCCTATGAAGGAAATGATTACGGTCGAAAACTTAAATAAATCGTTTGGCGATCTCCACGTTTTAAAAAATATTAATCTCGCAGTACACGAAAGCGATGTGATCTGCCTGATTGGCTCAAGCGGTTCAGGCAAAAGCACCCTGCTCCGCTGCCTCAATTTTTTGGAGAAAAAAGACAGCGGCACAATTAAAATTGAAGGGGAGGAAATCACACCAAAAACCCATAATATCAATGAAGTGCGGCAAAAGGTCGGCATGGTTTTCCAGCACTTCAACCTGTTTCCGCATAAAACCGTCTTGGAAAACGTGATCGAAGCGCCGGTGATGGTAAAAAAAATCCCCAAAAAACAGGCGGTGGAAGAAGCCCGTGCCCTGCTCGATAAAGTTGGCATTTCCGACAAAGCGGATGTGTATCCGGGCAAACTTTCCGGCGGGCAGAAACAGCGGGTCGCCATTGCGCGTTCGCTCGCTATGCACCCTGATATCATGCTGTTTGACGAGCCGACTTCCGCCCTTGATCCGGAGCTTGTCGGCGAAGTGCTGGCCACGATGAAAGAACTGGCGGAAGAAGGCATGACCATGGTGATCGTCACACATGAAATGGGTTTTGCCCGCGAAGTCGCAGACCGGATTGTTTATATGAATGAAGGCAGGATTATTGAAAAAGGCACCCCTGAACAAATTTTTGAAAACCCGCAGGAGGAAAGGACAAAAGAATTTTTGAAAACGACCGTATTGAAATGATGAAGGTTTTAACCAAGGCGTCATGAAAAATTTTCTTCTTGCTATTTTAAGTTCGTGCTGATACGATAGAAGAGCATGATTTGGAAAGCATATATAGAGCATCAGGAGTCTTTCCAAGCAGATAATTTTGGCCAGTGGAGTAAAGGCATCGGTGTGCCGGGCCAAATGCCGAATCGGCAACTTTTGGTTGCCTTATTGATTGAGTGGGAAACTCAAATTTTATAAGTTGGTTACTTTACAACCGGTGCTTGTGCACATCAACTTGTGAAACGATCAATAAGAGTGGTAAAAGTAATTATTTGCTATATAGACTCTGATCCTATAGGAATATAAAGCTTTCTTCCATATTGTCCACGGACTTTTATGGCAGGCGTATATCCGTTTTTTTGCAGATATGCATGCTTTTTTAGGATGATGATTTCAAGCAAGTGTTGTGCGCACGTATGCGGATTGCACTTGCTTTTTATTATGCAAAAATTCTTTTTGAAGGAGACAGAAGAATGGGAAAAGCGTTGATTATCGGGGCCGGCGGCGTAGCATCGGTCGCTGCGCATAAATGTGTCCAAAACAGCGAAGTCTTTGAAGAAATCTGCATCGCAAGCCGTACGAAATCAAAATGCGATGCGTTAAAAGCAAAGCTTGACGGCGGCAAAACGAAAGTGACGACTGCACAGGTCGATGCCAATCATGTCGATGAACTGGTTGCTTTAATTGAAAAAGTGAAACCGGATGTCGTCATGAACCTGGCGCTGCCTTACCAGGATTTAACCATCATGGAAGCCTGCCTTCAAACAAAAACAAACTATCTCGACACCGCGAACTATGAGCCGAAAGACACGGCAAAATTTGAATACAAATGGCAATGGGCGTACCGCGAACGTTTTGAAGAAGCCGGCATTACCGCCCTTCTCGGCAGCGGCTTTGACCCGGGCGTAACAGGCGTATTTTCCGCTTATGCCCTGAAACACCATTTTGATGAAATCAATTATATTGATATTTTGGACTGCAATGCCGGCGACCATGGCTATCCGTTCGCAACAAACTTCAACCCGGAAATCAACATCCGTGAAGTTTCCGCCAATGGCAGCTACTGGGAAAACGGCAAATGGGTCGAAACAAAGCCGATGGAGATCAAACGCGTATATGATTTTCCTGAAATCGGCGAACGCGATATGTACTTATTGCACCATGAAGAGCTGGAGTCGCTTGCTGTAAACATCCCTGGCATTAAACGGATCCGTTTCTTCATGACGTTTGGCGAAAGTTACCTGACCCATTTGAAATGCCTGGAAAACGTCGGCATGACTTCGATTGAGCCGATTGAATTTGAAGGCAAGCAAATCGTGCCGCTGCAGTTTTTGAAAGCTGTGCTGCCGGACCCGGCTTCCCTCGGCCCGCGCACAAAAGGGAAAACGAATATCGGCTGCATTTTTCACGGCAAAAAAGACGGCAAGGACAAAACCTATTACCTTTACAATGTGTGCGATCATGAAGCCTGCTATAAAGAAGTCGGCTCGCAGGCGGTATCGTACACAACCGGCGTGCCGGCAATGATCGGCGCGATGATGCTGATCCAGGGTAAATGGGACAGAAAAGGCGTTTATAATGTGGAAGAATTTGATCCCGATCCGTTCATGGAAGCCCTGAACAAATGGGGCCTGCCGTGGAAAGAAAGCTTTAATCCGGAGCTTGTCGACTGATGAGATTTGAAGAACTGCCGACGCCTTGCTATGTGATTGATGAACAAAAGCTCGAAGACAATTTGAAAGTTTTAAACGGCGTGATGAAACGGACCGGATGTAAAATTGTTTTAGCGCAAAAAGCTTTTTCGATGTTTGCTTTGTACCCGCTCATCGGCAAATACTTGAGCGGGACAACAGCAAGCGGCTTGTATGAAGCACGCCTCGGGCATGAGGAAATGGGAAAAGAAAACCATATTTTTTCCGCCGCTTACCGTGAAGGTGAAATCGATGAGATCGTCTCGATTTGCGACCATATTATTTTTAATTCATTTTCACAGCTTGAGAAATTCAAAGGCCGTGTGCTTGCAGGCGGAAAAAAGGTGGGCCTGCGCATCAATCCGGAATGCTCGACACAGACCGGGCATGCGATTTATGACCCTTGTTCGCCAGGCTCGCGCTTCGGTGTGACGCAGGCACAGTTCCGCCCTGCGCTTCTGGACGGCGTCACCGGCCTCCATTTCCACACGCTCTGCCAGCAAAATGCGGACGATCTGGAGACAACGTTGGTTGCCGTCGAAGAAAAGTTCGGGGAATGGCTGCCGCAAATGGAATGGATCAATTTCGGCGGCGGCCACCATATTACGAGGGAAGACTATGACATTCCGCTCCTCGAAAAATGCATCAAGCGGATGCAGGACAAATACGGTTTGGAAGTCTACCTTGAGCCGGGCGAAGCTGTTGCTTTAAATGCCGGCTATCTTGTCACAACAGTGCTTGACACGGTGAAAAACGGCATGGACATCGCGATCCTCGATACCTCCGCTTCGTGCCATATGCCGGATGTGCTGGAAATGCCGTACCGCCCGCCGCTCATCGGGGCTGGGGAGCCGGGCGAAAAACCGTATACGTACCGGCTTGGCGGCCAGACATGCCTCGCCGGCGATACGATCGGCGATTATTCCTTCGATAAGCCGCTTAAAGAAGGCGACCGCCTTGTATTTGACGATATGGCCATCTACACCATGGTGAAAAACACCACCTTTAATGGCATGCCGCTTCCGGCCATCGCGATCCAATACAAAAACGGCGATTGCACAATTGTCCGTGAGTTCGGTTATCACGACTTTAAAATGAGACTCGGGTGAATGCCGAATGCCCGCCGTTCCAAATGCAAGGGGCTTTTCCAAATGCCGGATTGGCAGCGGAATTGCCCCTTTTTTTGCTGTCCTGGTTGCATGCTTCCTGCTTCCCTTTTTACTCCGTCATTGTTATAATAATATTTGGAAGCTTCCAATAACCTCAGGTTTTCCGGCATGCCCATACGTAAACGCGGACAGCTAACTTCTTTAGTATTTTACTATTTGAAGCCATTAGGTGTTCTTTTTGTGTTGCCTGAATTTCAATAAATGGAGGGATGGCAATGAAAAAGCGGGCAATTGTATATTGCGAAAACCAATTTGGCACAACAGATGGCAAAACAGCAAACGGACTCATCCGTGAACCCGGGAATTACACCATTACGGCTGTCATTGACAGCAGCAAACACGGGCAGGATGCCGGCATGCTCCTCGACAACAAATGGAGCGGCATTCCGGTTTGCAAAGACCTGGAAGACGCACTCATCCACTCCGGCCCGAAAACGGATGACTTCATTTTCGGCATCGCGCCGGCGAACGCCTTTTTAAAACCGGAAGAAAGAAAAGTCATTCTGCAGGCAATGGAAGCCGGATTGAACATCATCAACCCGCTCCAGGAATTTTTAACAGAAGATGAAGAAATGGCGGCCCACGCACAGGCTTGCGGTGTCACGATCCGCGATATCCGCAAACCGCGGCCGAAAAAAGAATGGACTTTGTTTACCGGAGAAATTTTGAAAATGAACACCCCTGTCGTTGCCGTGCTCGGAACAGACGGGGCCTGCGGAAAACGGACAACTGCCAAATGCATTGAAAAGGCATTCATGGAAAAAGGCTACCGCCCGGCATTTATCGCAACCGGGCAGACAGGCTTGATCCAGGGCGCCAAGTACGGGTTTGCGATGGATGCTTTCCCACTCCAATATTTAATCGGTGAACTGGAGCGCGAAATTTTGCGGGCCAATAAAGAAGAACATCCGGATATGATCATCGTGGAAGGCCAGGGCGCGCTCAGCCATCCGGCATATGCAAGCTCAACCGGCATTTTAAAAGGGGCAAGGCCGCAAGCAGTCATTTTACAACACGCCCCGAAACGAAAATATTTATCCGATTTTCCATTTGCCGAAGTGCCGAAAGTGGAAGATGAAATCAGCCTGATTGAACATTTCGGAAAGACAAAAGTCATCGGCATTACGCTCAACCACGATGGGATGTCAGAGCGCGAACTGGAAGAAACCATCCGCCGCTATGAAGAAACTTACCATCTTCCGGTTACGGATGTGTTAAAAACCGGCACAGACAAAATTATAAACGCCTTGCTCGATTTCTTCCCTTCCCTGAAAAAGGCAGTGGTTTCCTGATGGCCGTTCTTCCACGGGTGGAAATCAATCTGGAGAAGATCCGGCACAATGCCAAAACGTTAAAACAATTATTTGGGAGGAAAGGAATCAGCATTACAGGCGTTGTGAAAGGCGTTACAGCCGATTTAAACATTGCCGGCGCCCTGGTGGAGGCAGGCATCACAAGCCTCGCAGACTCGAAGATTGCAAATATCGAAAAAATGAGAAAAGCGGGGATCAAAGCAGATTTGATTTTGCTTCGTTCCCCCGGGATCAGCGAAGTAGAAAAAACGGTCCGGTATGCGGATATCAGCATGAACACGGAGCTGGATACGATCCGTGCATTATCCGCTGAAGCGGTGCGGCAACAGAAAACCCATAAAATCATCCTGATGGTGGAAATGGGAGATTTGAGGGAAGGCATATTATTAAAAGATGCCCCTGCGATGATCAGAGAAATATTCACCTGCCCCGGGATTGAACTGGCCGGAATCGGGACGAACTTTGCCTGCTTTGGAGGCGTGCTCCCGACCGAACAGAAGATGCAGACGTTTTCCCGGTTTGTCCAAGCTATGCAGGAGCTGTTTTCCCTCAAACTTCCTTATGTTTCCGGCGGCAACTCCGCCAATTACAACTGGGCCGTGAAAACAAAAGATGCCGAGGCCGTAAACAATGTACGGCTCGGCGAGTCCATTTTGCTGGGCCGCGAAACATCAGGCGGGCATATCATTCCGTCATTATATCAGGATGCCTTTTGCTTTGTTGCCGAAGTCATCGAATCAAAAATCAAACCTTCCGTGCCATATGGGACAATTGGCAAAAATGCATTTGGGGAACAAGTCACCTTTATCGACAGGGGCAACAGACGGCGGACCATTATCAGTGCGGGCCGGCATGATGTGCTTGTTTCAGGCCTTACCCCTGTCCGGCCGTTCCATATCATTGGCTCAAGCAGCGACCATATCATTTTGGATACAAAGGATGCGGTTCTCGTGCCGGGCGATGAAGTAAGGTTTTATATGAACTACGGCGCGATGCTGAGAGCCATGACGTCCCCGTATGTTTATAAAACGTATGTCCATGGCGCGGCCACAACCGAGCCTTACAAACAACAGTTTCTGCTTTCGCGCGGAACAAGGCAAAACCGTCCCCCAGAAACCGAAAAAAACCCTGCAAATTAAAGAAAGACAGGCTGCGAGCACAGCCTGCCTTTTTTTACTTCGTTATAATAATATCTTCCGCGCGGATATCACTGCCAAAGTATGGCGCCAGATTGTTGTTGTAATCATTTTTGAAAAAGCCATTGTTGTTTAACTTCGTAATTTCTTTGTTCATCCAATTAAGGAGCGATTTGTTGCCTTTTTTCACAGCAGGGGCAATATATTGGTTCGGCCCGAGCGTTTTAATGCCGACCGTATAATCCGGATGGTTTTTCACCCAAGCATACAGATAGGAATTGTCGTCCGCCAGTGCAACGGCCCGCCCGTTTTTAAGCGCATTGAACTGTTCTGTTTTGGAATCGTACTTTTGCAATTTCACATCTTTTTGCTTGCTTGTAAAATAGTTTTCCGCAGTAGTGCCCTTGTTGACGATCAAAGACTTGCCCTTTAATTGGCTGACATTTGTGATCGGGTTTTTCTTCGGTGAAACGACACCGATGGAAACTTTCATGTATGGCTTGGCAAAATCAACAACTTGCTTCCGTTCCGGTGTGACTGTGAAATTTGCCAGAACAAGATCCACTTTATTCGATTTCAATGCATCCACACGGCTGTTGGCGTTCACTTGCACGAATTTCACTTTTACCCCAAGATCTTTGGCAACCTGTTTGGCGAGCGCAACATCATATCCTTGCCGTCCCCCGTTTTTATCGACCCATCCGTACGGCGGAAGATCTCCAAATACGGCAATTTTGATCGTGCCATTTTTCTTAATTGCTGAAACACTGGACGGATTGCTGCTTGAAGAATTGCCGGAACTTTTGCCGCAGCCTGCAAGCGCCAGCGACAAAATCAATAAAAATGCTGAAACCAAACCAAACAAACGATGCTTTTTCATAGTCTAACCCTCCAAAATATTTTTCTTTTAAAAATCCATGCTTTCCAAAAAGCTTTTCGCCCGCTCTGTCTGCGGTTTAGTGAAAAATTGGCGCCCCGGGGTTTCTTCGAGAATCTTCCCGTCTTCCAAAAACAAGATTTTATCCCCGATTTGCCGGGCAAAATTCATTTCATGCGTGACGACAATCATTGTCATCTTTTCTCTTGCCAACCGCAGGATGATCTCGAGCACGCCGCGCACCATTTCCGGGTCAAGCGAGGCGGTCACTTCATCAAACAGCATCAGCTTCGGGTTCAGCTCAAGCGCGCGGACAATCGCCACCCGCTGTTTCTGCCCGCCGGAAAGCTGGCGCGGGTAGGCATTGGCATACTGCTCCATGCCGACTTCCTTTAACAGGCTCATGGCCTGGCGCGCTGCTTCGTCTCTTTTCCGTTTCTGGACTTTCACTGCACCGAGCAGGATGTTCTCCAACACCGTCATATTCGGAAATAAATCATAGCTCTGGAAAACCATTCCGATCTGCTGCCTGAGCCTGCGCCAGTTTTTCGGCGACGGCCGTACGGTTTCCCCATTAAACATAATGGTGCCACCCTGGAAGGCTTCGAGACCGTTTAAGCAGCGGATCAATGTACTTTTTCCCGATCCGGACGGCCCGAGGAGAACAACGACACTGCCTTCCTCCACTTCGAAAGAGATATCCTCCAGCACCCGTTTTTCGCCGTACGACTTTTTTAAATGTTCGACTTTCAGTAAAGGTTCAGCCATTAGCCCCTGCCTTGCCCCTCCTTTCTAATCGCCTTGCCAGCCGGGAAAGCGGATAGCATAAAATGAAATACAGGATAAAGATAAAACCGTATACCCAAAACGCGCCGTCCTGATAACGGTGGCTGTTCGCTTCGATAATTTGCTGGCCGACATTGATGACATCCACGACGCTGATCAATAGCAAAAGGGAAGTCGTCTTAATTATTCTGGTCATCAGGTTAATGGTCGCCGGAATCATTAAGTGGACCGATTGCGGCACAAGCACGTACCGGTAAAGCTGGACCGTGCTTAAACCGATCGCTTTTCCAGATTCCACCTGATGCATCGGAACAGAAATCAGCGCGCCACGGACGATATCGCTCATTTCGGCAGCCATCCACAGGCTGAAAACAATGGTCCCGACCGTATCCGCCTTATAGTTGATGTTAAAACTTTGCGGCAGAATATAGTAAAACAAAAATAACAGGACAATCGTCGGCACAATGCGAAAGAACTCCAGATACAGCCTAAGCAAAAGGCGGAGCAACGGATTGTGCAATGTCCTTAAAACCCCCAGCACGATGCCGAGGATACCGCCGAAAAAGATGGACAGAAAAGCAATTTTTGCCGATACATATAATCCGCCCAATAAACGTAAAAAATTGGCTCCTTCAAAAAAGATACTAATTCCCGAATGTCCCATAACGCACCTTCTTCTCCAGCCATGTCAGCAAGATGGACAATGGAATTAAAATGATGGCATAAGCCACAACGAGCATAAACAGATACTCATTCGTGTTGTAATACATCCCGATCAAGTCAAGTGCCGTGTTGGTTAGTTCCGGAATCGCCAGCACGGTAAAGATGGATGTTTCCTTGATTAAAAAAATAACATTTGCGGCGAATGCCGGGACACTGAGCATCAATCCCTGCGGAAAGATGACGTAACGTGCCAGCTGGAACCGGCTCAGACCGATCGCAAGCCCGGACTCAATCTGCGTTTTCGAAACGCCTGCAAGCCCCCCGGAAAATCCTTCTGCCATATAACTGCCGCCAAGAAAAATAATCCCGATAATCCCGCAAGCCTCGGCGGAAAATTTGATCCCGACTTGCGGAAGCCCGTAAAAAAGGAAAAATAACTGGATCAATAAAGGCGTATTGCGGGACAGTTCCACATAGGCCGTTACAAGTTTCCGTAAAACCGGCACCTTAAAATACTGGATAAAACTGCATATCAAGCCAAGAACACCAGCCCCGATAATGCCGAAAAAGGAAAGCCGCAAAGTGAGCCAGAGTCCTTTTTCAAACATGGGCAAGCTGTTTTGCACAACGGTCCAGTCCATCTCACCCCTCCTTTTTTGAAAAATTTTTCTTTCAATCCAGGCGAGCTTGCACCAGCCGCCCGATATGTATGGCGTTGCTGTCCCGATTCAGGTGTCCAGCGCATTTCAAAGACCGGACGACAAAAAGCCGTTTCCTAAGAAAACGACTGCCCTTTTTCAGGTATTGCTGCGGTTTTCTTATCTTGATAGACGATCATGAACGATACCTATTATGATGCCGGTTTCCAAGGACAGCCCTTCCGCCGCCCGGGATAAGAAATTTTCAGCATTTTAGCAACATCTTTATTTTACTGAACGCCGGGACAAAAATCAATATATTCCTATCGACTTGATAGGTTTTCTTTGCATGGCACCCGAAAAAGAAAACAGCATGCCGAAATTGTTCCTCCGCTTGCACCCGTACTGCTTTCCGGCTGCCTGCAAAATGAATGCCGGTTAAGACGCGTTACAGCCAAAAAAAGGCCTTCAATCCGCTTTAGGATCAAAGGCCCTTCATTTTAGCGCTCCACGCGTTACCGGTAGGCCGGTTCTTTTTCCGTCAGGCCGAGCGTCTCTGCCGTTTCAGCGTGAATTTGATGCAGCAGATCCGGATTTTCTGCGAGCCGCACGCCATAAGAAGGAATCATTTCTTTTATTTTTGATGCCCATGCTTTTTTCCGGTCCGGGAAGCATTTTTCAATGACTTCGAGCATAACATGGACAGCAGTAGAAGCACCCGGCGAAGCGCCGAGCAATGCCGCGACTGAACCGTCAGCAGCTGTTACCACCTCTGTACCGAACTGGAGCGTGCCTTTTCCGCCTGCTTCCGTATCTTTAATCACCTGGACACGCTGCCCGGCTACGACAACATCCCAGTCTTCCAATCTCGCATCCGGAATGAATTCCTGCAGTGTCTCCAGGCGTTTTTCGTCTGACAATAGAAGCTGCCCGATCAAATATTTAACAAGCGGTACATTTTTTGCCCCGGACGCAAGCATCGTTACGACATTATTCGGCTTCACAGAACCAATCAGGTCTAAATTTGACCCTGTTTTTAAAAACTTCGGCGAGAAGCCGGCAAACGGGCCGAACAGCAAACACTTTTTATGGTCAATATATCTTGTATCCAAATGCGGCACGGACATCGGCGGCGCGCCGACTTTCGCTTTGCCGTACACTTTTGCATGGTGGCGGCTGATGACTTCAGGGTTGTTGCACACCATAAATAGCCCGCTTACCGGAAACCCTCCAATATGTTTGGACTCCGGAATGCCGGTTTTTTGGAGCAACGGCAGGCTTCCGCCACCGGCACCGATAAAAATGAATTTCGCCGTATGGTATTCGATTCTGTTGTGCTCAATATCATGCACTTTCACTTCCCAGTTTCCTTCTGGGGTGCGTTTAATATCCTCAACGGCATGCTTGTAGTTGATTTCGACATTTTGGCGTTGCAAATGATCAAACAGCATGCGGGTCAAGGCGCCGAAGTTGACGTCCGTCCCTGCATCGCTTTTTGTCGCCGCTACCGGTTCATTGGACTTCCTGCCTTCCATCACAAGCGGAATCCATTCCTTTAATTGCCCGGGGTCGTCGGAAAACGCCATTCCTTCAAAAAGCGGATGGGCTGACAGCGCTTTAAATCGTTTTTTTAGAAAAGCAACGTTCTCCTCCCCTTCTACGAGGCTCATATGCGGGATCGGCCGGATAAAGTCCTGCGGATTGCGGATCAGCCCCTTGCTGACCAGGTAGGACCAGAACTGCCTTGAAAGCTGGAACTGTTCATTTACATTTACAGCTTTTGTAATATCTATTGAGCCGTCCGGTTTTTCAGGCGTATAATTCAGCTCACATAATGCCGAGTGCCCGGTCCCCGCATTGTTCCATTCATTCGAACTTTCTTCCCCCGGTTTTGCCAGCTTCTCATATACGGTGATTTCCCAATCCGGGGCCAGTTCTTTCAGCAAGGTGCCCAGCGTTGCACTCATAATGCCGGCACCGATTAAGATGACGTCTGTCTTTCCCTGTCTGATGCTCATGATTACCTTCTCCTTATCCCTGTATTTGCTAATATTATTCCGGACACACTGCCTCTTTTTCAGAACAAGGCAGTCCCCGGGAAAACGCTTTACAAGTCTTAATATCATAATATCATATTTTATGATAATTCTTTAGAATAATGATACACAATTTGACAATGTAAATTTCAGGAAATCCTTTTATCTGCTGAATGATTCATCCTTCACTCCTATAATTTTTCTAGAAATGACTGACACTGATGCACTTAAACTTCATATTCACTTTTAGACTCCGCAGCCTGTAGCGTATTCCAATCTCTTACTTCAGTATGCTCCGCCATCAACTCTGCTTGTCGCATAACTGTGTCCAATGCTTTTTTCGCTTGTTCTGGTGGGTAATCGTATTTCTTCAATAGTCGCTTAATAATTCTCCTCATTCCAGCACGGGCGCTTTTTCGGACATGCCAGTCAATGGTCATGTTCCGTCTAATTGCTTGAGTCAGTTCATTGGCGATTTTACGTAAGACTTCATCTTCCATTAACTCTTTAACTATAGACTCAGATGTTAAAGCATCGTAAAAGGCAATTTCATCTTCATTTAAACCGAGATCTTTTTCTTCTTCTCGTTCTTTTTTCATGTCCTTTGCCATTTGAATTAGTTCTTCGATTACTTCGGCGTTTGTAATGGCTTGGTTTTTATATTTGTTCAGCGACTGTTTCAGTTTTTCCGAGTATTTTTGGGATTTGACAAGGTTGCGTCTTTCCATTGTTTTGATGTTGCCTTCAAGCAATTTTTTAAGCATTTCAAAGGCTAAATTTTTATATTCATATGAACGTACTTCTTCGAGAAATTCTTCTGATAATATGGATACATCCGGATGTTTCAATCCCATCACTTCAAATACATCAACTACTTCTTCTGAAATAATGGAACGTTCGAGTAATTGATTAACGCGGGCTTCGATTTCTTTTTTCGTCTTCCGCTTCGGCTGTTTTTCTTGAAGTTTATTTAGGCTTGCCTTAACCGCTTTAAAATAACTGACTTCAAGGGCTGCTGCTTTTCCTTCATCTGTCGCTGCACAAAGTGAATGCGCCTTCGCTAGCTCGGTTGCCGTCTTTTTGAATTCTTTTTGTTCTTTTTCACTCTTACCAAAAATGACATTCATTCCGCCCGTGATGGCTCGAATACGGCCTGCTTGAGATGAACCCATATAAGCAGAGTAATCAAACCCATGCATCATATCTTGCAAAATTTCAAGTTTCTCTTTCATTACAGCAATTGCAGCCGATGTATCGATACCCGTTGTTTTCTTATCACTTTCGGTATATTGATTTAAAGCTTTCTTTAAGCTTTCTAAAATCCCAATATAATCTACAACTACTCCACCTGATTTATCTTTAAATACACGGTTTACCCGTGCGATTGCCTGCATGAGGTTATGACCCTTCATCGGTTTATCGATATACATCGTATGCATGGAAGGTACGTCAAATCCAGTCAGCCACATATCACGTACAATGACGATTTTTAGTTCATCATTATTATCTTTCATTCTTTTTGCCAATAAATCCCGCCTTTTTTTTCCACCAATATGCGGCTGTAAGAAATCATCATCCCCAGCACTCCCTGTCATGACGACTTTAATTTTACCTTTGTCGTCATCATCGGAATGCCAATCTGGACGTAATTTGACAATTTCGTTATAAAGTGCGACACAAATACGGCGACTCATACAAACAATCATTGCTTTTCCGTCAATTGCTTTTGCCTTTTCCTCGTAATGATTAACAATATCTTTGGCTAATTGTTTGATCCGGTTAGGTGAACCGACGATGGCTTCGAGCCTCGACCATTTGGACTTGTATTTTTCACGTACTGATTCTTCCTGATCTCCGGTAATCTCTTCAAATTCTTCATCGATCTTCGCTAATTCTTCTTCATTGGCTTCCAAGCGGATAATACGGTTTTCATAATAAATTTTAACCGTTGCTTTGTCTTCCACAGCTCTTGTCATATCATAAATGTCAATATAATTACCGAAAACAGCGGGCGTTGACTTATCTTCCAGCTCAATCGGTGTTCCTGTAAAACCGATAAAGGAAGCATTCGGAAGTGCATCACGAAGATATTTTGCATATCCATATTTCACTTCGCCTGTTTTGGTGTCAGTCTTTGCAGAAAAACCATATTGACTGCGATGGGCTTCATCCGCAATAACAATCACATTTTTACGATCGGTTAAAACCGGCATTTCGCCATCTTCCGGTTTGAACTTTTGAATCGTTGTAAAAATAATACCGCCTGATTCCCGGTCATTTAGAAGATCATATAATCCGTTTATCTCTTTGGATTTTTCATTTGCCTGTTGTTTTTTCTGTTCTTCATTCAATTTGCGGACATCTGCTTGTTTCGGTGTTTGTCTTAAGATATCCTTTGATTTTAAAAACGTCGAAAATAGCTGGTCATCTAAATCGTTGCGGTCGGTAATCACCACAATGGTTGGATTATTTAGCTGCTTGACAAGCTGTGCTGTATAAAAAACCATCGAAAAACTTTTACCCGAACCTTGTGTATGCCATATAACACCGATTTTACGGTCTCCATTCTCACTGGTCGCTATTTTTGTCTTTTCCACCGCTTTTTTTACCGCAAAATATTGGTGATAGGCAGCGAGAATTTTGGCAATCGTTTTTCTTTCGCCGATTTTCTTCCCATTTTCATCCCGTTCTTCTTCTTTAGATTCCTGAAAGAGAATAAAGTTTTCAATAATATCAATAAGCCGGTCTTTTGCCAGCATCCCTCTTAACAACACTTCATATTGCGGCACTTCAAGTGGTTCAATGTTTTCCCCATCCACCGTTCGCCAATTCATAAAACGTTCTTGACTTGCGGTAATCGTTCCCGCTTTCGCATTAATTCCATCAGATAAAATACAAAACGCATTATAATAAAATAAAGATGGAATATCACGTTTATAAGTTTGAATTTGTGCATAGGCATTATCGATACTCACATTTTCATCAGATGCTGATTTTAATTCGATAACGACGAATGGGATGCCATTGATAAAAATAACTAAATCCGGGCGGCGTTCTTCTTTTTCAACGACCGTAAACTGATTTACTACCAAAAAATCATTATTAGCTGGTTCTTCAAAATCAATCAAGAATGCTTTCATCGAACGGCTATGACCATCTTGATGAAACGACACATCAATGCCTTCCGTGATTAATTTGTGAAAATGACGGTTGTTTTCTTCTAAGCTTGGACTATTAAAAGCTATAATTTGCCGAAATGCTTCTTCTATTGCTTCCTGTGGCAAATGGCGATTATGTTTAAACAAAGCATCTTTTACACGGTCTTCTAAAATAACAGTACGATAATCTTTGCGTTCCGGTCTTTCCCCATCACAACTAATGTCCGGACCAAAAACATAGTCATAGCCAAGTTCCTGAAGAATTTCTATAGCTGCTTCTTCCAGCTTATCTTCCGTAAAATTTTCAAAAAAACTCATTCTCCTCTCCCCTTTCGAAATCGGAGCCATTTCCATTAACTCTGTTCTACTAAAGTTTCATTATCCAACGGGACACGAATTTCTCCGGACAATAATCTTGGTAAAAGGGTGTCACGAATAGCTTTTAACCTTTTATTTTCCTTCTCCAAATACTTGTTCTTTCTAATTAAAGGCCTAATTAGCTCAGTAAATTTTTCTATTAAACAATTACTAGGTATCGCTAACTTATAGGCTTTCAAATCCCTCATTCGTACTCCTTTTTGTACACTTCCACTTGCTAGTTGCTGTGCATACCCTTGTAATTGTTCACTCAAAAGTAGCAGGTATAGTATCTCAGAAGAAATTAATTTTGATGGCCTTAATGTAAAAATCGATTCACTTATATTCCAATTTTCGGGTGTTTCATCTATTAAATATACTCTTCCAATAGTACCAATTCCTGAAAATAATAAATCTCCTTTTTTCAAATCTGATCTTTTATTAATTTTTTTAATTGCATCATTATCAATCTTGTCACACTTGTCATCTAAATAAATTTGATTATTCCCCATATTTTTTATTGTGACATAATAATTTTCACCTTTACCTAAAACAAAATTTTTCCTAGGATTTAACCCTGTAGTGAATTTACTTGTCAAATCTTCTAAATTAACAATTTCCCACCCCTTCGGTATCATCCCCAATTCACTTTCGACCATTTCGCCGCCACTTGATTTGTAAGGCTTGCCATTTTCATTCGGAAACTCAAAGTCAACAAACCAATGTTTAAACAATGCTTGTGCCATTTCTTCAAGCTTTTCATTGATTTGATTATTTGTTTTAATTTTTTCATCTAATGAAGAAAGAACCTTAACTAAATAATCTTGTTGTTTCCGAGGTGGAAGAGAGATTTTCATATTAGCATATGTTTTTGCATTAATATTTCCTCTAGTACTACCTGATATATAAGAAGACACCCAGCCTTTATACTCATTGGAAAGAGTATAATACCTCATAAACTTAGGATTTACTTTAGATGGATCTAAGCTAAATTTGATTAAGAATCCTGCATAAACCAACTCACCGTCTGATCCATCATAAAAATAACTCCTTCCTGTGCTATTGCCTGTACGAGCAAAAACAATATCATTTGGTTGAAGTAAATATTTTTCAGCCTTTTCATCATCTACAGACTTTAAATCAGTCTTATTCAATGTACCATCATCATTTATATCTGTAATTCTCAAGTAAGTATATAAATCATCAGAATACTCTACAGCAGATGCAGCAATTCCGTAACTACCTTTGCCATCTAGAGATATTTCACCTAATGTAACTTCTTTCCAACCATTAGATGTCATACCCAATCCCCCCTAGATTCTTTCTAATCTCTTCCTCCAATCGGTGGGATTTTTCAAATAGTTCTCTTAATTCACTGGTGAGGGTTTCCATTTTTTCTTCAAATGGTATACCATCATCCTCGACATCACTTATTCCAACATAGCGTCCGGGCGTTAATACATAGTCATTTTGACGGACATCTTCTAACGTCGCTGATTTACAGAATCCCTTGATGTCTTCATATTTCCCATCTGGTTTACGCCAGTTTCGGTATGTTCCAGCAATTTTTTGAATATCTTCTTCCGTTAATTCACGAAGGCGACGGTCAACCATTTGACCCATGTTTCGTGCATCGATAAATAGAATTTCATGCTCACGGCTTCGGTATTTAGGATGATTTTTCTTATTACGGTTTAAAATCCATAAGCTCACTGGTATTCCTGTTGAATAGAATAATTTGTCAGGCAAAGCAACAATGGCATCGACTAAATCCGCTTCAAGTATGTTTTTACGGATTTCCCCTTCATTCGATGTATTGGAACTTAACGAACCATTTGCTAATACAATACCAGCTGCGCCATTTGGTGAAAGGTGATAAATCATATGCTGTAACCATGCATAATTGGCATTGCTCGCTGGTGGTGTGCCGAATTTCCAACGAACATCATCCACTAATTCATTTCCGCCCCAGTCACTCACATTGAATGGAGGATTGGCAAGGATGAAATCTGCTTTCAGCGTTTTATGTAAATCATTATGGAACGTATCCGCATGATGATCGCCGATATTCCCCTCAATTCCACGGATAGCAAGATTCATTTTACAAAGCTTCCAAGTCGTTGAATTGAGTTCCTGACCATAAATAGAGAGATTATCAATTTTTCCTTGATGGCGTTCAACAAACTTTTCACTTTGAACAAACATGCCGCCGCTGCCACAGCATGGGTCATAAATTCGACCTTCGTACGGTTCAATCATTTCAACCAATGTTTTAACAACACTTTGTGGCGTATAGAATTCGCCACCGCCTTTTCCTTCCGCACTGGCAAACTTACCTAAAAAATATTCATAAACACGACCAAGTAAGTCTTTTTCTTGTTTGCTGTGCAATTTAATCGTTGAAATGAGGTCTATCAGTTCTCCTAATCGGCGTTTATCAATTTCAGGACGGGCATAACGTTTATCTAACACCCCTCGCAGTGTCGGGTTTTCTTTTTCAATTTCGATCATCGCTTCGTCAATGTATTGACCGATTTTCGGATCTTTGGCATGGTCTTTAATAAAATCCCATCGTGACTTCTTCGGAACCCAGAAAATATTTTCTGCAATATATTCATCGCGGTCTTCTTCAAAACCTTCTCCCTCTTCAACTAACTCGTTATACTTCATTTCAAACTTATCAGAAATGTATTTTAAGAAAATCAGTCCTAAGACTACGTGTTTATATTCGGATGCATCCATGCTTCCACGTAATTTGTCAGCAGATTTCCAAAGTGTTTCTTCGAATCCAATCTTTGCTGTTTCCATCATGAAGTCTCCTTTAATTCTAGTAATTAAAATCATCTAATACTTCGAATAATTCGCTTTCAAATTCATCTTGTTCTGGGCCTGTTGACACCCAATCTGGTAACACTTCTAAATAATGCGCTAAAGCTTCTATTGTTTTATGGAAAACCGGTTCATGCTGTGCCTTATCTAAAAGTTCAAGAACCAATTTAAATGTGTCGAGATAAGGTTGATGTTCAGCACGATTAAGCATGTTCCGAAATTTTTCGATTAGTTTGGCTTTTTCAATATCGTGTTCTATTTGATTCAATTCCTCTTTGTCATAAACTGGCACTTCAACAAGATCATTTTCTTCCCCAATGAGGAACTGTTCTTCATATTTCGTGATAATAGGCTGTAAATCCCGTTTTAATTTTTCTTTTTGAATCTCCAGTTTATCCAAATCAGTTAATTCTTTCGAAAAGTATTTAGCGTCTATGCCAAAAATTTGTTCCAACGTAGGTAAATGTTTTTTGGAGATCTTTTGTTTTTTTTTTATCCAAAGATTAATATTTTGCTTTTTAATTCCAAGCTTTTCGGCCAGTTCAATTTGCTGCATACCATAAAGTTCAAGGATGTATTCTAAACCTATCAATTGATCACCTACCAAAATATTGTCCGAGTCAATATAGTTATATTGTAATAGGTAAATAGTTTCCAGTCAATCAAACATTTACTATTATTGTGTTTTATGGGGCAAAACTGAGATGACAATACGATTTGTTAAAAACGGCCGCATAAATAGATGTGTTATAAGAAAAAATAAATTAGAAACATAAAAGGAACGCATAAAAAATAAACATATACTTCCAATTAGGATATAATATAATTACTTTATTTATAATAATTAAGCGATTAATCTGAGCATTATATTCCACACTGGGGCATTACGACAGAGCTCAATCTGCAGAATATATTGCCATGCATTTACAATATTCAGGAGTAACTGAGCAAATTTTCACAGATGTAGCTTTAGATGAAATCCATCGTTTTTCCGGTGGAGCCGCAAGGATCATCAACAAGATTTGTACCCACTGTCTACTTTACGGAGCACAAAACAGGCATCGAATTATTGACGATCATATGGTAAAACGTGTGATTGAAGGGGAACTTTCGTGAAATGACAATGATTTAAATTTAAGTATTAAACTCATAGGGGAAGCCACAATAAAGCGCAAACTGGCTTCCCCCTTAATTGACAACAATTCCGTCAATTTCTGGACAAATAACACCGTCAATTTCCTGCCATTTTGGGGCGCCAGTAACAACAGACATCAAGAGAAAATCAAAAACAATTACTTCAGTTATTGATCGATAAAATTACAATTAAACAAACAGGAAAATCAAGAACCATTAAAAACATTGAACTTGAATTCGATTTTACAGAAGTCAACATATCTAAAACCTTTATACTTATCCACATGTTGTATCGTGAAGCGGATAATGAAACTGATTATCCACAGCCAATACCCGCTTCCGACAATAAAATTCCACCTTATCTTCAACAATTTTTGCCTCTATTTATGATACGGTTCCCCCCGGATAATCCGGAATGCGCGGTAAATTTGTTCGACTAAGATGAGCCGCATGAGCTGGTGGGGGAAGGTCATTTTTGAAAAAGAGAGGCTTTCATTGCCGCGCTGCAGAACCGCTTGGCTTAAGCCAAGACTGCCGCCGATCACAAAGGCTATTTTGCTTTTGCCGTATGTCGCAAGGCGGTCGAGTGAATCTGCCAGTTCTTCTGACGACTTCATTTTCCCATCGATCGCCAGGGTGATGACATAGGTGTCCGGACTGATTTTTGCAAGAATCCGCTCGCCTTCCTTCTGCTTTACCAGCTCCATTTCCGCTGCACTCAGCATTTCGGGTGCTTTTTCATCCGCTACTTCGATGATTTCAACTTTTGCATAAGCGGAAAGTCGTTTTAAATATTCCTGAATGCCTTGTTTCAAATATTTTTCTTTTAATTTTCCCACTGTAACGATAGAGATATTCACAACTTACACCCACCTTACCCACAAGCTACTGACAAGGGTTATCCACATATCCACAGAAACTATCCACATTTTGTGTGGGAATAACCGTTCCATACAAGATATATTTCACCATTTTTCGCTATTCACAGCCTGTTTATAACCTTTTTTTCGAGCAATTTCCACAAATATCCGCCCGTACAGGAACCTTTTCCAACAAAATGTTCATTCTGGATGGGACCCGCAGCACGCTTTGACCTGTTGATAACTGAATGCCGCAAAAAAAGGAAGGAAAAGCTTTCCGCCTTTCCTCCGCAGTTTGTTAATTGCTTCCCGAAGCGGTCCCGAGTGTTAATGTGAATGTTTTCGGCTGGCCGTTCCGGTATACCGACACTTTCACCTTATCGCCGGGCTGTTTATGCTCGTACAGATATTTCCTTAATTCCACGGTGTTGTCTATTTTTTGATTGTCCAGTTTGTAAATGACGTCAAATTCTTTCAAACCGACTTTTCCGGCAGGGGACCCGTTTTCAACAGAGCCAATCACAACGCCGGTCGTCACATTGGTAGGCAATTTTAACGTTTCCTGCTGCTGATAAGCCGAGATATCCGAGACGTTTACAATCCCGACACCCATTGCCGGGCGGGTAATTTTCCCTTTTGTCTCCAACTGATGAATGACCGGTTTTGCTGAATTAATTGGAATCGAAAATCCGATGCCTTCAACCGACTCATTTGAAATTTTCATGGAGTTGATCCCGACAACCTGGCCGGAAATATTGATTAAAGCACCACCGCTGTTGCCAGGGTTGATCGCAGCATCGGTTTGAATGACTTCTTCCTGCCAATCTTCCGTTCCATCTTCGTCGATATCCACCGGAACAGTCCGATTCAACCCGGAAACAATCCCTTCTGTAACAGATCCGGCAAATTCTTCACCAAGCGGGTTACCGATCGCAATGACAGATTCTCCAAGTTTTAATGCATCCGAATCACCGAATTGGGCAACCGTTGTCACATTGCTGCCGTCTATTTGTAGAACGGCCAGATCCGTATATTTATCGCCGCCGACAAGTTTGGCAGAAAGCTTTTTCCCGTTCGATAAGGTCACCTCCAGCGCATTTGCCCCTTCAATCACATGGTAATTGGTGACGACATAAGCTTTATCACCGGCTTTTTTGTAAATAATCCCGGAACCGGATCCGGCTTCCTGAGAAGAAGAGGAAGAAGATTTTGAGTCCTGCCCAAACATATCATCAGACCAAATACTTTGTTTTTGAATGTTTGAGACGCCGACAACCGCTTTCTCCGTCTTTTCCACTGCTTTTGTAATATCGGTTGTCACCTTTAACGAGACGGTTTTCGTTGTTTTTGCCGTTGACGTGCTGGTATTTGCCACAGAATTTGAATCTACCGCAGAAGAGTCTGAGTTCGTTTTTCCAAAAATGTTTGGAAAAAGAAGGGCTACCACAAGCGCCCCCACAATCACGCCAATCAGCCCGGAAAGAAAATAACCAAATTTTCCGCCGCTCCGCCTGTTTTCTTTTCCACGCCGTTGGCCGTCCTGATCATCATAATATCCCATTGCGCACCACCCTTTCTGTACTGATGAGGAAAATAGAAGTTAGATGAAGGAGCTCTTTTTTGCCCGTTCTGATTCCATTATAATGGCTGATAATTAAAAATTACTAAAAATCAAGCGCCAAAATAAAAAGAAATATGGCCCGCCTGCCGATTAAACGCTGCCCCGGTTGTTGGCGGCGGGCCCCACAGCGACAGATTCTGCCACCGGATTGCCCTGATTAAACAGCTGTTAAGGCCGTTGGAATTTTCGGATCCGTATCATATAGTGAAAACGTTTCGCCGACCGCCAGGCCCTGTTCCTGAAGCGTTTGGGAAACCGCCATCCGCGCGAGGTCTTTCATATTGTTATCTTTGCTTAAATGGGCAAGGTATATTCGTTTTGTCCGGTCCCCGATCACTTCGCTCATCGCAAGTGCGGCATCTTCATTCGACACATGCCCGACATCGCTCAAAATGCGCTGTTTTACACTCCACGGGTACCTTCCCATCCGGAGCATCTCCACATCGTGGTTGCTTTCAAAAACAAAAATGTCCGCATTGGAAATCGTCCCTTTCATCCGATCGCTGACATAACCTGTATCCGTAATGATGACCAATTTTTTGCCGCCTTCATGAAAAATATAAAACATCGGCTGGACGGCATCGTGGGAAACGCCGAATGACTCAATCTCAAGGCTTCCGAACGATTGGACAGATTCCATCCCGAATGAAAACTTCAAATCTGTTGGAATCTCTCCAATCATGCCTTCCATCGCCGACCATGTTTTGTCATTGGCATAAATCGGGAGCTTGTATTTCCGTGCCAGCACCCCGATTCCTTTAATATGGTCACTGTGTTCATGCGTAACAAGGATTCCGCTTAAATCGGCAATATTGCGGCCGATCTGCCCGAAAAGCTGTTCCATTTGCCTGCCGCTTAAACCGGCATCTACTAAAAAAGCATGCTGCTCTGTCTCCACATAGATCGCATTTCCCGTGCTTCCGCTCGCAAGTACACTAAATTGCATCCCCATCGTATCCTCTCCAAAATTATTGTGCATTTTCCATTTCGTTGACCTGGCCTTCAAATGCATTGATAAATAATTGCTCTGTTTCATTCCCGTGTTTTACCGTAAAATGCCATGTCGGCACAAGCACCTGGAGTTCCGGCACCCTCGTATAGTAACCGAGTTCCGCCTTCGTCACTTTGCTGTTCGGTTTCAGCGTTCCTTTCTTATATAAGGCTTCCACCGCCTTTACCGCCGACAATGTCTCTTCTTCTTCCCGGTAGATTTTAATATTGGTCAAATACGTCTGGTCATAGGAAATGATTTCATTCTGGTCATTTAAATACACGGTCAATTTCGCGTTCTTATTATTAAAAATCATTTTTCCGTTATATGTCTCATAAAAGACGGCCTGATTCAAGTCTTTATCATAGTTCCACAGTTTATAGCGGCTGCCGTAAAGCATATTTTCCTGAATAACCGCCTCCAGCTGGTCCGTTTTGATTTTTGTTCCCAATTTCACCGGCTTATCAAAAGCGGAACTGAGTTGATACCCGTTCACGATTTCCGCCTGCTGGTTTTTCAATTTTTTCAAGTCTTTTGCGGTAAATACTTTTTCTTCCGCGCTGATATACGGCCGTTTTGCCTTTCCTTTCGGCAGGTTCACGAACGTAATGTTTGCAGCCTTTAAGCTTTGTTCCGCTGTCGGGCTGCCAATGACTTCATACTGATTTTTGACATGTTTGAAATACAACTGGCAGGAAAGGTAAATATCAAGCACCAGGAAAACAAGAATAAAGATTGTTTTTGTTTTACTCCAGTCCATCTTCATCCCCCCCTGCCATTTTCCAAATTCCGTCTTCGCAATAATACCAGGCCGGCTGCAGCGAAAGGATATCGTCACTGTCTTTTTGTAAACGGTACCCGACTGCAATATCTCTCACCTTGTTCATTTGAACGGAGGGATTTGTCTGCAAGCCGGCGATTACATCCTGAGCCGGCGGAAGTTTAACAGCAGCCGGTTTTAACGGCAGGTTGAGCGACAGGTTGAAATACGGGCGGACATACTTGTAAATTTCCGATCTGCCCAGGTATTCCCGGATCTCCGCCATGCCGTCATCGTTAAAAACAGGATAGCCGTCTTTAAAAAGCCGGAACGTGACTTCATTTTCCCGCTCATTGATTTCGAAATACTGGTACTGGTCCGTCCAGCCGCTGTGCTGGTTAATAAAATCAATGGCCCGCGTCAGCAGATGGTTCGGATCGGAGCTGTACCCGATGTCTTCTCCTGGATTCACGAAGGTTAAGACTTTATTGGACTCATCTGTCCGCAACAGGCTGATACCGTTTGTATATTCCCCCGCCACTTTCTTTACAAAGTTTGGATCAGCAAACAGCGCTTTTTTAAATTTATCAATTTCAATATCGGTTGTCGCATATTTGTACTGGTTCACCACCGGATTTCCGGCAGGCAGGTAGATTCTTCTCGGGCCGGAAAGGGCAAAGGCAGTATACGGCTTGTACAAAGATTTGTTGTCGTTCAATTTTGAGATGAACACCTGAATGGATTTTTGGTCTGTGCTCGCCTCATATACTTTATTGGACGCCGTTGAAATAAAATAAACATGGTTTAAGTTTTTGGTTCCTTTGTTTAATTCGATAACAATATGGTCAAAATCGGCATCCGGCACTTTTTTATTGGCAAAGTTCAGGACCGATTGATAGACACTGAACGGGACAGGGGCCGGAAAGTCCAATTCAATCCTGTTTTTTCCGTACATTAAATTATACAGGTCTTTTTTTTGCAACAGGCGGGAGCTGCTCATATCAAATGTCCATGTTCGAAGCAGATTCATCACCCGTGAAATTTCCCCGTCATGAACCGTACCGGTTGTCCCGTCATTCTCATGGTAAAGTACTTTGTCAGGGAGGATGATGCCGGGCACCTTTTTTTCCTTCGCAATCGCGATATTGTCCAAATCTTTTAAGTTGAGTAAGTCATAATTCGGCTGGTTGTTCCAGATCAGCCACGTTAACAACAAGCTCAGAAGCACGAGCAACGTCAATATGATGGTTTTTGCTTTTTCAAGACTCATAGCCACTCATCCTCTTGTGCCGGTTCGTAGGGAAGGGTAAAGTAAATGGTCGTTCCTTTTCCTTCTTTACTGCTTGCCCAAATGCTTCCGCCGTGCATTTCCACCATTTCTTTTGCAATTGCAAGGCCGAGCCCTGTTCCGCCGAGTTTGCGGCTGCGCGCTTTATCAACACGGTAAAAGCGCTCGAAAATTTTCTTTACGTTTTCTTTCGGGATGCCTACACCCTGGTCAGAAATGCTGACTTCAATTTTTTCGTTCAGTTCCCTCAGCTTAAACGTAATCTGGCCACCTTCAGGGGAGTACTTCAACGCATTGGATATAATGTTGTACAACACCTGGGTCATTTTATCTTCATCGATTTCCACAAAAATTTCCGTATTCGGCAACTTGCGTTTGAACGTGACATTTTGCTGCTTTGCCATTTCAAACCGGTCAATGACATGGTGGAAAAACTCCACAAAATTAACCCACTCTTTATTTAAATGTTCGTCTTTGCTGTCCATTTTTGAAAGCTTCAGCAAATCATTCACCAGCCGGATCATTCGTTCCGTTTCATTTTGCGTCACGCCTAAAAACTGCGGTGCAATTTTCTCATCTTTCCATGCCCCGTCTGTTAAAGCTTCCAAATAGCTTCTCATCGTGGTCAGCGGCGTTCTCAATTCATGGGACACATTGGCCACAAATTCGCGGCGTTCCATATCAATTTTCTCCTGCTCGGTGACATCATGCAAAACCGTAATCAGGCCGCTGACAAAACCGGCTTCATTTTGAATCACCGAAAAATTCGCTCGTAAAATATACGGTTCTTCATCCGTACTGAAGTCAAGGATAACGGAATCCTGCTCTGTCAATAAATCATCAAACTTATGTTCATTCTCAATTTTTAAAACCGATATAAGCGGCTGGGAAAGCACTGTTTCACGTGAAACATCCAGCATCTCGGCAGCCGGCTCGTTAATTAAAATAATCCTTCCTCTCCGGTCGGTCGCAATTACACCGTCTGTCATATGGGTCAGGATGGAGTCGAGTTTTCTTCTCTCGCCTTCCGTGCTGGCCTGCGCCTCCTGCAGCTTTTTTGTCATATGGTTAAACGAATAAGCGAGCTGTCCGATCTCATCATTCCCGATCACTTTGACTTTCCGGGCAAAATTGCCGCGTGCCATCGCCATCGCCTGCTTGCGGATCTCACTGAGCGGCTTTGAAATCGTGCGTGCGGTAATGATGCCAAGCAGGGCTGTAACCAGTACGGCAATAACCGTCCCCGTCATAAAAATCTGGTTAATCGCCTGCACCTGGCGGTAAACCGTTTCAATTTTGGAGACAAGGTAAATGATTCCGATCAGCTCACCATTTGCTTTAATCGGGGAAGCCAGCACCCACATTCGGTCGCCAGTCTGCTTGTCCAAATAAATCTGGTCTTCCGGCTGGCCGGTTACACGGACGCTTTTGACAATATCTTCGGTTGTTTTTTGGCCGACAATGCTCTGGTCATTGGAAGAAGTACCCAAAATAACGCCGCTGTGCGCGTCGATCAGCCGGATTTCAGATACATCCGTGCTTTTAAAATCGCCCAGTACTTTCCTCACTTTTAACGTAATATCCGCCGCCTGGTTCTGCTTTTTCGTCAACAGGTCTTCAATACTGTATTCAAGCACATTGACCTGGTCGTATATCGATTTTTTAAAATTCGTCTCGAGCTGGTTTTCCAGCTTATTGATAAAATACACCCCAATAATCTCCATCGCGACGACGATCAGCAGAATATAAATCAGGACAAACTTAAAGTGAATAGACTGGAAGAATTTCACCTTATTCATTTGGCTACTCCTGTTCAGGGTTGCGCAAATAATAACCGACACCGCGCCTTGTCACAATCCACTCGGGGTGGCTCGGGTTATCTTCCACTTTTTCGCGGAGCCGTCTGACCGTTACGTCCACTGTCCGGACATCGCCGTAATAGTCATAACCCCACACGGTTTCAAGCAAGTGCTCACGCGTCATCACTTGCCCGATATGCTTCGCCAGATAGTGGAGCAGCTCAAATTCGCGGTGCGTCAGTTCAATTGTCTCGCCGCGTTTTGAGACGACATAAGCATCCGGATGAATGACAAGTGAACCGATCGCAATTTCATTGGATTCCTCTTCCTCACCCGGAGCCGCGGGCGTCTGCTGGTGCCGCCGCAAATTCGCTTTGACACGGGCAATCAGTTCACGGGTGCTGAAAGGTTTTGTGACATAATCATCGGCACCGAGCTCAAGGCCGAGCACTTTATCAATTTCCGAATCTTTTGCCGTTACCATAATGATCGGCATATTGTATTTTTTCCGCACTTCGCGGCAAACTTCCATGCCATCCCGCTTCGGCAGCATAATATCAAGGACAATTAAATCCGGCTGCACCTCTTCCACCTTTTCCAATGCTTCCTCACCGTCATAAGCGCAATACACCGTATAGCCCTCTTTTGTTAAATTAAACTGCAAAATATCGGCAATCGGTTTTTCATCATCCACGACCAAAATTTTTTTATCCATCGTCCATACTCCTTCATTTAAAATGCGCCATTTTCATTGATTGACATCTATCTACAATTTTCTATCATCTTTAGTCTTTATGTTCCTAAAAAATCTCATTTTCCCCGAATCATGGCGAACAGCAATGCCCCTGGAAATCCAGAAGCATTGCTGCTCTGTATCAAAGGATTCACAGGCAGCTTCCAGCAGCCATACTATTACAATTTTAACTTACTTGCATAAAAATTGTCCAATTCTACTGAAACCATGCCCCCTGGTAATATCTATCAAGAGTGCCGGGGGATACGGCTTGCATCCTGTTTTCCATTCTGGCGGGTTAGAAGAGCCATATAATAAAAAAGCACTCGATGGGCTACATAGCTTGAACAGGCACGAAATCGGGGGTTAGGTGAACCATATAATAAAAAAGCACTACGAGAGTCTAAGTCATCGCAGTGCTTTTTAGTAAATGGCCCGGGACGGAATCGAACCGCCGACACAAGGATTTTCAGTCCTTTGCTCTACCGACTGAGCTACCGGGCCCGAACCGAAAACAAATATGTATAATTAAAAATGGCGGTCCCGACGGGAATCGAACCCGCGATCTCCTGCGTGACAGGCAGGCGTGATAACCGCTACACCACGGGACCATTGTGCATTTTGTAACAACAGAAGTAATGTTATCATATCTATCATCCATTTTGCAACACATTTCTACAAATTTTTTAAGTGAATGGCAATCGAAATTTCAGCAAATGTTCATTTTCAAGCATGGCCGCCGTAAAAGATGGAAAATCATGACCCACTTTAAAACAATATAAAAACGGCGAGAAACCCCTTTTATGGGATCTCGCCGTTTTTTCCGTTCTAGTGGACATTCTGGGATGAAAATCGCTTTTAGCAACCTCACCCGATGATGCTTTTTCATCGGTTTTCTTTTCGACGTGGTTCCACTACCGTTTTTCCGGCAGCCCAAATCCGATTCGTCCGGGTTTTCCGTCACACCCGCCAGACACTTTGCACCACAATCGTCTGCAGGCGGTCCGGACCGACGGAAAACATGGAAAGGGGAACCCCGGTCAGTTGGGAAATGCGCTCTAGGTAATGGCGGGCATTGTCCGGAAGCTCATCAAGGGAACGGCAGCCGGTAATATCTTCCGTCCAGCCCGGCAGTTCTTCGTAAACCGGTTCGCATTCAGCCAGCACTTTTAAGCTGGCCGGGAACGCTTCAAGCACTTTCCCTTTATAGCGGTAGGCGACACAAATTTTCAACGTTTCAATGCCGGTCAGTACATCGAGCAGGTTTACGGACAAGTCTGTCAGGCCGCTCACCCGGCGCGCATGGCGGACGACAACACTGTCAAACCAGCCGACACGGCGCGCTCTTCCTGTCGTTGTGCCGTATTCATGTCCGGTTTCGCGGATCCGGTCGCCGGTTTCATCCAAAAGCTCTGTCGGGAACGGGCCATCGCCAACACGTGTCGTATAAGCCTTGGCAATGCCGACAACATGGTTGATTTTCGACGGGCCGACACCGGAACCGATTGTGACGCCGCCGGCAATCGGGTTGGATGATGTGACAAACGGATAAGTTCCCTGGTCAATATCGAGCATGACCCCTTGCGCCCCTTCAAAAAGGACGCGTTTGCCCGCATCAAGCGCGTCGTTTAAAACAACCGACGTATCGCAGACATATTGTTTAAAGCGCTGGCCGTATTCGTAATAAGGCTCCAAAATTTCTTCCAGCGTAAAGCCTTCCGTTTCGTATATTTTTTCAAACAGACGGTTTTTTTCCTCAAGATTGCGCGTCAGTTTTTCTTTGAATTCTTCGTAATCAAGCAGATCAGCAATCCGGATACCGGTCCTTGCTGCTTTATCCATATACGCCGGGCCGATCCCTTTTTTCGTCGTGCCGATTTTATTGCTGCCTTTCCGTTCCTCTTCTGCACCGTCCAGTTTAATATGGTAAGGCAGAATGACGTGCGCACGGTTGGAGATGCGCAAGTTTTCCGTTGAAATACCCCGTCCGTTCAGATAATCCAGTTCCTCGACGAGCGCCTTTGGATCGACGACGACACCGTTTCCGATAACACAAATTTTGTCTTTATAAAAAATCCCCGACGGAATCAAATGTAGTTTATACGTTTCCCCATTAAAACGGATGGTATGGCCCGCGTTATTCCCGCCCTGATAGCGGGACACCACTTCCGCATTTTCAGAGAGGAAGTCGGTAATTTTTCCCTTTCCTTCGTCCCCCCATTGTGTACCTACCACGACAACTGACGACATTGAGTGCACCTCCGCATATTTTACAAATCATGATTTCCATCCATCATTTTACCAGCTTAAACCGCCAACAGTCAATGTAAATCCGAACATTTATATATTTTTTCAGCGTTTTTATTCGTAAAACGCACAAAAAAAGCCTTTCCCCGAAAAGGAAAAGCTTCATATCGATACTTGCTATGCCGGAACAGGCGCATCGTCAAACCGCCGTTCCAGGTTCACAAATTTATTGTACTCTTTTATAAAAGCGAGCTGGACGGTGCCGACCGGGCCGTTCCGCTGCTTCGCAATAATGATTTCAATGATGTTTTTATTCTCCGTGTCCTGTTCATAATAGTCTTCCCTGTACAGAAAAGCCACGATATCAGCATCTTGTTCAATGCTTCCCGATTCACGAATATCGCTCATCATCGGGCGCTTATCCTGCCGTTGTTCGACGCCCCGGGAAAGCTGGGAAAGGGCAATGACCGGCACTTCAAGTTCACGCGCCAGCGCCTTCAGCGATCTTGAAATCTCAGAAACTTCCTGCTGCCGGTTTTCCCGGGAACGGGCGCTTCCTTGGATCAGCTGCAAATAGTCGATGACCACCATGCCAAGCCCGTGCTCTTGTTTCAGGCGCCGGCATTTCGAGCGGATTTCCGTTACCCTTACTCCAGGGGTATCATCAATATAAATGCCGGAATTAGAGAGGCTTCCCATTGCCATCGTCAGTTTCCGCCAGTCTTCGTCTGTCAGCGCCCCGGTCCGGAGCCGCTGGGCATCGATATTGCCTTCCGCGCACAGCATCCGCATGACAAGTTGTTCAGCGCCCATTTCAAGGCTAAAGATCGCCACATTTTCCTCTGTCTTCGTGCCGACGTTTTGCGCGATATTGAGGGCAAATGCCGTTTTCCCGACAGACGGGCGCGCCGCCACAATAATCAAATCATTGCGCTGGAAACCGGCTGTCATCCGGTCAAGCTCGTAAAACCCTGTCGGTATCCCGGTGACGTCGCCTTTCCGGTTATGGAGCATTTCGATGTTATCATATGTGCTGACAAGGACATCTTTGATATGTTTAAAATCGCCGGCATTTTTGCGCTGGGCCACTTCCATAATGCTGCGTTCGGCTTCATCAAGCAGTTCATCGACATCGTCTTCCCGCGTATAGCCTTCCTGGGCAATATGGGTGGCAGTCCGAATCAGGCGCCTGAGCAAAGCTTTCTCAGCTACAATTCCGGCATAGTAAGCGATATTGGCCGCTGTCGGAACGCTTGCGGCCAGTTCGCTCAAATAAGAGAGGCCGCCTGCATCTTCAAGCTGCCGGGTGGCTGATAATTCTTCCGCCACTGTTACAAGATCGACTGCCTTGCCGGCATCATTCAGCTTCGCAAACACCTGGAAAATTTTTTGATGGGCATTCCGGTAAAAATCCTCTGCCGTCAAAATTTCCGAAGCTGTTATAAATGCAGAAGGCTCCAAAAAAATGGCACCAAGCACTGCCTGTTCCGCCTCAATATTTTGGGGGGGAATGCGGTCTTGCAATTCATTCATTTTGAATCCTCCATTTTATCCTAAATCATCCAGTTCCGGCACCAAACATAAGCATGCCGGGGAGAATGGCAGTTTAACCGGTAACCCGTTTGCCGTAAGAGAACCGCACACTTATTCCAAATAGAAAAAATGTGATCACGATAAAATGGATCACATTTTTCTGCACGTACTATTATTTTAACACGCGGAAAACAAAAAGAAAGCTGGTAAAATACGTTTCTATTCGGAAACGTGGACATTGAGCACTGCCGTTACGTTATGATGTAATCTGACCGGCACTTTCGTGTAACCCAAAGTGCGGATCGCATCCGGCAGCTCTATTTTTCTTTTATCCACCTGAATCTGGAAGCTTTTTTTCAGTTGTTCAGAGATTTGTTTGCTTGTAACCGAGCCGAACAGTCGCCCGTCCTGGCCCGATTTGGCTTTGATTTCAACCGTTATGTTCTCAAGTTTCTCTTTTAATTTTTTGGCTTCTTCCAGTTCTTCCTGCGCCAGTTTTTCTTCTTTCCGTTTTTGGGCTTCCATGCTTTTCAGATTGGCAGGCGTCGCTTCTATTGCCGCCCCGTTTTTGAACAAATAATTGTGGGCATAACCATCCGCCACATTTTTAATGTCTCCTTTTTTTCCTTTGCCTTTTACGTCTTTCAGGAATATGACCTTCATGATTGCTGACTCCCTTCCATATACTCTTCTATCACTTGAATGAGCTTTTCTTCTGCCTCATCAACCGTTATATTTTTCATCTGGGTGGCTGCATTGGAAAGGTGCCCGCCGCCATCCAGCGTTTCCATAATGATTTGCACATTGACGCTTCCAAGCGACCTTGCGCTGATCCCCACTTCATTCTCGCTGCGCCGTCCGATGACAAAAGAAGCATCGACGCCGTTCATCATTAAAATCGTATCGGCAGCCTGCGCCATTAAAACAGGGGAATAAATGGTATCATTTTTCCCTTTTGCCACCGCGATGCCGTTTAGCGGAAATTTAACGGTTTCCACAAGCTTGGCGCGCTGGATATACGAACGCAAATCTTCTTTTAAAAATTTTTGTACAAGCACCGTATCGGCGCCCTGGGCACGAAGATAGGATGCTGCATCAAACGTCCGTGAGCCTGTCCGCAATGTAAAACTTTTTGTATCCACTATTATACCAGCAAGCAGGGCAGTTGCTTCAAGCATATTGATTTTGCCGTTTTTCGGTTGGTATTCCATCAATTCGGTTACAAGTTCGGATGTCGAAGAGGCGTACGGTTCCATATAGACAAGAAGCGGGTTTTTAATAAAGTCTTCCCCGCGGCGGTGATGGTCAATGACAACGACATTTTCAATCCGCCTGACGATTCGTTCATCGATGACAAGGGAAGGCTTGTGCGTATCAACGACAACAAGCAATGTGTCATCCGTCGCCATTTCAAGCGCCTCATCCGGTGTAATGAAGCGGGCATACAAATCCGGATACTGTTTTATTTCCCCAAGCAGCCGCTTGACACTTGTGTCCGTTTCACTCGGATTTAAAATAATATAGCCGTCTTTTTGGTTGATTTCCGCCACTTTCCGGATGCCGACAGCCGCTCCGATGGCATCCATATCCGGAAATTTGTGGCCCATGATCATCACTTTGTCTCTTTCCATCATGAGTTCCCGCAGCGCATGGGAAATCACGCGGGCCCGGACCCTTGTCCGCTTTTCAACCGGATTTGTTTTGCCACCGTAAAATTTCACTTTTCCGTTCGCCTGCCGGATGGCAACCTGGTCACCACCGCGCCCGAGGGCAATGTCGAGACTCGATTGGGCAAGCTCCCCAAGTTCGGGGAGGGACGGGACACCTGCGCCAACCCCGATGCTCAAAGTCAGCGCCACGTTTTGCTTCGCTGTGGCCTCCCTGACTTCATCAAGAATCGAGAATTTATTGTCTTCCAATTCATGCAAAATCCGTTCATTAAATACCGCAATAAATTTATCAGACGAAATTCGTTTAAAAAACAGGCCGAACTCCATTGTCCATTTGTTTAAAATCGAGGTCACGAGACTGTTCAGGCTGCTGACAGACTGGTCGTCCATGCCTTGTGTCACTTCATCATAGTTGTCCAAATAAATAATGGCGATCACGGTCCGTTCATCTTCATACAACTGCTCGACTTCGGCCTGTTCCGTAATGTCGAAAAAATAAAGCAGCCGCTCTTCCAGTTTCAGGACAACCCTGTACTTCCTTTCATTCAGACTAATCGTCTCGGAATGCATTTCCTGCTTAATCAGCGGTACGAGCACTTCCGCTACATCATAAAGGGAACGCCCGACAAGTGTATCTTCATTAAAGCAGGAGGCCATAAACGGATTTGTCCATTCAATGATGTAATCTTCATTGTACAGCATGATCCCGATCGGCATTTCCATCAGCGCTTCTTCACCGACGCGTTTGACCCGGTAGGAAAGATTGGAGATATAGCGTTCGATTTCTTCGCTCGACCGTTGTTCCACGTAAAATGCGCAGTAGGATAACGCCCCGAGCACAACAATGCCGGCTGCCGTTATCCACCAGTGGTAAAAGAAAATAATACCGAGCAGGATGAGAGACACTGCAATTAAGCCGTATAACGGATAGCGCATGAACCGTTTATTGTAGTAAGAAGGCATACCTTCAGCTCCTATATTGAGAAACTAAGAAAGGGTCACTTTTGAATCATCCGCCTGAAATCAAATCCTAAATCCATTATACCGAATATCATAACAAGATAAAGCAGCGGGCTGAATATGATTGATAAAATGACGGCGAAAGCCAGTAACCCTTTTGGCCATTTTTTCTCGTGGCTGACAAAGCTTATAAAAGCGTACCCCTGCAGCAAAATGAGAATTTGGAAAATCAGCATCAGATTCAGAACCGCTTTTGCAAAGAAGCTGCCCGTGTCCCCGCGCATCAGCAGGTTGGCTGCCATTGCCAGAATGAAATACCATAAGATATTCCCCGGCAGCCGCATTTCACGGAAAGGTGGAAAGGACGGAACCGGGACACCGAAACGTTTGGCGATTGGAAAGTTCACAGAAATGAGCACAAAAACGGCAATAAAGGCAGACAGCAATAACAGGCTCGGCAAATAGACAGAATACATCTGGCTTGCGGCATCGGCCATTTGCGCAAACCGGTCCTCATAGGCCTGTGGTTCCCCAAGGCTGTTGACAAGAGATTTCGACTGTTCGATTGACTGCTGCATGATTTTTAAGTTTTCCGCGATGATATTCAAGTGGAAAAACTTCAGGGTGGCAAACAGCCCGATGATCGTGATGGCTAAAAAGGTCAGGCTGGTTGCTATGTATATAAATAATTTAGATTTTTTTCGCTGAATAGCGTATCCCATAACAAATCCAATACAAACGAAAAAAACGGCCATTGGGATTGCCATGACTGTTCCCATAATGGCAGACACAAGCAAACAAACCAGACAGAAGACAAGAATTGAACGCAAAGAATATTTGGCACAAAACAGGATAAAAGGCAGCGGAAGAAAAACCAGAACAATTATCCGGATCACCGGGACATGCAATGCAACAAGCAGCATGACGCCGAAAACCGCTGCAAGCATTGCCCCTTCTGTCAGCATTCTTGTTTTTTTCACACGCATGCTCCCTTCAAAAAAACCATCATTTCCCCTCATTTTACCATAACCCATCCATGAAGCAAAAAGATAATGAAATGAAAAAAGACAACCTGAAAACAGGGTGTCTTTTTTCGTTCATATATTGAAGGAAAAATCCGGGTGATTTTTCCGCTGCTTATTTGTCTTCTGCAACATAAGGAAGCAACGCCATTTGACGTGCGCGTTTGATTGCAGTTGTCAATTTACGTTGGTATTTTGCACTTGTACCCGTTACACGACGAGGAAGAATTTTTCCTCTTTCAGAAATGAACTTTTTCAGCAAGTCCACATCTTTATAGTCGATATGGGTAATATGGTTCGCTGTAAAGTAGCATACTTTCCGGCGTTTCCGTCCGCCTCTGCGTCCACCTGCCATTTTTTCACCCTCCTTTTTATCACAACTTTACGGGTCTTCCCGCATTAAAACGGAAGATCATCATCAGAGATGTCAATCGGTTGTCCATCATTTGAGAACGGATCTTCATCAGGCTTTGAATCATTACGCTGATACTGATTTTGATTCTGATTGTACCCCGGGAAAGCACTCCCTTGGTTGTTCCCGTAATTCTGGCTGCTGCCGCGTTCCTGATTCGCACTTCTCGGTTCAAGAAACTGGACGCTGTCTGCCACGACCTCTGTGACATACACGCGCCGGCCGTCCTGAGCTTCGTAGTTGCGTGTCTGAATCCGGCCGTCTACGCCTGCCAGACTTCCTTTTTTTAAGTAGTTGGCCACATTTTCAGCCTGCTTTCTCCAAACAACACAATTGATGAAATCCGCTTCCCTTTCCCCCTGCTGGTTTGTAAACGTACGGTTTACAGCCAGGGTAAAAGTAGCAACCGCTACTCCGCTCGGCGTATAGCGCAAATCGGGATCTTTTGTCAGCCTGCCTACGAGAACAACACGGTTCAACATCAGAATCAACCCCTCTCATGATTCAAAATCCGTTTCACGTGAAACGTTTTATCGTTAAAAATTATTCTTCTTCTCTTACAACAATGTGGCGGATAATATCACCATTAATCTTCGCCAGACGGTCAAATTCCTGGACTGCAACCGGTTCAGCATTCACGTTGATGATATGGTAGTAACCATCACGGAAGTCCTGAATCTCGTATGCAAGACGGCGTTTTCCCCACTCTTTCGATTCGATGATTTCCGCACCCTGGTTGTTGAGGACATTGTCAAAACGCTCAACAAGCGCTTTTTTTGCCTCATCCTCAATATTTGGGCGGATAATGTACATAATTTCGTACTTTCTCATCTGTTTGTCACCTCCTTATGGACTATGCGGCCCTTTTATTCAAAAGGGCAAGGAGCAATGGTTCATGCATTCATTACTCACAAGTCGTAAGTATACCATATCCCGCAGGCAAAATCAATTGTCTTAAGACTCCATCCCGCTTTTTGCTATCGCTGACATCCCTATTTTATCAAACATACGTTCCTTTTGCAAGGGCTTTTTTTATAAAACGGACTTAAGTTTTTACATCAAAAGCAATAACACCCTTTTCAAATTTATGCTTCTATTTTCCGGATGACATTCGCCATTTCGATCGCGCTCACTGCCGCATCCCAGCCTTTATTACCTGCTTTCGTCCCGGCCCGCTCAATCGCTTGTTCAATCGTATCGGTTGTCAGAATCCCGAAAATAACAGGTGTTTCTGTAGAAAGGCTTGCATGGGCGACCCCTTTTGCCGCTTCTGCACTTACATATTCAAAATGCGGGGTTGCGCCGCGGATCACCGCGCCGAGTGCCAATACGGCATCATATTTGTCCGTTTCCGCCATTTTCTTTGCCGCCAGCGGGATTTCAAATGCGCCCGGCACCCAGGCAAGATCGATTGCTTCTTCTTTAACGCCATGCCTTAATAATGCATCCTTTGCCCCGCTTACGAGCCTTGTTGTAATGAATTCATTAAAGCGGGCGGCAACCATGCCGATTTTTAAGCCGGTTCCAACCAGATTGCCTTCAAATACTTGTCCCATTTTGATCTCCTCCTATATATGCAGCAAATGCCCCATTTTTTCCGCTTTCGTACGCAAATATCCTTCATTTTCACGGACAGGTGCGATTTCAACCGGCACTCTTTCCGCAATTCGGATACCGTAACGCGTTAATGCCTCCACTTTATCAGGATTGTTTGTTAAAAGCCGGACTTGTGTTGCCCCGAGATCTTTTAAAATTTGCGCAGCGATGCAGTAGTCGCGCATATCTGCCGGAAATCCAAGCCGTCGGTTGGCCTCCACTGTGTCCAATCCTTTTTCCTGCAGCCGGTAAGCTTTCAATTTATTCAGAAGCCCGATCCCCCGCCCTTCCTGCCGCATATAAACGAGGACACCGCGCCCTTCTTTTTCAATCCGCGCTAGGCTCCGGGCAAGCTGCGGGCCGCAGTCGCAACGGAGGGAACCGAAGCAATCACCGGTCAGGCATTCGGAATGGATCCTTGCCAGCACCGGCTCTTCGCTGTTGACTTCCCCTTTTATAAGGGCAACATGTTCTCCCCCTGACAGCAAATCTTTGTAGCCGGCAGCCCGGAACGTGCCGTAACGCGTCGGCAGCGTGATTTCCGCTTCTTTTTGAATCAGTTTCTCATGTTTTTTTCTGTACTCGATTAACGATTGGATCGTCACCAGTTTGATGCCAAATTTTTTGGCCATTTCCTCCAGCTGGGGAAGGCGGGCCATCGTGCCGTCTTCATTCATGATTTCGCATATTACGCCTGCCGGATTTGCGCCTGCCAGTTTTGCCAGGTCAACGGCTGCTTCCGTATGGCCAGACCGTTCCAGGACGCCGCCTGCTTTGGCCACTAACGGGAAAATATGCCCCGGCCGGTGAAAGTCTTCGGCTTTTACCGCGTCTTCTGCCAGGTGCCGGACCGTTTTGGCACGTTCAAATGCGCTGATGCCGGTCCGGGTGGCAGCATGGTCAATGCTCACGGTGAAGGCCGTTTCATGGCTGTCGGTATTTTGCCGTGCCATCGGGTAAAGATCGAGCTGCTGTGCTTTTTCCGCCGTAATCGGTGCACAGATGAGCCCGCGTCCTGCTTTGGCCATCAAATTGATCATTTCCGGTGTCGCTTTTTCCGCAAGGCCGATAAAATCACCTTCGTTTTCCCTATTTTCATCATCGACGGCAATCACGACTTTTCCGGCCTTTAAGTCTTCTACTGCTTCTTCAATGGTATGAAACAAGTTTTTCACCCCTTTGTTTACATAAAACCTTGGTCTTTTAAGAGCGCCATCATGCCGCTCTCTTTTTCCGCCCGTTCTCCGTTCCTGAACAGCCCTGCCATATACTTGGCCAAAATATCGCATTCAATATTCACGGCATCGCCAATCTTTTTTTCCGGCAATATCGTATGCTGCTGCGTATGCGGCACCAATGAAACGGTTAATTGCCCGTCCGCAGCCCCGAACACAGTCAGGGAGGTGCCGTCGAGTGCAACCGAGCCTTTTGGGATCAGAAAGGCGGACAGGGAGGAGGGAACAGAAATCGTGATATAAACGGCATTTTCCATCCTTTGTTTCAAACAGACCGTGCCCGTGCCATCAACATGCCCTGTGACAAAATGCCCGCCGAACCGCCCGCCTGCAGCCATTGCCCGTTCAAGGTTGACCTTGCTGCCGATGTTCAGCCCGGCCAATGCCGTGCTGAAAAATGTTTCAGGCATGACATCAGCCGTAAATGCATTTGGCGTATAGGAAGTGACGGTTAAGCAAACACCGTTCACTGCAATGCTGTCGCCAGGCCGTACATCTTGGAGAACCGTCCTGGCCTGTACGGCAAGCTTAAGGGAGCGGGGGCCTCTTTCCACACGTTTCAATATGCCAATTTCTTCAATAATCCCTGTAAACATGCGCCGGCACCTCCTTTTGGACGGCAGCCGTAATTTTTAAATCCGGTCCGATCTGTTCCACTTTTTCAAACCGGAGCGGCAAAGCATCGGCCACCTTGCCAAACCCGTGTCCGCCGAAAGGGGACGGCGCGTTTTTCCCGCCGATCACTTTCGGGGCAATGTAAAAAATATACTGTTGCACTGCGCCTTCTTTTAAAAATGAGCCGTTTACTGCCGCGCCGCCTTCGACGAGTAAAGTCATGATGCCTTTTTCCCCGAGCGCTGCTAACACGTCACGGATCAAGAGGCGGGCATGCGGCATGCGGACCACTTCGACATCAAGCTGCTTCAGACATTGTTCTTTTTCTTTTGGTGCATCGCTTCCACAAAAAATAATGGTTGGCGCATCGCCGTTTAGCACTTTCGCTTCCGGCGGGATGCGCAAATGGGTGTCTAATACAATGCGAATAGGATTTTTCCCGGAATGGGGCAAACGTGTGGTGAGAAGGGGGTTATCATGGAGAACGGTTTGTATGCCGACAAGTATTGCATCATGCCTGCTTCTTAACCGGCGGGCATCACGCCTTGCTTCTTCACTTGTGATCCATTTGCTGTCACGGGTTTCAGATGCAATTTTTCCGTCTGCCGTCATGGCGGTTTTGACAGTGACAAACGGTGTTTTCGTTTGAATAAAGTGGAAAAAAGGGCGGTACAACTTTTCCGCTTGTTCCTTCAATATCCCGGTTTCCACTTTTACTCCGGCTTGCCTGAGCTTTTCTATTCCTTTGCCTGCGACAAGCGGATTGGGGTCCAATGCAGCGATATATACTGTTTTGATGCCTTTTTCAATTAAAAAATCTGCGCACGGCGGCGTCTTTCCGTAATGGGCACACGGCTCGAGCGTCACAAAAACTTCAGCACCCTCTGCAAGCGGCCCGGCCTGTTCCACCGCAAGCCTTTCCGCATGTTTTTCTCCCGCCTTTAAGTGGGCCGCCATCCCGGCGATCGTGCCGTTTTTCACGACGACACTTCCAACCGGGGGATTCGGGGAAGTCTGCCCGGCCACACTTTCGGCCAAATGGAGTGCAAGCTGCATATAATCTTCTTTTTGCAATCCTTTCATGCCTCCTGTATGCAATTTCCGCCAACATATACCCGTGAAAACAAAAAACCCGCACGAAGATGTGCGGGGCAAAACGGCATCATGAAATACACGTTCCAATGAAACGTTTGATCCTTCTCCCATCCAGACTGTCACTGTCGGCTTTGGAATTTCACCAAATCCACCGCATTCCGGAGAATACGGGTCACGGGCTTTGAGTTTCCTCATCACCGCCGGTCGGGAATTGCACCCTGCCCCGAAGGAAAATATTCGACTGATACCTATTTTAACGGATGATTTGAATTTTTTCAATACAATTTGAATATTCGTCCAAAAGTCCTGTTATACATTAAACCTGAAATGCATGACATCGCCGTCCTGGACAACGTAGTCTTTTCCTTCCAGGCGCACTTTTCCGGCTTCTCTTGCTGCTGCCACGCTGCCATATTTGATTAAATCTTCATACGACACCGTTTCAGCCCGGATAAACCCTTTTTCAAAATCGGAGTGAATAATGCCTGCGCATTGCGGGGCTTTCATGCCTTTTTTGAATGTCCACGCGCGGACTTCCGGTTCCCCAGCCGTAAAATAAGTCGCAAGGCCAAGCAGGCTGTAAGCAGCTTTAATCAGCTGGTCAAGTCCGGATTCCTGGATGCCGAGTTCGGTTAAAAACATCTTTTTCTCATCGTCATCCAGTTCGGCAATTTCTTCTTCAATGCGGGCACAGATGACAATCACTTCCGCGCCTTCCTGTTTGGCATATTCACGCACCTTCCCGACATACGGGTTTGCAGACGGATCCTGAATGTCATCTTCCCCGACATTGGCCACATACAAAACCGGCTTGCTTGTTAAAAGCTGGAACCCTTTGACGATTTTTTGCTGGTCTTCGGTCAGTTCCACCGCCCGTGCCGGTTTTTCCGCTTCAAAAGCCGCCTTTAATTTGGTCAGCACTTCATATTCGGCAACGGCTTCTTTATCCTTCTGTTTTGCGATTTTCTCTACACGCCCGATCCGCTTGTCCACCGTTTCAAGATCGGCCAGGATCAATTCAAGATTGATCGTTTCGATATCATCAATCGGATCGACTTTCCCGGAAACATGTGTAATGTTCTCGTCCTCAAAACAACGAACGACATGGCAGATTGCGTCCACCTGGCGGATATGGGAAAGAAACTTATTCCCGAGCCCTTCCCCTTTGCTTGCGCCTTTGACGATCCCGGCAATATCCGTAAATTCAAAAGTGGTCGGGACCGTTTTTTTCGGATGGTACAGTTCTGTTAATTTTTCCAGCCGTTCGTCCGGCACTTCCACCATGCCGACATTCGGGTCAATTGTACAAAACGGATAGTTCGCAGATTCGGCCCCGGCTTTTGTAATCGCATTAAATAAAGTCGATTTTCCGACATTCGGCAAACCGACAATTCCGGCTGTTAACGCCATTTTATGTCCACTCCTTCAAACATTCTCGTATCTTTCAAGTTTTTCCCGGCTGTATCAAAAACCCCCGGGGTGCCACCGGATGCGCCCGGTTAACATGTTTCGTTTGCCGGCCTTATTTTAACCGCACCCCGGCTCCCAAAAAAAGACACCCATAAAAGGGCTATGCTTCTTCGTGCTTAACGAGGATTTTTTTCAGTTTGCGGGCAAATTCCCTGCGTGGCAGCAGCACGCTATGTCCACATCCTTCACATTTAATGCGGATATCCGCCCCCATCCGGATAATTTTCCAGCGGTTTGTGCCGCACGGATGCTGCTTTTTCATTTCCACAATATCATACAACCCGAAATTTTTATCTTCCATGTTCATCCCCCTTTAGAAATTGGCCGGCCAATGCCTCTTCTTTCTCAGTACGGGAATAAGTCACCATTTTCGGATAAGGTGCATGGATGCGATTTTCGTCCAATGCTTTTTTAATTTCTTTTTTCAGCACTCTCGCAATATACCAGTGTGCCATCGGGAGGGTTTCCGCTACCACCCTGAGTGTAACATCCGTGGTGCCGAGCTGCTGGACGCCCAACAGTTCAGGCTCTGTCACGACCTCTTCGTGCTGTCCGGCAAATGACACCAGTATTTCCTGAATGGCCGCTTCCGCTTTATCGATATCCTCTTCGTACGGAATACGGACATCCACAACGGCAACGCTGTTATGAATGGACAAATTGGTGACTTCGGAAATATTGCCGTTCGGAATGATGTATAATTCGCCGGTCCAGTTTTTGATTTTTGTTGTCCTGAGCCCGATTTCTTCCACAACGCCTTCGTATTTCCCGACCTGCACCGTATCACCGACCGAAAACTGGTCTTCAAAGATAATAAAGAATCCGGAAATAACGTCTTTTACAAGGCTTTGCGCCCCGAACCCGACAGCCAGCCCGACAATTCCGGCACCGGCCAGAAGCCCCTGGACATTGATGCCGAGAATGGACAAAATCGTGACAATGGCAACAAACCAGACGAGATAGGTCAGTGTGTTCACCATCAGCCGCAACAACGTGGCCTCGCGCCGCTCTGAAAACCGGAGAGGGGCTTTGGCACGGACTGCAAAAATTTTGCCAATCGCCTTTTTGCCGAATTTAATGACAAGCGATGCGACAAGCATCACCACAATGATCTTCAGCACTGTCTCCCCGATTTCGATCCATGTATCTTCATTTAACCACTTGGATGTGAGGTGTTTGAGATATGTCTCAAAATGGCCCATATTCCACCAACCTTCATTTCTTTTAACGTTATTGTAACAAAAAAACCGCGCTTGCTCGACAACCGGCTCCGCTTTTCAAAAATTACCTTTTTGATTGGCGGCTGAATCAAGTGTAAAACTGCCGGTTGCGGGTATCAAAAAAGAGATATGTTAAATGTATAGATTTTTTTGATTTTCCGTATACTGGTACTATTACAAAGAGGGAGTGGCTGATATGAATCTGAGAAAAGGACAATTGGAATTCAGCGGCAATCGTATCAAGGTATTTCATGATGATGTTCTGGCAAAAGAAATTATATCCAATCATATTTTATCAGCACTTCCGAAAAGTACAAACAGGGAATTGGTGGTGGTCTGCATCGGCACCGACCGTTCCACCGGGGACTCGCTCGGGCCTTTAACGGGCACTTTTTTGGAAGAAACAGGTCTGTCCTGCTTCAACGTATACGGAACGCTCGATAAGCCGGTTCATGCTTTAAACCTTGAAGAAAATATGGAAAGGATTTATCAAAAGCACCACGACCCCTTCGTCATTGCCGTCGATGCCTGCCTTGGAAAAATGAAGAGCGTCGGCATGATCCAAATCGGCGACGGTCCGGTGAAACCGGGGGCGGGTGTAAAGAAAGATTTGCCTCCTGTTGGCGACATCCACATTACAGGAATTGTGAACATCAGCGGTTTTATGGAGTTTACCGTCCTTCAGAATACCCGTTTAAATCTTGTTCTGAAAATGGCAAAACTAATCGCTGCAGGCATCAGCCGTGCCAATCTGCATCTTCAATATCAAAACGCCATGATTTCCATGAACAGCGGACAGGCGAAGGAGAAAATGATTTAAGTGATCCAGAAACAGCAACATTTTTGAAACCGTTTATCCGAAATTCCCCGGTGAACGCAAACTTCTATACCATAAAAATCGGAATCAGATGAATGAATAAGCCGGCAACCTGTATGGCCCGGGATCCGGCAAAAAGGATCCGCAACTTCAGTAAGTTTCTGCCGGTTCACATTCATACTTCAACCGATAAACAGGTGTTGCTTCATTCCTGTAAAATTCAGCCAAAAACCGTATGATAAGCATGTAACAGGCCGATGAGCACGGCAACCACCACGATGCCCGGCAATAAATTCGCCACCCTGATTTTGGCAAGCCCCGCAATATTTAAACCGATAGCAAAAATCATAATTCCGCCGGTTGCCGTCATTTCGGTAATAAACGAATGCAGCACCGGTGCTGGGACAAGCCGGTTAATTTGCGTGGCAAATAACGCAATGGCACCTTCATAAAGGATCACCGGAACAACCGAAAAAATCACCCCAAAACCGAGGGTTGAAGATAAGATCAGTGCTGTGAAACCATCCAGAACAGATTTCGTGTACAGTACCGTATGGTCGCCCCTGATTCCGCTGTCCAATGCTCCGAGAATGGCCATCGCGCCAATCACAAAAACGAGCGTTGCCGTCACAAAGGCTTCGGCCGTACTGCCCTGTCCGCTGTTTCCAAACTTTTTTTCCAGCCAGGCACCGAGCCCGTTCAAATGGGCTTCGAGCCGCAGCATTTCGCCGATGACTGCGCCAATCACAAGGCTTAATATTACGATAATATACTGTTCACTTTTCAGCCCCATTCCGAGCCCCAGCACCATCACCGCAAGCCCGATCGCCTGCATCACGGTGCCTTTCATTTGCTCCGGAATATGGTTTAACAGCCTTCCGATAAAAGAACCGACCACAATGCTCAGCCCGTTTACAATTGTCCCCAGCAATACCATCTTTTTCACCCGTTTTTATCTCTTTATCTTTGTATATCGTTACGGTTCCTGTTCAAAACCGGCATCCAGCAATTGTAAAATCCGCTCTAAATCTTCATTGGACATAAATTCAATTTCAATTTTTCCTTTTTTCTTTGTCCGCTTAATATGGACGGTTGTCCCAAACTTTTCGCGCAGAACCGTTTCGTGTTCCTGGATAAAAATATCTTTTTCCTGCTTGTCTTTCTTCGTTTCACGTGAAACATTCCGGTTCAGCTGCTGGACAAGCTTTTCCAGCTGGCGGACACTTAATCCTTCGGCAATAACCTTTTCCGCAATTTCCTCCATTTTTTCTTTCTTTTCCAGGCCAAGCAGCGTACGGCCGTGTCCCATCGAAAGTTTGCCTTTAGACATGGCCTCCTGGATGCTGACCGGCAAAGACAAAATACGGAGGTGATTGGCAATATAGGGCCGGCTTTTTCCGAGCCGTTTCGCCAGCTCGTCCTGTGTGACATTTAGTTTCTCAAGCAAAAACTGGTACGCATTGGCTTCTTCAATCGGCGTTAAATCTTCCCGCTGCAAGTTTTCGAGCACGGCAAATTCCATCATCTGCCGGTCGTTTAAATCGCGGACGACAACCGGCACCGTCGTAAGTTTTGCTTGTTTTGCGGCTCTGTATCTCCGTTCCCCGACAATGATTTCGTATCCTTTAATGCTCTTGCGCACAATAAGCGGCTGCAGGATGCCATGCTGGAGAATGGATTCTTTTAATTCATTAAGCGCTTCGGGTTCAAAATTCTTCCGCGGCTGATAAGGATTCGGGCGCAATTCTTTAATATTGACTTCCTGCACGGCATCTTCTTTGTCAACGTCCATATTGGCAAACAACGCGTTAATGCCTTTTCCAAGTCCTTTAGCCATTTGCCGCCACTTCCTTTGCTAAGTCTAAATACACTTCCGCACCGCGCGATTTCGGGTCGTAAAGAATAATCGGCTGTCCGTGGCTCGGTGCTTCGCTTAACCGGATATTGCGGGGGATAATGGTACGGTACACTTTGTCCCTGAAATATTTTTTCACTTCTTCAATGACTTGGAGTCCTAAGTTGGTACGGGCATCTAGCATCGTCAGCAGCACGCCGTCAATCATCAGATTGTGATTCAAATGCTTTTGGACAAGCCTGACCGTGCTGAGCAGCTGGCTTAACCCTTCCAACGCGTAATATTCGCACTGGACGGGGATAATGACGGCATCCGACGCGGTTAGCGCATTTAACGTCAATAGGCCGAGAGAAGGAGGGCAGTCAATGATAATATAATCATAATCGTCTTTAATGGCGCTGATCGCCCGCTTTAACCTGACTTCCCTTGAAATGGTCGGAACCAGTTCAATCTCCGCTCCCGCCAGTTGAATCGTTGCCGGCACGGAATAAAGCCCGTCCACGGCCGTTGCCCTGATTACTTCCTTTATATTCGCATCTTCCACTAACACATCATAAATACACTGCTGAACTTCGCCTTTATCAATTCCGGCTCCGCTTGTTGCATTTCCCTGGGGGTCGGTATCGACAAGCAAAACCTTCTTCCCGATATATGCTAAGCAGGCACCCAAGTTGACAGAAGTGGTTGTTTTTCCTACGCCTCCTTTTTGATTGGCGATAGAAATCACTTTTCCCACGGTTGCCACCTACCTTTTTTTGTCACGCTCGTCACGGCCCGTCTGCAAATGGCTACTCATTTGCAAAACGGCAAACACGTAACTTTATTGTATCAAAGTTTGCAAGATTCGTTTACTGAAAACCGAAAAAAGGTTGTTTCAAGTTTTTTCGGCAGTCAAAAATCAGAAGGCGCGGCTTCCATGCCAAAGCTTGCGCCCATGCTAAAAAAGAACGCAGGACCACCGCCGAAACCAGGAAAAAGGGCTTTGTAAAGCTAAGGCAGGCAGCACAAACCTGGCAGTTTTATTTTATCGGAATAGGATAGGAAATGACCTGCACCTGAAAAAAAGAAACCTGTCATCCAAGTTTCTTTTATTAGGATTTCGCCTTTTTCGGGATCCGGATCGTAATTTGATAGTAGTCCTCGAAATCTTCTTCTTTTGAATCGAGATTGATCCCGGAATCGGTCACCATGGAAACAGACTGGCGGATCGTATTGACAGCAATGCGCATATCTTTGCTGAACGCCTGTCTGCGCGGCTTTGCTTTTTTTTCCGGCTTATTCATCATACGGGTAACATACTCTTCCGTTTGTTTCACATTTAAATTTTTTGCGAGTATCTCATTGAGGACGCGAACCTGTTTTTCTGCCTCTTTTAAAGGAATCAATGCCCGTGCATGGCGTTCCGTGATCTGTTTTTGCAAAAGGGCTTCCTGCACTTCCGGGGGCAATTTCAAAAGGCGCAGTTTATTTGCAACCGTTGATTGCCCTTTGCCAAGGCGCTGTGCCAGTGCTTCCTGGGTCAAATGGTGAAGCTCCAAAAGTTTTCCGTAAGCCATCGCTTCTTCAATCGGCGTCAGTTCTTCGCGTTGCAGGTTCTCAATTAAAGCAATCGAGGCTGTTTCTGTATCGCTCATATTTTTTATGATGGCAGGCACAGTTTCCCAGCCCAGTTTCCGGACAGCCCGGAATCTTCTTTCCCCCGCAATGATTTCATACTGGCCTGCTTCGTATTCGCGGACAACGATTGGCTGGATGATGCCATGGGTGTGGATCGTTCTTGCAAGTTCATCTATTTTCTCTTCATTAAAAATGGTCCGTGGCTGAAACCGGTTCGGAATAATACAGGAGACGGAGATATTTTTAATCTCTTCATTTTCATTCTCTGCTTCCAGTTCTTCTTCTCCGATTTCTTCCTCCACTCCGAAAAAACGAGAGAAAGGATGCTTCATTCACTGTACACCACCTTATAAATTCTCCCTAACTACTTATTCTCTATTATAAGACAAGTTCCTGCCAAACTCCCGGCGATTTTTCGAACAATCTCTCTCATTTTAGCGCATCATCCCGATTTCCGGCACGGTAAAACGCCCGCCTTATTCAAGCGGGAGTTTTGCCGGGGTTCCCGGCTTGCGGGGGTATTTTTTCGGCGTTTTCTTTACCTTTTTGACGACAATGAGGTTTCTTTCACTTTCTTCAACCGGCAAGGTAAAGTGGTATACGTTCTCCGTTTTTCCGCCGAGGAGACGGATCGCTTTTTCCGCTTTTTCGAGCTCTTCTTTGGCATGCTGGGCTTTCATCGCGATAAATCTGCCACCGGGTTTCACAAGCGGCAGGCACAGTTCGGAGAGGACGGACATTCTGGCGACCGCCCTTGCCGTGACCACATCGTATTGTTCGCGGTGTTCCGGTTTTTTGGCAAAAGTTTCAGCCCTGTCGTGAAAAAGAGAAACTTCTTTTAAGCCGAGCGCTTCTGTTAAATGCCCGAGAAACGTAATCCGTTTTTGCAATGAATCGACAATCGAAAGCCTTAGTTCCGGAAAACAGATTTTTAACGGGATGCCCGGAAAGCCTGCGCCGGCGCCGACATCGCAAACGTGCAGCGGGCCGTTAAAATCGGTAAAAAAGGCGGCTGTCAGCGAATCATAAAAATGTTTGAGATACACTTCCCCTTTTTCCGTAATCGCCGTTAAATTCATTTTGTTGTTCCAGTCAACAAGCCATTTATAATACGTTTCAAACTGCTGCTTTTGTTCCTCGCTTAAGGGAATGCCTTTTTCAGCCAATAATGGAATGAATTGTCCGCTGTCCATTTTTCCATCCTTTCGGTTGATATGTAAAAAAAGGGAGAAGCCGGAAAAACCCGGGCTTCATGCCTTATCCAGGGATTTTTGCAATTTTCCCCTGTTCAATGTAGACAAGTAAAATTGAAATATCAGCCGGATTTACGCCGGAAATGCGTGATGCCTGGGCAATCGAGATCGGGCGCACTTTGTTTAATTTTTGGCGCGCTTCCGTTGCCAGCCCGTGGATCGCATCATAATCAATATCAGACGGGATTTTTTTGTCTTCCAGCTTTTTCATCCGCTCAACTTGCTGCAATGATTTTGCGATATAGCCTTCATATTTGATCTGGATTTCCACCTGTTCTTCCACTTCAGGCGAAAGTTCCGTTGCAGGCGGCACAAGCGCTTTGATATGTTCATACCGCATTTCCGGCCGTTTTAGGAGATCAGCGGCGTGGATGCCGTCTTTCAGTTCGCTTCCTCCCGCTTCCCGGATCAGTGTCTGTGTTTTTTCATCCGGTTTTAGAATGACGGATTTCAAACGCTTAATTTCTGCTTCAATCGCCTGTTTTTTCGCCGTAAATTTCCGGTAACGTTCTTCGGAAATCAACCCGATTTGATAGCCGATTTCAGTCAGCCTGAGATCCGCATTGTCATGACGCAACAGCAGGCGATATTCAGCACGGGAGGTTAAAAGGCGGTACGGTTCGCGCGTTCCTTTTGTGACCAGGTCATCAATTAAAACACCGATATAAGCATCGGAACGGCCGAGGACAAGTTCTTCTTTCCCCAGTGCTCTTTGCGCTGCGTTGATGCCGGCAATAATCCCCTGTCCGGCTGCTTCTTCGTAACCGGACGTCCCGTTGATTTGGCCGGCTGTATAAAGGTTCTTCACTTTTTTCGTTTCGAGTGTCGGCCACAACTGCGTCGGCGTGATCGCATCATATTCGATTGCATAACCGGGGCGCATCATTTTTGCATGCTCCAGCCCTTCAATGGAGGCCAAAATTTCTCTTTGCACTTCTTCCGGCATGCTTGTTGAAAGCCCTTGTACATACACTTCTTCCGTGTGGCGGCCTTCCGGTTCCAGGAAGAGTTGGTGGCGGGGCTTGTCATGGAAGCGGACGACTTTGTCTTCAATCGATGGGCAATAACGCGGCCCGGTGCCTTTAATCATGCCGGAAAACATCGGCGCGCGGCCGAGATTGGCGTCAATAATGGCATGGGTACGTTCATTGGTGTAAGTCAGCCAGCAAGGAAGCTGGTCCGTAATCATCTTCGTCGTTTCATAACTGAAAGCCCGCGGTTCCAGATCGCCCGGCTGGATTTCCGTTTTGCTGTAATCGATCGTTTTGCCGTTTACGCGCGGTGGCGTCCCGGTTTTAAAGCGGACGAGGTCAAAGCCGAGTTCTTCCAGTTTTTCAGCGAGGGCAATGGAAGGCTGCTGGTTATTCGGGCCGCTTGAATATTTCAGTTCCCCGATAATAATTTCGCCGCGCAGGAACGTGCCGGTCGTCAGCACAACCGTTTTGGCTGTATATTTTGCGCCGGTTTTTGTAACAACGCCTTTGCAGACACCGTCTTCAAGTACAAGTGCTTCGACCATCCCTTGCAAAAGCGTCAAATTTTCCTGGTTTTCGATGGTTTTTTTCATTTCACGCTGGTATTCGACTTTATCCGCCTGGGCCCTGAGCGCCTGAACGGCCGGCCCTTTTCCGGTATTGAGCATCCGCATTTGAATATAGGTTTTATCGATATTCCTGCCCATTTCACCACCGAGTGCATCGATTTCGCGGACGACGATCCCTTTTGCCGGACCGCCGATCGACGGGTTGCACGGCATGTAGGCAATCATATCAAGGTTAATCGTGATCATTAACGTTTTGGCACCGATTCTTGCGGCGGCCAGGCCTGCTTCACAACCGGCATGCCCGGCGCCGACTACAATGACATCATAGTCTCCTGCATCGTATTGCCGCATGCTTATCACTCCTTTATTTTATAAAATCAACGGGCAAACGCCCTCCGCTTTTCTTTGTCTAGCTGCGGCTCCTAGCGGCTAGCGGATTTTTACGTCTTCTCCTTTCGATAAGCGGGCATCGATTCGCCTATCGGCTCATCGTGTTTCCTTTATCTCGGTCGAAGACTACAAAATCCGTACGCCGCTATACAGTCGCCTCCGCTTTTCTATTTCCCGAGGCAGAATTGGGAGAAGAGTTGGTTCAGTAAGCTTTCCTGGACGGTGTCGCCGATGATTTCGCCGAGCAGGTCCCATGTCCGGGTCAGGTCGATTTGGATGATATCAATCGGGGTGTTGGATTGAATGCCGTTTTGCACATCTTGAATGGCTTCCAATGCCTGGTTCAAAAGCGCAATATGGCGGCTGTTTGATACATATGTCAGGTCGCCTGTTTCCATCTGCCCTTCAAAATACATCGCAGCAATCGCATCTTCCAATTTTTCCATGCCTTCCTCTGTTACAAGCGACGTGGTAAGGATTTTCGCGCCTTGTGCAAGTTCGCGGACGCTTTCCATCTCCACTTGATGCGGCAGGTCCCACTTATTTAAGATGACAATCACATCCATGCCTTCCACCGCTTCAAACAATGCCTCATCTTCCGGGCTGAGCGGCTCGGATGAGTTGATAACAAGCAAAATCAAATCCGCTTCCTTGAGCGCTTTCCGCGAACGTTCCACACCAATTCGTTCCACGATATCTTCTGTTTCGCGGATGCCTGCGGTGTCAATCAGGCGCAGCGGCACACCGCGGACATTGACGTATTCTTCGATCACATCGCGTGTCGTGCCGGGAATATCGGTGACAATTGCCTTATTTTCCTGGACAAGGCTGTTTAACAATGATGATTTTCCAACATTCGGGCGGCCGATAATAGCCGTTGACAACCCTTCCCGCAAAATTTTTCCCTGATGCGCTGTCCGCAACAGTTTTTCGATTTCATTTTTGATGTACTGTGCTTTCTCTTCCAGCATGCGGTGCGTCATCTCTTCAACATCGTCGTATTCCGGATAATCAATATTGACTTCGATATGCGCGACGACTTCCAATATTTCCTGGCGCAACTTTTTGACCAGTTTCGACAATCTGCCTTCCATCTGGCCGATCGCCACGTTCATCGCTTTATCCGTTTTGGCGCGGATTAAATCCATGACTGCTTCCGCCTGTGAGAGATCAATGCGTCCGTTCAAAAACGCCCGTTTTGTAAACTCGCCCGGCTCAGCAAGGCGCGCACCGTTGTTTAAAACGAGCTGCAATACCCGGTTTACAACGACAAGCCCGCCATGGCAGTTGATTTCCACGACATCTTCGCGCGTGAACGTTTTCGGCGCTTTCATCACGCTTACCATCGCTTCCTCAACGGTTTCTCCAGTGTCCGGGTCGACAATTTTCCCATAATGGATCGTGTGCGAAGGGACATCCGCCAGTTTTTTTCCGCCGACACCTGCAAATAATCGGTTCGCAATTGCAATCGCATTTTCACCGCTTAGCCGGACAATCGAAATCGCTCCCTCTCCCATCGGCGTCGAGATCGCCGCAATTGTATCCATTTCCATTTTTTCACCCCGCTTCCTTTTTTGGTCATTTATATAAAAGATTGGCACTCTGTTTTCTTTTTTTTCACCTAACGTAATAGAATACCAAATTTTTTCGCAAATACAAGCGATATGTTCTTTTCCACAATCCACAAAAAGCCGATAACTCCATTTTAACTTATCCACATGTGAATAACAACGGCAGAAAAAGCTGATTACTCCAGGTTGTGGATATGCTGGTTTTTTTTCAACCGGCAAAAAAGCTTTCCGTCCAGAGAGTGCGGCTAAAAAAAAGCCTCCCCCGGTTTCCCGGAAGGAGGCCGTTCAACGCTTTGCCAAATCAATGACAACATAACGTTTTGGTTCATTTCCTTCTGAATAGGTGATGACCTGTTTATGATGAGCGAGCGCACTGTGGATGATTTTTCTTTCATAGGATGGCATTGGCTCGAGCTTTACCGGCCGTCCGGTGCGCAAAACCTGGGCAGAAAGCCTTTCCGCAAGCCGGGTTAGCGCCTCTTCCCGCCTTTTCCGGTAATCGCCGATATTGAGCATCACTCTTTCATAATGCGGATAATACCGGTTCGCTGCCAGCTGCGTGAGAAACTGCAAAGCGTTTAATGTTTGTCCCCTTTTTCCGATCAGCAGTGGAAGATTTTCGCCTGTCACGTTAATATGCAATGTCCGGTCATGTTCTTCGAATTGAAGGCCGGGGGAAACCCCCATTTTTTCGATAATATTGCGCAAATATGAGAGCACTTGCTCAACCGGCGTCTCTTTCAGCCGGACATGGACCACTGCCGGTTTCGCGCCGAGCAGACCGAATATGCCTTTTTTGCCTTCATCAAGAATCTCAATCTCCACATTTTCTTTTTCCGTTTCAAGCTCGCGAAGGGCCTGGTTGACAGCATCTTCTACATTTTTCCCTGTTGAAGTCGTTTCCTTCATTTTTTCGTCCCCCTGGCTTTCGCGTTTTGGACAGGCATACTTGCAGTAGGACTTTTAATGAAATACGACTGGACAATCATGAAGATGTTCCCGACAATCCAGTACAGCGGCAGCGCGGACGGGAGCCCCACGCCGATTACAATAATCATAATGGGCATAAACCAAAGCATCATGTTCATTTGCATTTTCATTTGCGGATTTGCATCATAATTTCCCCCGGACATCATCACTTTTTGCTGGAGAAAGGTGGTGATCCCGGCAATCACAGCAAGCACATAATCCACGGATCCGAGATCAAACCAAAGAAAAGCGGATTCGCGGATAGCCGGCGTCCGGTTGATGGCATGGTAAAATCCGATTAAAATCGGCATTTGAATTAAAATCGGCAGGCATCCTGCGGCAGGATTGATATGGTACTCCTGATACAATTTCATCATTTCCTGCTGGAGTTTTTGCCGTGTTACCGCATCTTTTGAGGCATATTTTTCCTGCAGTTTTTTGATTTCAGGCTGGAGTGCCTGCATGGCTTTCGCACTTTTTAACTGGGTGATATTCAGCGGCAAAATGGCAAGGCGGATGATAATCGTAATCAAAATAATGGATAGCCCATAGCTGCCCCCCAGAAATTGGGCTGCCTTTATAATCAGCCAGGATAAGGGATATACAATATACTGGTTCCAGATTCCTTTGCTTTCCGGTGTGATATCCTGATTAAATTCCGTACAGCCGGCCATCACGGCGGCAAGGGCAAGTACCATTCCTGCCAGAAAAAACTTTTTTCCCAATCGTTTGTCCTCCCCTGTGTGAGATTTCAGCAAAAAACGCTTACTTTTTTAGATGATCCAAAGCAGCCGGATGCTGCCACACGCCCTGGCACTTCTTTCTTTTATTCTAACTTTTTTTAAGGACATGGGCTATTTTCAGGACATGGATTAAGCTCTTCTTGACTTCATGGTAATTCATCTCGGCCGCCGGTTTTCTGGCGATAATAATATAATCATATCCGGGCGGGATGTCTTCTTTCAACTCTAAAAACACTTGCCGGATATATCTTTTGATTTGATTTCTTTTGACGGCATTCCCCAGCTTCTTGCTGACGGAAAGCCCGATTCTGAAATGTTTTCGGTTTTCCTTTTCCAGCACGTATACAACAAACTGGCGGTTTGCGAACGACTTCCCGTGCTTGAAAACCTCCTGAAATTCTGTATTTTTTTTTATCCGATAAGATTTTCTCATATATACTCCTTCTGACCTGCCAACAGTGATGCAGTGAAAAAGCGGTGACCCCGAAACCGCCTTTTTTGTTAAAAAAAACCACTGAGACTTTTCAGTGGTTATGCGGATAATACTTTTCTTCCTTTGCGGCGCCGTCTTGCCAATACTTTGCGGCCGTTTTTTGTACTCATGCGCGCACGGAAGCCGTGGACTTTGCTTCTTTTTCTTTTATTAGGCTGATAAGTTCTTTTCATGTATGACACCTCCTCGAGGGAATTCGTTCGAATGATAAACGACAGTCTATATCATTATAATGACGAACTTTCCTGCTTGTCAAGGCTCTTCAAAACTTCTCACGTACCAGACTTTCATTTTCCCGCAGAAATAACGAGCCGTTTTTCCGGTTCCGCTTCCTTGCTTTTCCGGTCAAAACGGCTCGGGTTTCCGAAAAGAACGGGACATGATGATCACCCTTTGTCATCAGCCGCCATTTTTCCACATATCCGGTATGTGGATAATTTTTCGGTGAATTTTTAACTGTCCACAACAATTATTGACAAGTTTCACACAAATTCAGAGCGTGTGGATAATGTTTTTTCACACCTTTTGCGAATTGTGGATAATTTACAAAGATCATTGCAACACCTAAGATTATCTGTTATGATTATTGTGTTTTAACCCTGAATAACCGGTTGTGCATAACTTGTTCATCCACAGTTTGTGGATAACTTGTGGACAGTTTATCCAGACCAATGGAGTAAAGTTGTCCACAATTGGTGGATGCTGTCGAAAAACCGTATTTATTCCTTATTATATATTTTTCCACTATACAAACATATGCATGTTTATAAATGGCCGTAACCTTCGCCGAAACATTGTTACACAGACAGAGAGAATGGTTATTTTTCGTTTGATAAAAAGGAGGGATTGGCGTTGGAAAATATCGCTGATCTTTGGGAAAAAGCATTGTCCGTGATTGAAAAAAAGATCAGTAAACCCAGCTTTGACACCTGGCTGAAATCGACGAAGGCATACTCGCTCAAAAACGATACGTTTGTCATTTCCGTGCCGAATGAATTTGCCAGGGATTGGCTGGAGGGCCATTATATTCCGCTCATCACAACGGTCTTGTACGACATAACCGGAGAAGAGCTTGAAATTAAATTCGTTATTCCGCAACAGCAGGACAGTGATGAACCGGAACTGTTCCCGTCCCCGAAAAAATCAGCGGAAAAATTGAATGATACCCGCGACTATCAGAGTATGTTGATTCCAAAGTATACATTCGATACCTTTGTCATTGGTTCCGGTAACCGTTTTGCACACGCTGCTTCCCTTGCCGTTGCCGAAGCGCCGGCAAAAGCCTATAACCCGTTGTTCATATACGGCGGGGTGGGCCTTGGAAAAACGCATTTAATGCATGCGATCGGCCACTATGTACTAGAGCATAATCCAAAAGCCAAAGTGGTGTATTTGTCTTCTGAAAAATTCACGAATGAATTCATCAATTCCATCCGGGACAATAAAGGAGGCGAATTCCGGAACAAATACCGGAATGTGGATATCCTTCTGATAGATGATATTCAGTTTCTCGCCGGAAAAGAATCCACGCAGGAAGAATTTTTCCATACATTTAATGCGCTGCATGAGGAGAGCAAGCAAATCGTCATTTCAAGCGACCGGCCCCCGAAAGAAATCCCGACGCTTGAAGAAAGGCTGCGTTCGCGGTTTGAGTGGGGATTAATCACAGACATCACACCGCCTGACCTTGAGACGCGCATCGCCATTTTGCGAAAAAAGGCGAAAGCGGACGGTTTGGATATTCCGAACGAAGTGATGCTTTACATCGCGAATCAAATTGACACGAACATCCGTGAACTGGAAGGCGCATTGATCCGTGTTGTCGCCTATTCTTCGCTGATCAATAAGGATATCAATGCCGACCTTGCCGCAGAAGCACTGAAAGATATCATCCCAAGCGCCAAGCCAAAAACGATTACGATCGAGGACATTCAAAAAGTTGTCGGGGAAGAATACCATGTGAAAATGGAAGATTTTAAAGCGAAAAAGCGCACGAAATCCGTTGCATTTCCGCGCCAGATTGCCATGTATTTATCAAGGGAACTGACGGATTTTTCGCTGCCGAAAATCGGGGAGGAGTTCGGCGGGAGAGATCATACAACCGTGATCCATGCCCATGAGAAAATTGCCAATTTGATTCAAACGGATGCGCAATTTCAAAAGAAAATTGAAGAACTGCAAAATTTGCTGAAAAATGGGTAGCCCACGGTTCAAAAAGCGGGCTAGAGCATATTGTGCATAACAACGGATAATGTATGAACAGTCTGTCCACATGTGGATAGACTGTATTTCATTGCACCGGCAACGTTATCCACATGTTCACAACCCCTATTACTAGTACTACTGTTTTTTAAAAAAAGATTAAGTATAAGTATATGCGTCACACGATGGAGGAATAACCATGAAATTTTCTATTTTGCGGAACCGCCTAATCGAAAGTGTCCAAGATGTGTCAAAAGCCATTACGTCCAGAACCACGATTCCGATTTTAACCGGCATTAAAATTACCGCTTCAGAAGAAGGGATCACGTTTACAGGCAGTGATTCCGATATTTCAATTGAGTCATTTGTGCCAAAAGAAGAAGACGGGGATGAAATTGCTGTCATTCAGCAAACAGGCGGCATTGTGCTGCAGGCAAAAATTTTTGGGGAACTGGTCAAAAAGCTGCCAATGGATATTGTGGAGATAGAAGTGGCCAATCAATTCCAGACCATCATCCGTTCAGGCAAATCCAACTTTAATTTAAACGGGCTTGATGCGGAAGAGTACCCGCATTTGCCGCAAATTACGGAAGACAAAGTGATCCGAATTCCGGCAGATATTTTAAAAAATCTGATCCGGCAAACGGTATTTGCCGTTTCCACCGCGGAAACCCGCCCGATCTTGACAGGTGTAAACTGGAGCATTAAAGGCAGCAGGTTGAACTGTATTGCAACAGACAGCCACCGCCTGGCGCAAAGGACAGCGGAAATCGAAACGGCCGCAGATGCCGAGTATAATATTGTAATTCCGGGGAAAAGTTTAAATGAGTTGAATAAAATTTTGCCGGATTCGAATGAACCGGTGGGAATTGTCATAACGGATAATCAGGTTTTATTTAAAGCAAAGCATTTATTGTTTTTCTCTCGTCTGCTGGAAGGAAATTACCCGGATACATCACGGCTGATCCCGACAGATGGAAAAACGGAAATCGTTGTGAATACAAAAGAGTTTCTGCAAGCCATTGACAGGGCATCGTTACTCGCAAAAGAGGGGCAAAACGCAAATGTCGTGAAACTTTCATCCGTTACGGATATCCCGGGCACGATTGAAATCACATCCAATTCGCCGGAAATCGGGAAAGTGACGGACAGGGTAAACTGTAAATCCATTGAAGGGGAAGAATTAAAAATCTCGTTTAGTTCCAAATATATGATGGACGCGTTAAGAGCGCTCGAGGGAACGGAAATCACCATCCGTTTTACCGGTGCGATGAGGCCATTTATCATCCGGCCGGTAAATGATGATACGACATTGCAGCTGATTTTGCCGGTAAGGACGTATTGATGAAAAATGCCTGTTGAAAAACAGGCTTTTTTCATCTCCGTTGCATGAGAAAAATAGCGGGCGGCAACGGGAATTCCTTGTTATGCTTTGTGTTTCTGCCTGATTTTTAGTAAAATAATATGTTAGTGAGTACATGAAAAGAGTGAAGAAATGGCAAAAAATGTAAAAATCTCAACAGATACCATTACGCTTGGCCAATTTTTAAAATTTGCGGATATCATTCAAAGCGGCGGAATGGCAAAATGGTTTTTAACCGAACATGAAGTGCTCGTCAATGGAGAACCGGAGCAAAGAAGAGGGCGGAAACTGAAAGAGGCGGACCGGGTTGAAATTGGCGGAATCGGTATGTTTCAAATTATCCGCGGTTGACCGGCGCTTTTTCCGCATAAAGGATGTTGGCATATGTACCTGCAGGAACTGGAACTTCACAATTACCGCAACTATGAAACATTAACCATTCCGTTTGAAAACAAAGTCAATGTGATCCTCGGGGAAAACGCCCAGGGAAAAACCAACCTGATGGAAGCCATTTATGTTTTGGCACTGGCGAAATCCCACCGGACGTCAAATGATAAAGAACTCATCCGCTGGGACGCAGAATATGCTAAAATAAAAGGGAGACTTCACAAAACGCATGGTTCTGTTCCCCTTGAACTGACCATCTCCAAAAAAGGCAAAAAAGCAAAGTACAATCATATTGAGCAAAAAAAATTAAGCCGGTATATCGGCAATATGAATGTGGTCATGTTTGCGCCCGAAGACTTGAATCTCGTAAAGGGGAGCCCGCAGGTCAGGCGCCGCTTTATCGATATGGAGATCGGGCAAATTTCGCCGGTTTATCTGTATGATATGAGCCGGTTCCAAAAAATATTGCAGCAGCGGAACCACTATTTGAAGCAGCTGCAGATGAAAAAACAGACAGACCGGACGATGCTCGATATTTTAACCGAACAGCTGATTGAACAAGCCGCTAAAATTGTCATGCGGCGGTTTGAATTTGTGCGGATGCTCGAAGAATGGGCCCGCCCGATCCATCATTCGATTTCCCGCGGTCTTGAACAACTTGAGATCCAATATAAACCCTCTGTGAATGTATCAGAAGAGCTCGATTGGTCAAAAATGATAAAATCATACGAAAATAAATTTGCCGAAATAAGGGAGCGGGAAATTGACAGGGGCGTGACGATGGCCGGCCCGCATCGCGATGATTTGGCTTTTGTCGTGAACGGCAGAGATGTCCATACATTCGGATCGCAGGGGCAGCAGCGGACAGCCGCATTATCTGTTAAGTTGGCTGAAATTGAACTGATTTATTCGGAAATCCGGGAATATCCGATCCTGCTGCTGGATGACGTGTTATCGGAGCTGGATGACTACCGCCAGTCCCATCTGCTGAACGCGATACAGGAAAGGGTGCAGACTTTTGTGACAACGACAAGCGTGGATGGAGTGGATCATCAAACTTTACGGGAAGCATCCATGTATACAGTGAAGGCAGGACAAATTGTCAGGTGAGGTGTGCCTATGTATCTCCATCTCGCAGAAGATGTCATGATTCGAAGTGATGACATTATCGCTATTATGGACGAGAGATCGCTCAATAGCTCCGGGATCAACAAAGCTTATTTGCAGGCTTTCGAAAAAGCCACGGTCAATTTGGCAAAGGGCAGTTTTAAATCAGCCGTGATTACCCAAAATGCGGTCTATTTATCGCCTTTTTCCCCAGGCATTCTGTTCAAACGGGCAATCGATCTTTTTCCGGCGGGGTTTTTAACCGAACATTTTACCGGAAAACCGGTTTAACATAAGAGAATGTTGCTTACTCAACCGGTGCTTGCTTGTAACACCCGTTACAGGTTGAACCGGCTTTATGCAAGGCGTGTTTTTTGGCACGTCTGTTTCCGGCTAACCGCAAAAAGTGGCGGGTGCAATCTGCCGGGATAACCGGAGTGTGCTCCAGTATCCGCAGGAATCCCGCAGGTTCAATTTAAGAGAGTGCAGGTGGTATAATTGGAACAAGAACAATTACAGAAGCAGTCTTATGGTGCCGAGCAAATCCAGGTTCTTGAAGGGCTGGAAGCGGTGCGCAAACGTCCGGGGATGTATATTGGCTCGACAAGTGCGAGAGGCCTTCACCATCTTGTCTGGGAAATTGTGGACAACAGCATTGACGAGGCACTGGCCGGTTTCTGCGATGAAATTAATGTTTTTATTGAAAAAGACAACAGCATTACCGTGAAGGACAACGGACGCGGCATCCCGGTCGGCATCCAGGAAAAAGTGGGCAGGCCTGCCGTTGAAGTCATCATGACCATTTTGCACGCCGGCGGGAAATTTGGCGGTGGCGGATATAAGGTGTCCGGCGGTCTGCACGGGGTTGGTGCGTCTGTTGTGAATGCCCTGTCTACAGAGCTCGATGTCTATGTCCACCGCGACGGGCATATTTACTACCAAAAATACCGCCGCGGCAAACCTGCCTTTGACTTAAAAATCATTGGCGAAACGGATCGTACCGGCACAACGACTCACTTCAAGCCGGATCCGGAAATTTTTACGGAAACGACCGAGTTCGACTTTGATATTCTTACAACCCGGCTCCGTGAACTTGCCTTTTTAAATAAAGGGATCAAAATCACCATTGAGGACAAACGCGAAAAAAATCCGCGCAAACAAGAATACCATTACGAAGGCGGGATCAAATCGTACGTGGAGCATTTGAACCGCTCGAAAGAAGTGCTCCATAAGGAACCGATTTATGTAGAAGGCGAAAAAGACGGCATAACCGTTGAAGTATCCCTTCAATACAATGACGGGTTTGCCAGCAATATCTATTCTTTTGCCAATAATATTCACACCTACGAAGGCGGCACACATGAGTCCGGTTTTAAAACGGCTTTAACGCGCGTCATCAATGATTATGCCCGGAAAAACAATCTGATCAAAGAAAATGAAGCCAATTTAACGGGCGAAGATGTCCGGGAAGGCCTCACTGCGATTGTTTCCATCAAACACCCGGATCCGCAGTTTGAAGGACAAACGAAAACGAAGCTTGGAAATACAGAAGCAAGAACGATTACAGATGCGGTATTTTCCGAGACGTTTGAGAAGTTTATGATGGAAAATCCTCAAGTGGCGCGGAAAATTGTCGAAAAAGGGCTGATGGCTGCCCGGGCAAGGATGGCTGCGAAAAAAGCGCGCGAACTGACACGGAGAAAAAGCGCGCTCGAATCGACAAGCCTACCGGGCAAACTTGCAGACTGCACATCACGCGACCCGGCTGAGAGCGAGCTCTACATTGTCGAAGGAGACTCGGCCGGCGGTTCTGCCAAGCAGGGAAGGGACCGGATGTTTCAGGCGATCCTGCCTTTAAGAGGGAAAATTTTAAACGTAGAGAAAGCGCGTTTGGATAAAATTTTGTCAAATGCGGAAATCCGGACCATTATTACCGCGCTTGGCACAGGTGTCGGAGAAGATTTTGACATCTCGAAGGCGCGTTATCATAAAGTCGTGATTATGACGGATGCGGATGTCGACGGTGCCCATATCCGCACGTTATTATTAACGTTTTTCTACCGCTATATGCGTCCATTAATCGATGCAGGCTATATCTATATCGCCCAGCCGCCGCTTTATAAAGTGCAGCAGGGAAAAAGGGTCGAATATGTATACAGCGACCGCGGTCTTGAGGAATTGCTTAATACGCTACCCGCCCAGCCGAAGCCCGCTATCCAGCGTTATAAAGGTCTCGGCGAAATGAACCCGGAACAGCTTTGGGAGACGACGATGGAACCTGCCAACCGGACGATGCTGCAAGTGAGCCTTGACGATGCGATTGAAGCGGACGGCACATTTGAAATGCTGATGGGCGATAAAGTGGAACCGCGGCGGAATTTTATCGAAGAAAATGCCATTTACGTGAAAAACCTGGACATTTAAAGAAAAGGAGGTTGCATAAATGGCTGACACACCGGAATCAAATATTGTGGAAGTAAACTTAACCCAGGAGATGCGCACATCCTTTCTTGACTATGCGATGAGCGTCATCGTTTCCCGGGCCATTCCGGATGTACGGGACGGATTAAAGCCTGTGCATAGGAGAATTTTATATGCGATGCACGATCTCGGGATGACTCCTGATAAAGCGTATAAAAAATCGGCGCGTATCGTCGGGGAAGTCATCGGGAAATATCACCCGCACGGCGATTCGGCCGTGTATGAAACAATGGTGCGGATGGCGCAGGATTTCAGCTACCGCTATATGCTGGTTGACGGGCACGGCAACTTCGGATCGGTTGACGGCGACCCGGCTGCTGCCATGCGTTACACGGAAGCGCGCATGTCAAAAATTTCCCTTGAACTGCTGCGCGATATTAACAAAGATACAATTGATTTTCAGGACAACTATGATGGTTCGGAAAAGGAGCCGGCTGTCCTGCCTTCCCGTTTTCCGAATCTGTTGGTGAACGGTTCTTCCGGGATTGCGGTCGGCATGGCAACGAACATTCCACCGCATCAACTCGGTGAAGTCATCGACGGAATTCTTGCTTTAAGCAAAGACCCGGATATCACGATCCAGGAATTGATGGAATATATCCCAGGGCCGGATTTCCCTACGGCCGGTTTAATTGTCGGAAGAAGCGGCATCCGCCGTGCTTATGAAACGGGAAGAGGCTCTATCACACTTCGCGCAAGGGTGGAAATTGAACAAAGATCAAACGGCAAAGAATCCATCATTGTGACCGAACTGCCTTACCAGGTCAACAAAGCCAAATTGATCGAACGGATTGCAGAACTTGTGCATGAAAAGCGGATCGACGGCATTACCGATCTGCGTGACGAGTCCGACCGCAACGGCATGCGGATGGTGATTGAAGTCCGCCGTGATGCAAATGCGAATGTGATTTTGAACAATTTGTACAAGCATACCGCCATGCAGACGACATTCGGTATCAACCTGCTGGCGCTTGTTGCAGGCCAGCCAAAAGTGCTGAATTTAAAACAGGCGCTTAAGTTTTACCTTGACCATCAGGAAGAAGTGATCCGCCGCAGAACGGCTTTTGAACTGAAAAAAGCGGAAGCGCGTGCCCATATTTTGGAGGGCCTGCGCATTGCACTTGACCATATTGATGCGATTATCCAGCTGATCCGTTCCTCGCAAACAACGGATATTGCCCGTACCGGCTTAATGGAGCAATTTTCCCTGTCCGAAAAGCAGGCACAGGCAATTCTCGATATGCGGCTGCAACGTTTGACCGGACTGGAACGCGAAAAAATTGAAGAAGAATACCAGGGCTTGATCCAACTGATTGCAGAACTGAAAGCCGTTTTGGCAGACGAAGAAAAAGTGCTTGAAATTATCCGGGAAGAGCTGCTCGAAATTAAAGAACGGTTTAATGATGAACGGCGCACGGAAATAATTGCAGCAAGCGTTGACCAGATTGAGGATGAGGATTTGATCCCGCAGGAAAGCATCGCCATCACTTTGACCCATAACGGCTATATCAAACGCCTGCCGATTTCGACATACCGGAGCCAAAAACGCGGCGGCCGCGGTGTACAGGGCATGGGCACGAATGAGGACGATTTCGTTGAACATCTTTTAACGACATCAACCCATGATACGATCCTTTTCTTCACGAATAAAGGAAAGGTCTATAAGAAGAAAGGATACGAAATTCCGGAATACGGCAGAACGGCAAAGGGCATTCCGATTGTCAACCTGCTTGAAATTGACAAGGATGAATGGATCAATACGATGATCCGTGTGGAAGATTTCGTAGAAGACTGGTTTTTATTTTTTACCACAAAAAAAGGCATTTCAAAACGCACCCCTGTAACTGAATTTGCCAACATCCGGACGAACGGCCTGATTGCTATTCATCTGAAAGAAGAAGATGAGCTGATTTCCGTGAAACTGACGGACGGCCATAAAGACATTATTATCGGTACGAAAAACGGCATGCTGATCAGATTTCCGGAAACGGATGTGCGTTCAATGGGGCGGTCGGCAACAGGGGTAAAAGGCATTACTTTAAGCGGTGATGATGAAGTAGTCGGCATGGAAATTCTGGAAGAAAACGATGATGTGCTTATTGTGACCAAAAACGGCTATGGAAAACGGACAAAAGGAAGCGAGTACCGTATCCAGAGCCGGGGCGGAAAAGGTTTGAAAACCTGCAATATCACGAGCAAAAACGGGCCACTTGTTGCTGTGAAGACGGTAACGGGAGAAGAAGACATCATGCTCATTACAGCAGGCGGCGTGCTGATCCGGATGGCTGTCGGGGATATTTCGGTGCTCGGCAGAAATACAATGGGTGTCAAACTGATCCGTCTTGGTGACGAAGAATATGTTGCGACAGTCGCAAAAGTGGAAAAAGATGAAGAAGAAAATCATGTGGATCCGGTGGAAGAAACCGGGGAGGAATAAGAAATCTCAGGAAGCATTGCACACAATGCTTCTTTTTTTTGATAAAATATGGGCAGCACAGTTGCTTGTTGACGGAGGGAGAAAAACTTGAAGATAAAAGTAGTCGATCTCGTCCCCGGCTATTGTTTGGCTGAGGATGTTATGGGGAAAACGGCTCACCCCATTATGCCAAAAGGAACCCTTTTAACGCAGAAAATGATTCATATTTTGAAAGCATTCGGGATAGAAGAAGTGGATGTGGGCCGTTCCAATAGCCGTAAAGAGACGAAAGAGAGCACGAGGGAAGAAAGTCAGGAAACGGCAACAGTGCCAGAAGCATTCCGGGAGCAGTACACGGCTGCGGTTGGCAGTTACAAGAAAATGTTTCAAAGCTGGCAGTCCGGTTCCAAAGTCAGTGTAGGGGAAGTGAGGGATTTTTTTATTCCGCTTTTTGAATTGATCGAACAGGATCCCGGGAAAATCCGCATTATTCATCAATATGCAACAAAAGAGGAATACATCTATCATCATGCCGTCTCGGTCGGACTGTTAAGCGGCGCAATCGCCCAAAAACTGCAACTCGGGAAGGGAACTTGCTATCAGGCTGCATTGGCGGGCTGCCTCGCAGATGCCGGCATGGCAAAAATCCCTGCGCCTTTGCTGAGAAAATCAGCCTCCTTAACAGAAGAAGAATACGAAGAAATCAGGAACCATCCTGTATACGGGCTAAAAATGGTCCAGCACTCGCCCCTTTTGAAATCCGAAACGAAACTCGCAATTTTACAGCATCATGAACGTCTTGACAAAAGCGGCTATCCATTTGGTGAAAAACCGGACAGAATTCCGATCCTGTCAAGAATTGTTGCCGTTGCGGATGTATACCATGCCATCGTATGCGACCATATTTATAAAAAGAAGAAAATCCCGTTTCAGGCCATTGAAGAGCTGCTGGAGGATCACTTCGGAGAGTTCGATATTGCTGTGATCCATGCATTAATTAGCCTTGTTGCCCATTTAACGATTGGATCAAAGGTCTTTTTATCCAACAATGAAGAAGCAGAAGTGCTTTACATGAAACCGTCCGCTCCCATTAAACCGCTTGTAAAAATTTTAAGCAGCAATGAAATGGTGGATTTGGAAAGCCGGCCTGATTTGTTTATTACAGAATTAATCCGGTGAGGTTTGAAAAGCAGAAACCGGCCAAAATAGAAGCCTTATTATATTTTGTTTGGATAACCCTTAGACACCGATGCCGTATTTATTGTCGTACCAGCGGAAGCCTTCAGGAGAGATAAATTTATTACTTTATGTATTGCCAGAAACAATATCTATCCGGAGCATAATTGATTTTACGTAAAAACCTTAAGTTCAATTTATTTAGATTATGTGCATTGTATAGGATTTTGTTGCGCGAACCGAAAAAAGTACTTGCAATTTACTGCATAACGAGTATAATAGAAATTGTGCTTTTTATGGTTGCTTGTTGATTTGCTTTTTTTGTTGACACAAGCTGCCGGATATGTTATGATATAAAAGTCGTCACAAGATGTGATTGTTCCTTGAAAACTGGACAAAACGAAACGTCAAATTCTTTTTGAGCTT
>ENA-UOWK01000119-UOWK01000119.1-bioreactor-metagenome-genome-assembly--contig:-NODE-119-length-102066-cov-24.943653_pt1 | contig 102066 bp, 65 predicted proteins | sample MGYA00238157_ERZ761612 | MGnify/ENA primary metagenome ERZ761612 (study PRJEB28901, sample SAMN06268035) | bioreactor metagenome | isolation source: Joint BioEnergy Institute, California, USA...
GGTTCTGAGGTGGCTCGCTCGGTTGGGTGGCTCGCTCGGTTGTGGATTACGTTATATGCATTATGTAACTTAATCACATTTCCTCCGTTTGTGATTATCGCATGATTTGTGGGATCAATGTTTGCACTGTTTGCCACCACCTCTCCGGGGATTTATTTGGGATTAGCTTTTCGGAATTCAGACACCTCGGCGACGCGCAGCTCAACACAAGGACAATGCTCACCTCTCACGCCTCCAGGGCTGCAATGCACAGAATGTGGCAGACTTACTCATGGGTGGATAACGCGAGTAGATCTTTATTTCTATTTTAACATCACACTCACAGCAATAACTCAATCTTCGCCACAAGATGTCTGCCTTGGAGTCGGCAGACCGCGACGCGGACGCGTCAATCCACCTGCGCGCTGAACTCCTTCCCAACATCCGTCAGCTCACGTTATACGTGTCACTTCCTGCATGTTCCGGTTCGGACAAGGATGGGAATGGCCTCCATCCGCAGATCTCCCTCTCCGAGTCCCGTCGCGCGGTCACAGTATCCCTCACCGGCCCAGACCATGAGATGGCAGAGACGATAAAGCTCCCAGTACGCGTCAGCGAGGCATCGCGGAGCAGTCTGAAGTTTGCAGGGCATCGTGTGCCATCGGAAAGTACTGAGGACCGCAACGGCGGAGAGAGGGGGAGGAAGGAGTATTCGTTCCGAATGCAAGTGGACAAGGATGAGCAGCCTCACATGGCAAAGGAGGAATTTGCAGATGGCTTCATCCCGTGGACTGCAACAGACATGACTCCCTCTACTGGCGTACGGTGTCGAGCTTGTGGTCTTGTTATCCTGGATCCGTCTGGGCCTCCGCGCTCGGATGTGACTGGTTCCTCCCCGTCGCGAGGATGGGTCTGGAAAGATCTTCCCAGTGGAAACTGGGCCGAGATGATGGACTTTTGGCACTGCCATAAGCCGCACAACCCAGATCACGACCACGGAGATGAGAAAGGGTTGGATCAGAACTCCGTGGTCAAGGGCTACGGAGCAGCGAATCAGGTGGTGGCGACACCTGGGACGGTGCTCGTGGATGTCCCATCGTTCCTCGTCATGGAGGCGGATTGCAAAGGATTAAAGAAGGTAAGAAATATTACATTTCCACGTCTCCGTCTGCGGCTGCGATACCCTGTGATGTCTTTGCTTTTCAGAGCACTCCTCTCAATGCAGCACGTTGCTGCCTTGATGAACCTGTCATCTAGTTACTGGAATGAATTCTTTGCGTTCGATTCTACGCGGTACACCTTTGGCGTACTTCGGGCAAGAAGAAGGAGGCCTTTTCGCCCCTCCACGATCTGGCCTTGATACGGTTGCCCAATATCGAGATAAACAGAGTCGCTTTTATCCCTGTGGATGCAAGGCAGTGCCACGGAGTCAGAATAAGGTGATGGTCGATAGAGACCCAGAACGCGGATAACCTCTTCTCGGAGATGGTCTTCCCGTACTGGTGTCCTGGCCGCGGCCTTGTTCTGGCTTTGTGGTTCTGTCTTGCTCTCCACGGGATGGAGTTATCAGCCTCGTCCATATGGATGCGTTCCTCCGGCTTCCCAGAGGGGTGGGTTCCACGGGATTAAGACGAGGTACATAAATGTGCAGCCAGGTGGAATCGTCCCTTCGCCCTGAACGTGCTAGGGCTAGTTGCGTTGAAGGAACTGAAGAGTGTAGATATCTCAGTGCAGCATGATGCCCTTGAATAAAAGCAATTGACTGCCATATTTCTGGCGTTAATCCTATTTGTTATCTTTCAAAATGTTGTGTTTTTCACAGACGTGACGTTCATAATATCAATGACTCGCTGACGTTCATCTTGTTAGCAGTCCCAACCGAAAGGCCCGACGGAATCCTCTTCGACTGTCAGGGGTGTAAGCCTAGAATGTGAAGAGTGCGGCACTCTCGTAGGCACGGAAGACTTGACGGCACGTGGGTGGAGGCTCTTCAAAGCAAATTTATCTGTTAGACATGGAAACGCGCCCCTGCCCGAAGAAGGGAACGATGAATCTGCATGGGAAACACAAGAAACAGAAACAATCGTAGGCGCGCAGCTGCTCGAGATGATCGAGCGGGAAGGCGTGAGGAGATTTGTTCTTCACTGTGGAGAGAAGGATGGACTACTGGTATGTCAATCTCTCCGTGGTCTCACGTCATCTGCTCTACTTGGCTTTGTAGCGGTTATGCCAAACTGATATTGAATTGCTAATTTCCTCCAGCTCTGGGTCTTCAACCCTGACCTCCGGTACTCGAGTTCGAGCGCGGATCACTGTATCACCGCACAGCGCGCGATGAAGGTCTTCATGCAGCAGGTGTCCAACATCGACAGTCTCCTCAATCCCGCGCAGGGAAAGGGGCAGTCCATCTCCCTGGAGGAGCTGTACCTGCCTCCCAACATCTTCGCAGACGTTGCTCTTGCCTTAAGACGGAGCAACGAAATTTTGCCGGCTTCTGCGAGAAGATTTCGGGAGTGGGAGGTCGGGTTCTTGAGCAGGTTTGAGGGGCTGCGCACAAAATGATTCTGTAAACTTGCACTTCTGAATATAACGACTGTCTGATGCTCACAAAAGAGAATAGAAGACCATTTCTATCTACAAATGAGGGCTGAAAAGTGATTCTTCTTGAAACAGGGGCATGGAGCGTGACCTTATGATCCTCGAGGGGGTGGGAGGCAATAACCAATGCGCCTTCTCTGGTTGGACGACCTGGTCGTGCCCCAACGGTTTTCCCTCCCAGCATGATCTGCGCCGATGCGGTCCATTGCATCTCACAGAAGTCACACAAACACATCCTCTTGCTTCGTGTCCCCGTCGATTTTACAATTGATCTCACAGTTCTTCCTGCCCTGCAACACTCGGCTTCCACACGTGGGCCAAACGTTCTGACCTGGAGTTAAAAGCGGACCAACACCGCCCAAGGGAAAACCGTTGCTGATCCCTACTCTATGTTCGAGGGCGTTTCCAGCGCTTTCTCTTGCTCTTGCACTCATCGCTTGCTCTTGGGGCCGAGTCTAGGTTCCTCACACGGCGTAGCTAACGCTTTTGCTTTCGACTCAGTCATGGCTGCAATGGCCCAGTATCCGCAGATGGGAAGGGTGCTCATCGGTAACGGAGATGCCATCACATGGGAGCATCATGAGGACATATCGTTGATGAGTCTCGACAATTCCTCATCTCTGTCTTTATCATCGGGGCATCTTCCCGGCAGCGTTGGCGGACATGATGTTGACATCGACAGCAATGCCTCTGGAGACGAGTCCCGAGCCTATCACGTCGAGGATGTCGTGACCTTGACCTCGACCAACATTGCGCTTTTCAAGTATCCAGATCTCTCCCTGGACGCTGCCGATACCGCAAACTCCCAAGCTCCGTTCGCATGTTCGCCTGGTCGGGCAGGCGATGTATCGAACGATCCAGGAGCAAACTTGACCGAACCGGACAGCGCATCTGGGTTTCATACGCCGACATGCTCTTGCTTTCGTCGCTCCAGTTCCGCTGGTTCGACCCCAACTATACGCAACACTTCAGCGTCACCCGGTGTCCCCACGATCGATGACTCGAACATCGATGAATGCATCCCCGCACTCCGGCTCAGCATGGCCGGTGAAGTCATTGAGGAGGTCCTCGAAGAAGGGGAAGAGGAAAGTTCTGGCGGTTCCATGACCGAGGTCTCCCGTGTTGATGGCGTGGATGATTTTTCCTCTCATCGTCAAACTACCCTCAGCGAGCAGGGAGGCCCTAATCCGCCTGCAGAGGGGACTGTGTGTGGAGAGTCAGTTGCTTCCTAACGGAATCTTCCGACGGACCATCTTTGACACTTCTTCTCTTCCGTAGTTGGAGTGCTTCTTTCCTGACTGCGGTATATTTCGTAGTGCTGTATATCAGCTGGACAGGAGACCTGATGGAGTAGAGCCGACTGGCTTTTTACGCATCTTTGCAGGGTGATGCATTGTTTTAAAGCCGCTGTGACGGCAAGATAGGGGCGTTAAGTTCTCGATTCCATATGTAAGTTAGTGCGGTTGACGTGTGGAGTAGACTTCACAATTGCTTACCTGCCTAGGTTGTTAGCCGTGCTTGATATTTTGATAACACTTATTGCCGGGCCTGTTCTTCGAGCCGGTACCAGGGTTAGGTCGAGTATTTTAAGTGCCTTGCCATTTAACCTTTGGCAGTCTTATCGAAGGTCTCTTATGAGTCACTATATTATATTTGCATCCCTGTATGCTAGAATGAAATGACAATGGAGAAAATCAAAAAGCTCACATTATAGCTAATTTTCATTCATCCTAGGTATCTACTCATTCTGGACGATAGAGAACATAACCATCGCACCATGTCATATATCTCCTTCGTAGATTTGTACGTGCTTTTTTCACTTATCCCTCGAATGGAGTCTCAAAAGGAGCTTCCGCCTGCGGAGTGATACGGGCGAGGTGTCGTCGCTGTCCATCCTCCCAGTCATAGAGGGCCGAGTGAACCGTCACTCGGTTCTAAGAAGAACAAGTCAGCGTTTATCATCAAAGATGTCATTTTGTAGGGAGAAGTCTGCATTAACGTACATCCCAAACGACAACGGTTCCCGGCGTCCATTTCACACGCACTTGCAGGTCCTGCGCCAGAGCGATGTGGTCGAAGAGGAACTTGAGCAGGAAGTCGGACTCCTCCTTCTTGAATCCGACGATCCTGCGGGTGACTGCTCAATGTTAGGAACATCTCTTCTTGAAGTATACCAGAGGGGGGACGACTTACATTGCGGATTCACGAAGAGCGCTTTCTCGCCGGTAACAGGGTGCGTCCGCACGATCGGGTGCTCCGAGGTGATGGGCTCTCTGCGGACGATTCCACCGCGGGCCAGGGAGCTTTCGGCCTGCTCGATCCCCGAGTGCACGGCCTTGAGTCCGTGCAGCCTCTTGCGGAACTCGGGCGACAGGCGCTGGTACGCCAGGGCCGTGTTGGCGAATAGCGTGTCACCGCCGGTCGTAGGCCCGTCGAGCAGGTAGAGGAACGTGGTTCCCGGGGGCTGCTTCTCGAACGTTACGTCCGAGTGCCAGGTCACGGAGTTGGTGTGGGTTTCCAGGAACTGGGAGCCGGTGCGGTCGTCGGCGCCGCGGTGGACGAGGTGGATCTGGGGGAAGCCCTTGGGGGCGCCGGACGTCTGGTGGATGTGGTGTCTGCCGAAGTAGCCGCCGAACTCGAGGGCCTTTTCGATGGGGAGGTGGGCGAAGTCTTGGTCGCGGAAGACTGCATTGTCATTGTCAGAATGGAAAGGCAAAATTGAATTGGATGAACATGGTAAGAAACATAAAACATACCGACGACCTTCCTCTGGGCCACGTACAGGGCCAGCTGGTCCTTGCCCTCCTTGGTCAGCTGGCTCAGTTGGATCCCGCGGACCTCTGATCCGATTGAAGGAGTGAGGTCCTCGACCTTCACCTTGTCCTTGGGAAGGAGATCGGGGAAGGTTGGGTCCGCGTCTTTGCCGTGGTCATAGTGCTCAAAAGGCTCCAATGGGGGGTATCTTGAGAGGGATTGTCAGCTGGAATCCTTCTTGTTCTCAGGGATCCCTGAGGAGACTCTTGATGGATAGAAGAACCACTCACCTCTCTGTCTCGTTATCCCAAACGGGGAGGTAGTGCGGGAACGACGCGGGCGGCTGCTTCTTGGTGCCCTTGATCTCGTCCTCGTGGACGTATGCCTCCTGAAGTCCAACGACACCTTCCTTGTTGAATCCGGTCTCGATCTTGGATGACTTCAATTTGGTCTCCGCCCTGACAGATACAGGCTCAATAAGTGATGGAGCCATGGTGTTCTATCGTGTTATGTCGTTGATTCTTCTTCCTCTGATGTGTCTGCTGGTGTAATTGCTTTCCTGCTGTCTCTGATCAAGACACCGGCCCCGCAGGAGGTATTTATTCAGACTCATCTCGCCGTCATCGGGCCCGTCCGACTTCGCAATCTGCGGGGTAGTACACCGCGGTCCTGCCTTGCATGGCAATCTCTGTCGCTCCAGGCCGGAGGGTGGGGCGGTTTCTCTGGATGATGGCCTGATAAAACTCTGCGCTTCGTGGATTGCGGAGTCGTGATCGATCCGGTCGATGGCGTGATGGGGCCCAACGTTGACCAGACCGACCGTCTCATCAAGATTCGCCAAGGTGACGCTTCTGCTTACAAACGCCGGTTCGTCATTGCATGTGTGCCTTGTCTTGAGTATAACAGCGGAAATGGAACCTTTTCATGACCACAGCCACATCTAATCAGATAACTTCACCCTTGGTTTAGGCTGTTTTTGACGGCTCGGATATCAACATAGCCGTGTAAGACGTCTGGATGGCGACCAATTAGCCATGGAGGATATTGTGCCTGTTTCTTCGGCTCGTCGCAGGATACATTGCGTACAGGACGCCACAATTGACGTTGCTCAGGTATTTACCTATGAGAATGGATAGCACTAATTCAACCAACGAACCCCCAGACAGATCCGATGCCGAACCTTATCTGCGTCGACGGCATGATAGATATCGTTTATCTAGGTTTGCTGAATCATAGAGCAAGCGATATGTGTTTGCTTCCTAAATGGTGGGAATTCGCAAGTAGGCATGCATGGCGTGATATTGTCGCCGGCTTGCGCAAGGTTGAGCAGGGACGTCTGCTAACATGTTTCTTTCTAAGCATCCGCTTCAACCTCCACACGACCTCTGCACGGAACAGCCCCGCGAGCATCTCTCAAAGAGGCCCATATGAGCTTCCGAAGCGGAGATTGAATCCACCAGACTGACAGAGAGAAGGGATAGTTAATTCTTAACTGGGCGGGATGGAAGGAGTTGGTATGTTGATTATCTACTAGTTCATGATTGGCTGTGATAGATGCTTAGTCATTCTTAGCATGGAGTACGAGACTCTTCTCCATGTCAACAACCACCATTCAGCGGTTAAGATTTCAACCTTCAGGCCATGTCGCCTTAGAAATGTTTCCCAATCCCTCTTACAGTTTGTTGCTGTCACTAAGGGCTCGCTGTCAAGCCTGCCAAGGAACAATGTTTTTCTGCCGGCTTGCGCGGGAACCCCTGTCAATAACGTCAATTCGTGCTTGTTTGCGTGATTCTGCCAACGCTAACTTCGTCATCCAAAGCGTCTGACTCGCGTGGCATAACGTCAGCTGTCCTCGAATTGCGTGCTGATCGGATATGATGTGTACTTCTGGCGACCTTGGCATGCACAAAGTGCCCCGTCGTCCATGTGTTTGTCCTTCGGCATTGCTTTGCCGGCGACGGTGAAATCTAGGCCAATTCTCGCTCTGTTTGGGAGAATCTAGTCCAATCCCACCTCACTCTGGTCAGTATGAAACTTATCTGCTCCACTGTGTCAAATGTGGCTCCGGCATTGGAAACAGTGGTATAGTCCGGGCATAATCTGGGAAGACCTGACAAGTCACTTACGGTGATGATCGGCACTGCTTCTTGTATGGAGTCTCACGGACTCCTCCAGCGCTGAGATCGAGCATTGGCCAATTATTCCACGTGCGATGGGTCTGGATCTTGGTGCTCTTTGTCAGGAGAAGGTGTTAAGCTCTAGTCTCTTTTGCTATATAGCGATGAGTCCATCCATCATGTTGCTTTTTCCACTGACATCGGGTGTAAGGCTGTACGCAGCTAGGGGACTTTCAAGATGGCTGCAAAAGATGCCACTCCAAGTGGCGGCTCTCCCGACTCCGGAAGCATTGAAAATGTCACCGCAAAGGGGTTTGCTTCTGCGGTCCCCGTAGGTGAACAGGACAGGTCAAGGAAACAGGAAGACGCTGCGTTTGATACGACAGAGGATGTCCGTCACTATAAGCCAATCGACTCATACGAAGGAATCCATCGCTGGGACCCAGACTTCGAGTGGGAAGAGGAAGAAGAGAAGAAGATTGTCAAAAAGGTACCTATCGACCGTTGTGGAAAAAAAATCCTTAAAACGCAATCGATATATGCTGACACTTTCAGATTGACGCACGTATATGCTCCTTCGCATGCATTACATTCTTTGCGCTGCAGCTCGACCGAGGGAATATCGTGCAAGCTCTTTCAGATAATATGCTTGATGATCTTGGGTTGAACACCAATGACTACAACACCGGACAAACTATATTCTATCTCTGCTTCCTGTTTGCAGAGCTTCCGTCTCAGCTGGTCTCGAAAAAGCTGGGACCTGACCGATGGATCCCGATTCAGATGGTCTCCTGGAGTTTGATTGCGGCCTGCCAAGCATTCCTCACGGGTAGAAGCTCTTTCTTCGCCTGCCGCGCGCTTCTCGGTCTTTTTGAGGGCGGATTGTAAGTGCTTGCACAACATCAGTTTCACTTCTCTTGGCTACTTTTTGGACGCTGACCATGCTCCCTCCCAGCATTCCGGACACTATCTTGTTCCTTTCCTACTGGTACAAGTCAAAAGAGCTCCCCATAAGGCTCAGTTACTTCTGGATTACCTACAAAGCCACGTCCATAGTCAGCGCTTTCCTTGCCTATGGCTTTCTACACATCCGCGGCCCTGATGATAGAGGGGGCTGGCGATATCTTTTCGCCTTCGAGGGCCTCATAACGGGCGTCATTGGCATAATTGCCGCCTTTTGGATGCCTCCATCGCCGACGCAGACTGCCTCGTTCTTCCGAGGGAAGAAAGGATGGTTCACCGAGAGGGAAGAGAAGATCATGGTCAACAGGGTCCTCCGCGATGACCCGAGCAAAGGGACCATGCATAATCGGCAAGCAGTGACCCCAAAGCTTCTCTGGGAAGCCCTCTGCGACTACGATATGTGGCCAATCTACCTTCTTGGCCTGACGTGGCTGATCCCCCCGACGCCGGCTGATAGCTATATTTCGCTGCAGCTCAAGTCTCTCGGATTTAGCACCTTCCAAACGAATCTGCTCACAATACCCGCATATGTCCTCTTCATCATCAATCTCTTCTTTTGGACGTGGGTGTCGGAACGGATCAACCAGCGTCTGCTGCTTGGCGTTGTTGCCGAAGTCTGGAATCTGGCGTGCCTGATTGCGCTCGAGGTGCTTCCGGCAGACACCAGCCCCTGGGCGAGGTGGGTTATTTTGACTCTTCTCATCGCGAGCCCGTATCTGCATGCGGTTGTCGTGGCCATCACGTCCAGGAACTCCGGATCGGTCCGCACCCGAACTGTCGCTTCGGCCATGTATAACATGTGTGTGCAGGCAAGCAACATCATCGCCAACAATGTAAGTGAGAAAGAAGGCACCGCGGCGGCTCCCCCTACACGCAACACACTCCCACTGACCGCATATGTCGTATCGTAGATATACCGAGACAATGATAAACCGCTCTACCGTACCGGCAACAAGGTCCTCATCGCCCTCTCTATCTACAGCGGGTTCCTTTTCATTGGCGCCAAGTTCTACTACGTGTGGCGCAACAAGTACGTGATTCTCTTTTTCTCTCTCCGTCTATAATTCTAGGGAAATGCTAATTTGTCCTCGTAGAAAAAATACTGAAAAATGGAATGCTATGACGTCCGAAGAACGGGACACGTATCTCGCTGTGAACAAGAACGCTGGGAACAAAAGGTTTGTCATGTTTCCAGGTCTCTTATCCTGATTGATACGCTGACTCTACTACCGACAGACTTGATTTCAGATTCGCCAGCTAGATCATGACCGTGCACAGCGCGGTAAGAACTAGAAGCTCTTGTCGGAGACAAGTGCTATATAAAAAGTTCAGAATTCACTCCGCAGACAGCGGTAACGCTTCATGTTATGATGTTGAACTTAAAAAAAAGGGGGAAAAAATAAAGAGGGATTCTTCCGTCGATGAACATTCCATCGATACTTAGATGTGGATAGACAAAACATGTCGATCCCGCATACGCAATCAATTAAAAAGTCATTTCATCTGTGCAGTACAGTACTTCCCAGAATAAAATACGTAGAACAGACCTATCCCACTGAATCGAATTCGACACTAATCATACTCGTCCATTGGTCACCGTCGTCATCATCGTGCTTCGTACCACATCAACTTCCATCCAGCCCCTTCCTACATCTTTCGATTCCATAGCGAAACTTCAAGCTCCTCCACTCCCAACTCAATTTTAGATACGGAGTACCCGTGATTCATATCCGTCCGGTCCGGACACGACACACCGCCAACCTCTCCAACAACTTTCCAGGACTATAGAAAAACTTCGAATCGAACACCGGATTCGGTATCTTGTTCACTCCCCAACAACATACTCACATCCCTCCTCCCCGATCCACACCTCGTGCAGCTTTCCCGCGGGGACGTCGATCCTTGACCCGGGCCCGAACGTCTCCTTCTTGACGACGCCGCCGTACAGCGCATCGTTGTCCTCCGGGTACGTGATGGTCATGGTGCCGCGGCGGATGAGGTGCGTCGTGATGCCCGGGTGGGAGTGGGGCGGGTAGTGTGCGTTGCTGTATGTAGATGTCTGTCTGTTAGAGATGGGTGTTGCGAACAAACGAAGACCATGGGAATTTTTTGTACATGGCTCATTGTGAATTGTGAGGAAGGGAAGAAAAGAGTGACATTAATAATATTGATAAAATGCTGGAGAGGTGGATAGTATATTTGGTCTTCGAACGGTTGGAGAGAATAAATAGTAAAAACTGGAGAAAGTGTGGTATGAAGTTTTACAAAGGACAGAAAATAGCTAGAAACCGAAACTTATTCTAAATATTTTATAGTAGAAAATAGGAGTATAAAACCATGTTAGGCATTTGTATAAACCTATCACAAAAGAATCAGGAGTATTTACATAAGTACTACCTACCTTCCGTCTGTCCAGGTAAACACATGCGAAAACCCCCATTCCCGAACCATGCGCTCGCATTCGGCGCGGGTGCCAATTTCATACTTTTCTGTCATATCTGATTGCTTTATTATTACCGCCCTCTTCCTAGGTAGTTAGCGAAGGACTGTCTGTAAATGACTCCTCGCGGGAGGGGAACGCGAAGAATAGACGGCAGTGCTAGCAATCTCCAAAGGTACTCTGATAGCCCGTCTAAAGGGGGCTCGGGCGGAGAAGAGCAGTGCGATGTCACCTTCTGCAGCGCCGCAGAACAGAAACCAGGATCACGTCGTCCCAGGGTCAACCGGCTGATGGACAGTAAGCGGTGCGTTGAGATCGGAACCACTGACGATGACGTCTGAGCGACCCCCATGTGTCACGTGAACGGTCAAGGCCGTCGCGAACACGGATCTGCGTCGGCTCCCCGATCCATCGACTCTCAATTCGCTTTTTCGGCCCCCATTATCATTGTGATGGATGGATGTACACAACTCTCTTTTATCGGGCTGCTGGACTCCATTAGCAGCATGGTGATTGGGTTATCGGATACCTGAGAGAGAAAAGAATCGTGGAAAGCTTCGTGTTTCCCGATGTTGTTGTGCCCTTTTGGTCCGATTAGAAATTAGAAGCGGGATGGCTCCTGTAGGTAACAATGATCGTCCCATCTCCCAGGCTTCCTCGCGCCAAAACACTTGTAAGGCAAGAGTTGATGCTATCCATCTCAGGTCCCTAATTATTTAACAGGACCACATGCATGGAAGTAGAGAAACGACGGAATCGTTCGGATCAAGAACGTGTACAGAGTACATATTCTCTATGGGTACGAAGGAGCAGTGTCTCTGCATCAGCCTGCAGTCGATCTCAGATGCGTGAGACCTGCCTCTCCCAAGGTCATGGAACACAACGTACGTAGTACGGAGTACCACTACTCCGTACTCTGGAATCTAGTGGACGATCCTGGCACATTCTCACAGACCATCTCCGAACATAAATTAGCGCCATGCCTTTAGCCCTTCCACAACGAGCTGTTCTTAAAACATCCTTGTTATTGTCTTCGACTGCACCTCGTATTCCCTCTAGCAATCAAAGGGTCCTGTCAGTGTGAGCTCACCAAAATCGTGGATGTGTCTCAAGTAGAGAAGATCCTCGTTGCACAAGATCGTTGTTCTCAAGACCGTTTCAAGCGGTAGTTTCGGGAGAGAAGTGATTGTCGACAGGAAAGTGGCTTGGCATAAGACGACGCCATGATCTGGACAAAAAAAATCGATATGCCGAATGCACAAGTCGAGCGATATCGTACAATCTGTTTCATGATACTTGTTGTGGGAACGATAACAATATGGAGGCCCCTCCAGAGGCAGAGATAATGCGAAACCTGATGTTGAAGGCCAGCAAAAACAAATAGACATGAAGAAGCTACTCAACAGACAAAAAAATATGTGGGTAGAGGGGAAAAAACGGCCCAGCTTTCGAAGCCCCATGAGTGTTCCTAGTCGGGAGGATGTCGCGGGAAATCCTCCCGACTAGGAGCAATACCGGTGTCTGATGGAAGGCGCAACTGTCGACCAGAGGTTTCCGGCAACCGATCGAATTACAGCTGCAACATCCGAGCGACTGACTTACTAGCGATATTTCCTTCTCATCTCTTCCAGGTTCCCAATAGCTCATGTCTCTTGTTTACCTCCTCTGCCCTGTTTGAGATGTTGGAAGTGAATTTGAGGGCTGCGGGTGACAGATCTTGAAGCCGGGACGAAAGCGGCCGGAAGTCGAGCTACCCCCGCCGGTCATTTCTCACTGGCAGCACGAGGACTCCGAATTCATCGTCCCGACCAGGCGATGTATACAATTATCTAACATCACCTCCATGTCGAACGCGACAGAACTATGTATGATTATGGACGCACTGTCGGAATTCTCATTGATCCGATGTTGGCACTTGCTCCTACTTGCTGGAACATGGGAATAGAAGAAATGGGGATAACGACTGCTGCGTGTCGGAAACACGAAAAGCATGGGTGCATTTTTGACTTGCTGGTTTGTTCGAGATCATTTTATCCATGTCCCGCTAACAGAGCCCCCGTGTTTGCTGACTTCGCTTGATTCAGGCAAAAGTCCGTCGTCGCCCAAGAGACCCATGCAACACGAGACTCGCAGCTCTCTCCATGCTTCTGGGAGACTGTCCATCCTGACTCTTCATCTCCGGCAGAACGGAGAGTTTTGAGGGTTCGCAGAGCTGCTTTTTGTGACGCGAGGCTCAGCGGTAATGCTGCGGCGGCTAAAGTCGACCGTCGGATAGAGGGGACCTTAGGGTTGTCTTTGCCACACTTTCTCTCCCGGCCGTTTCTCATTGGTCTCTCGTCTTTCTCACCGCATGGAATCCATACAGGTGCATTGTCTTGAACTCCTGATAGAAACCACTGGGCAGTCAACTTGAGATCTCCATGAAGTTCTTGCGTCGTCGGTCACAGCTGCAGTGGACCGCAAACTCGCCCAGGTAGCTGCCTGCTTATCACCATGATTCTCATCGCTATTGGGACTTAATGACGCTGGCTATATGTAAATATGTATTGGTTTTGCTGCACCCGCATACAGTCTTCGCTCTTCTGAGGATCTCCCCTACCGAACAACGTTGAGGGAGAGCTGCAATGGATATCTCAGCACCAATGACTACCCTTGCATTGTTACCGGATAAGGTGTGGATTCGGAATACTGCTTCAATACCGTCTGGCTTCTGATGCTTTTTGAGATATCTCCCCGTCTATTTTCGTTCACCGGCAATGATCTCACTTGCTGTACCAGGGATCCAGGAAATTAGCGCAAGAAGCTCAGCATTAATCATAATACTGGGAACGAACAGCCACCGAATCCACGATGGACCAGATGAAATGTGAACGCGGAGTCTTACTTGGAAGGGGATGCTCGGATTTCATTTCTCTTCGACTGCTATTTTAATTCATTCATCCACTCTTCTCTTCCTCCCTGTTCACATACTTTGGACCCTTCTCTCAAACACCCCAGGATCCCCGTGAAGAGTGAAAATTCTGCTGATAAAGAATACAAAACTTGCCCGCTGCATGCTTGCTCATTGTCTCGTTCTGTGCCTCGACGCACTTCTTTGTCTGACCTTCCTCACCATCGTATCATTGTCTCCCTTCTGTCTTCTCTTTGTTTCAGCACCCACATTGTTTCCACAAAAAGGGCAAAATGCGACGAAATTCAGAAATTCACTATCCGAAGGTATGTCTCTCATGTCATGGTCTCTGCCACTCCTGACGATTCGGCTAGCCTCCTTGGGCTGGTAAATCCACCTGTAAAGCGGTAAGCACTGGCTGATTCCTAATTTCTATATCACATGAGGTCATTACCGCTGAGTATAATTCAACACATCGTACCACACACATGACAGTTCTTTCCTGGGATGACCCAGACCTCCTGCCCTCGGCTTTCACACGTGGGACAGCGCACTCCCGGCATCTTGATGACCCTGTTATCAGCGTTCTCCCTCGGCGCTCTGGGGCATTGTTTTTCAGTTTCTCACCGGTGTCATTGCTGTCTCTGCCCCGGAACTTGTTACACGTCCAACAGACTGAACTGTGCCTACTGAGGCGCATTCTTGGACACGTCGGGCACCATTGGTCAGACAGCCTGATGTCTTTGAGGAACACATTGCTGAGACAACAGAGTCACCCTTTCTCTTCTTCCGTGATTGTTTTGATGAGAAAGTCCAGTACAGATGATATATGTGACCTGTCGACTATGTTTGGGCGGGTTGAGAATACGCGGACGCCGATTCTTATGGGGCTTTTACAAGCCTCCTAGGAGTATCGATCAAGTACCGCCACTCCCCACCAGGTTCCTAAAAGGGAAGTCAGAATACCTTCTGTTTGTTGCATACAGCTCCAGTCATGCGTGCGACCGATGCGATAACTGTCGACGAATTATGGAAAAGCACTGTGGCCCACATGACTCGGGAGGCTTTGTCGATCAGCCATAATGACTATCTTACGTGCAGACAACTGACCTCTGTTACTCCCCTTGTCCTGGCAGATAACCAAGAATTTGGGAGTAAATGAGTGACAAATCTAGGAAACGGGGACCCGCAGAAACAAATCGAAGAGATGCTGAGAGTGTCACACAAGTCGAATCCTATATGCAGTCGGACGTTATCGATATTGTCAACTTATGGATCTTTACCAGCCTCACGTCAAGCGAACACGCAATACGCCTCGAATATGAGACGATATTCTTCTGGTCAACTTCGATTGAGGGACGGATTAAGTACGATTTTTTTTTATCTAGGATGCTTCCCCTTTGCATTTATAAATTGGCAACTAGGAAGAGTTTTGGCTCATATCTCCCTTTTCGTCTTGTTAGCTCCTCCTGGTATGGAACTAGTGAATAGTCCTTCGGCAATTGTTCATCTAAATGAGGCTGATAACAGTCTATTGAGGACCTGCATCCGGCAGTCTTCCTCACGGTCTACTTGTGCTTCGTTCCCAGCCAGAACTCAAAGGCAAGTCGAAACCCTGATTGGTCGAAGGGCAAGGACTATTCCTTGTCTTTTTTCGGTGACCAGGGAACGCATGCAAGAGGTCGAATTTAGCAGACATCACCTTGCCCGAGTTTGAAAAAAAAGCATCCTATATGAACAATTTATCTCTTGATAACCCGCTCGAGTCATGACCAGGAACACCTTGGCTTGGCCCGTCGACCGGGTTATCAGGTAGCTCTAGCGCCAATTACTTGGACTGATCTGTGGGACATTGCATTGCCTTCGAAAGGCGGCCTGAAGAGTCCCTAGTGCATTACGTTTTGCGATATGGGTTCAAGGTTAGAGACAATTCATCAGAAAACCCCTATTAAACAGACCGCGGAGCTAAAGTCGGTTAGAAATGCGCCAGGCGGACACGTAAAAAGTTAAAGAGTACGCCTGTGGCTTGCCCCAGCTACGTCTTTACCGGCTTAGCAGGCATTTTACAGAGCACTCCCCGTAGGACCTGTACACCAGTGGGATAAGCGCCTGTGGCTGATCTTCATGCAGTTGGTAAAACACGTGGAGTGAGCATGTTCATACGAAGCCTAACCGCAGTATACGGCGGTATGCGACAGTAAACAGTATCGAAATGCGTCTTCAATGTTCATCGAGACATGGTTGGAGACATGGAGAAGGGGCCACAATGAGCGCCCGTTCGACGAGTCAGACTCAGATCAACATGTCTCTTCCGATTGATACTTGGTCCAGTTGCATCACATTATTGAGCGCAAATTTATGCACTAAGAGACAGAACCTCACATGCCCTTTCTCCCTGGACTCGCTGCAGCTCTAAATTTTAGATATCAGCTGTCTACTGTACGACCCTATACTAACTGATCCAAGGGATACTCTTCCACCCAACATTGTCGCGAGCGCTACCAGGACTACTTGGCATAGCGGCAGACAATGCGTGAGTCTGTAACTGGTTATTGTGAAATTAGGGCGAAGCTGACCGGTTTGGTACGAACCAGGATGTCCCTTGAACGATCCACCTCATTTCGACAAGCTATCAGTTTCTACAACACGTACTGGAAGGACACCTTTCCACATTTGAGCCTACGTTGCTTTTCTTTTCTTTCCTGATCAAAGAACAAGCAGCGACTCCCTACGCCGGCGTACTGCTCACTCCAGAGATGATCATTTAGCGCCTGCCGCAGCGGCGCCATTGACACGAACTGTGGGGCTTCGATTCTAGAGACCTGCGCTTTAACGCTTTCGTATCCATGGATAGCACCGAGTAGTACTCCGTACCAAGTGCTCTGATCGTTCTCGGCATCAAACCACGGGACCCGGTTTGCGCAGGGACCACTTCCAAGCTGTCTTGTCGCAGCCATAAGTTGTAAACCAACGCGAGTCAGGGCTGAAAATTCAACGCATCCATTCTGAAAGAATCCACTTTCTTCGCCAAGTCCCATCGCAGATCATCATAAACAGCGGATATTGGTGAACACTGGCAGTAAGACGCTTCCATGCCGACGTATTCCGGAGACTGTGCAACAGCTTTAAAGATGGAAAAGCCTAAACTGCCCCTGTCGGCAGCAATCAATAGTCAGCTACAAGAGCCAATAATTGATCACCGTGGGGAAACCCGGATCGACCTCCTACAGCTGCTCGCGCCACACTCACGGGCCATCGCAGACAGCAGCCACAACGTCTAGATCGCACGCACAACATCCCCGACTGCAGCGCTGTGCCAAATTCTATCTGGTCAACTGTTAGCATCCTTTGATGGTGGCAACTTGGCAGATGTCACTTCCTTTACCCGGGAATGGTCCTGTGTTGTGCACCCGACAGAGGCGCATGCGGTGATCGACACTGAAATCTCAGATGCTCTGGGTCGGATCGCAATGGCTCATCTCTCGAGGGCGATTATTGACAAGGTCTCTCATGTCAAGATACAACATAGGCTGGACTAGGACCCGGCAAAAGCTCATGTGGATATACGGATTCCTCCGTACTCTGCCCAGGGAAAAGAATAGGTCAAAGAAAGTAAAATCAATCACTTGGCCTGAACGGCCAACCTCCAGGACTATCTGTTACAATCTTCTGTTTTTGTCACCATGAGGCGATCTCCGAACGTGACCGGAACAAAACCTAGTTTCATTATTGTTATCTATGGCTCTCGGTTATTCTCTGGGCAGGGAGATCAGAAACCAAGAATCAGCACAATGACGAACGGGGCGGCGGTCCAACGCATCGTGGAGCTGCTTCACTGATTGGCAGTCTCCTGTTTAAATTTTCAAAATGGCTTCCGCAAGCGTAAGATCAACAGACTACGATAGGGCCGGTTGACCCCTGATTGCGCTTAAATAAAGCCAAGCGGGAAACGCCTGTATGCCGTCCCTTCTCGTCTACTATGTCACTTTTCTGGGGTAGACAGTCATGGGATTTGGATTAATTATTCTGCCCGCTATTCACATGCGTGGATATACAGCTATGCAAAGATCTGCAGGTCCAAGGCCCATGAGCCCATGCCGTGACAGCAATCCAAGCGTGGGAACGCACCCGATGGGCAGCAGAAGCGTTGAAGTGAGGCTGAGATTGGGCGAAAATTTCTTTGACAGCTGAAGTCAAGGCGCAGAGCCTAACCCATATTGGTCTGATGTTCTTTTATAAAGGGGGCTTAACCACAACTGGAACGGCCTACATGAATGAACGTTTCCTTTGGAGAATTATTATTGACAACGGCCAGGGGTGACAAATAACGTTGCAGGCTAGAATTATGAGATGATCTTGGTTATCTTAACCAGCAAAAAGCCCTGTGATTTGATTCCTTTGGCATCGTAAAGATGGACTAAGCGATATCCTTGTTGCAAGCGGTCCAGCCGGATGCAGGCCCACGCAGCGAGATCGTCCCGTCCAAATTCGTCGTCCTTGACTTTGAACCTACAGTGTCTCTCAGCGTCAGCTTGTGCATCCAACAGCGGATTTTGGAAGACAATGGTGTGGAGTAGAAGAGTTATGCGCTCAGCAAAGAGGGGAAGACAGCATCAAACTAGAACCAACAGTGCCGAGATGGGCAAACCGAGGATCCATGCAGCAACAATGCCCCGACGTGGTTCGAATAGAGGCATCGCCATGCACATGACTGCTCGGGCCTGCAGTGCAAAGCGCGGTGGTCCCGCAAACTAGGGAATAATGACGGAGTCACGGGGGTGAATAAAAGAAAAGCCAGTATACGGACCTCAGGAAGCTTAATTTCTCGACGACTCCCGGAGCAGTAGAGAATGTTATTGTCTCCCCACCAAAGTCGGGATTGATCCCGCTGCAGGTTTTTGTCCGTCGCTTGTATTTTGTATTCTTGCTGTCCGTGTCGCGGTTTTCCTTAGCATCGACTCTATCTTCGGGCTGCTCTACGTGCAACTGGCAGCTCACGTACGGGCGGAAACCCTTCTCGCTAGAGTCTCCGGGGGGAAGCGGCAGGCCTTGACCTGCAAATATCTCCAGTGAGAGATCTACGTTGTGGCGCACGATTTCGGAGCCTCCATCTGTCGACCTGTAACCGGTCGGCTTCAGGACCCAGCCCTGCTCTCCCGCAAACATGGCTTCATTTAGCATCATGCCTTTGTCCTGGTTCTGCCAGTTCAAGGCCACCATTTGAACTCCCTGCCGCCAGAAGAAGGACGGATCGAGATTTGACGAATTGATGCGCATGCCAGACGGATAGACGCGCATCAGGTAGTTGCGATTGTGCTCGAACAGCGCCTGCCGCTGGTTCTCATGCGCATCTCTGGCAGCTGCTTCAGATAGAGAAAAGACGTGGGTAGGTATCGTTGCCTCTTATTTATTTGGCACTGTGGTAAGTAGCTGAGTCACTTCTTAGGCTGACAGTGGGGCTCGCCTGGTTACCTGGTTGAGTGAAATTCTTGAATCGATATGCTCTTGTGTACACAGCCAGCCGACTGAGCGCATGTAGAGTCTTGGACGGCTTCTTCTGCGACGATGTAGGCGCTGCTGTGGCTAAAGAGCCACTTTCGCTGCAACCGTCCTTTTCCTCGGCTGATTTGGTGTGCTCGAGAGCACCGTTCGGGTCGTCTGCTTCATCACTCGCGTTGTCGCCTGTCGGAGGCGCCCACTTCGCCTTTACGAGGATTTTCCGTTTCAGCTCTCCGGGGCTGGGTAATCTGTTGCAGGCCTCGAGCTCTGGTGTCATGTCCACCAGCAGCCCCTTCCACGCCTCCTGCATGATTTCCACCATCGTCTGCTGCTGCTCGAGGCATGCATGCACCTCGAGACTCACAATCACTGGCAGATCGCTCGTGATAAACGCGCTGTCGCGGATGGCGTAGCAAACATCGCGGAAGGTTATCTCTTTGGTGAGTGTGTAACCATGCAGCACCCTGGGCTCCGGGCGAATAACGGCGGCTATCTTCTCCGTAACACTTGAGCCAGTGGGGGCAGCACCTTCAGTTTCAGTCGACGAAGGTGAACTTTGAGACGACGATCCGCGCCCCATCAGCCGATTCAGCTTGTTCGAAAGGGAGTTGAGGCGCTTTTCGCTCTTGGACTTCTCTTTCTCTTGCTTCTTTTGCTTCCGTTCTTTCTTGCCGGCTTCATCGTCTTTCTTCACCGCTTCGTCCTCGCTACTACTGCTGCTGCTGTCATCGTCAGAAGAGCTGGCAGAGTCCTCGTCTCCATCCCAGACATCGATTTCGAGGCATCTACAACCTCGAAGGAGGGCCTATAGTGATGTCAGCCTGGAGCGTACAAGATACAGTGATGATCCATTGATCTGCTAGAAGTGAAGGCATCTCGTTCCGGATTAATTGTCTCGACAGCGTCTGCGAGCGCGGACGGTCCGATGTATGGTCCAGGTGGTCCAGCAAGCATGACCAAAGCCACGGAAATCGCGTGGTGTCCCCATGGTCCAATTTAATAATTTAGACTTGGATCATACCATGGAGAGCCACGCGTTCCGAAACTCAACAGAACAGAGTGGGGAAATACATACATCGGTATATGATCTCGTATCCGCGTCGCTGTACAGCTGATTCCCCGTCAAGTAGGTATTGTGGCTCGAGGAAATGAAGTAGTTCGAGATGGGCGCAGACCAGTCGTGCTCTTTGCTTGGACCCGTTGCGTTCGAGGCCGGACTGGCCATGTACGCAAGGAACGCCGCAAAGGAGGACAGTGGATCTCCGCCTGGGACGCCATTGGAGCCGTCTGCGGGAGCTTCGTGCTGGACCGTGGCCAAAAACTCCGGTCTGGGGGAGGCGGTCGAGAGACCCTCGTATATCCGCTTCAGATGGGAGAGAGTAGCCGGCGCAAACGAGGGGATCGAAAGCCCTCCATTGGCGACGGACGGAGGAGCTGAGGCTGCGACGGCCATGGCTGTCGTTCCCTGTCCAGTACCTATCTGTCGCCTCTCGTGCTGCCGTCGGGAGTTCAGCGAATGCCGGTGTCGATGGCGGAGATGAAGCTCAAGCTCAAGCTGGCAACCAAAGGATCCGACGAGCCGGCTACGGCCTATTGCTGGGCCTGCGGTCCCGATCCCGACCGCTTCGACGGTCCTCTTCGATGTCTGCACAGCGCTCGCGGATGGCGGTGGGGAACACGCTCCCCTGCGAAACCGGGCCGGTCTGCGAGTAAGGAGGGTTGAGATGCGGCGGAGAAGGACGAGTCAGACGCCCTTTTATGAGTTCGGAAGGGAGACGGTGGACACGAGTTGTAGTTGCAGCGGCGCGTCGCCCAGCTCCATCGCTCTCTTGGCCATCCCCGTGTCGTGTCCGCGCGCTCTGATCACCCCTCCACAATTGCGGGGACGAGGCTCAGCATCATCAGAAGAGATCTCAGATCCGAGACAGTGAGACTGCTGGGCCCACAGATAAAACAGAGGCATGCTGACATCCAAAAACAGTTCCAGACTGCTTTCGAGTTCATCGTGACTCTTTGGCGTCGCACGAGACGCCGAAATCGTGCCATCGTCTTGTGCACGAGTTGGTTGAGGGGGGGAAAAACCCCCGAAACCCCTGAACCGCAAATATATACGAGTGAGCAGCCAAGGCTCCTACCCTTAGCTTAATCTTGGTTCTTTGTAAGTCTCTAATTCTTCCCCCTCTCCAAAACATACAAACAGCTGTGGGATGCTGAGCACGTAACTCTCTAGCCTACACTGTTATGAGTCCGTGGTTTCTGTCGCATCATGCCACCATGACCATGTGGCTCTCAAGATAATAATAATACATACATACATTTTTGACCGTGCAGTACCTGGCAATGTCGGCGCTAGGTCACTAATGATAGCATCCGGAGCAGCGCTCCGGAGAGCAGTGAAATACCGATATGGCATATGTTGCTGCATGCAATCCCTGACATCACCACCGTGCTTGTGTAAGGGTCCAAGGACTCCGTCCATGACGCCCGGCTTTGTGCGTCGGATCTAGTCTGGCTCTTCCAGGTGCCACGCTCAGGTATCATGCCGGGGAGATGAAGCGGTCAGCGGAGCTCTTGCAGCGGACGTCTGCAGGAGGGCAAATCGCATTTGCCCGACATGGCATGTATGGATAGTACAAGGTGAGGTAGGTAGGTAGGATGGCAAGTGTGAACTTTTCGCTAATCTGCAGGCTAATTGAGAGAAGAATAATCCAGATCTGTCCCCGGTTGCTGGGGCAGACACAGCTGATATGATAAATGAGGAATAATGTTTCTCATTCTATCTAGTCCTTTGCCCAGAAGGAGTTCTGGGATCAAGAACTCAGGGATGAGAATCGGAATCACAATAGACAATGAGCCGTAAAGTTGATATTCAGGAGATTATGGACTAACCACAGGAGTTTAACCCTCAAGTAATAACATCCAAGAAGCGAGACATGGGGGTTGTCAGTGTTCAATTCTCGCAATTACATATTCAGAAAGCAGCACAGATGCTCTTGCGATTTTTTTGAAAAAGTCCAACCAGTTTGCTTACTGCTTGACCTATTATCTCTATACAAAATTTCTCGAACTTGGTAGGTAAGAAGGGGAGACAGAGTTATCATTGATACAGCAAGGCCATGAATCGAGCCTTCACATGCAGGTGTTAAATAAAGACGACCCTTTTCTACGAGCTATCCTGGTAGCTGAGGGCAGAAAACGTATTAGCTTTTTGAATTAATTGAAGACAGCAGAAGTTTGGGTTTGTCCTTTGCTTCATATAAATACCTAAACTTTGAAATCTTGAAGATCTCAGATCAGAAACAATATCCCAGACGCAGTAATTAGGTATCCAAGTACCCAGACTGTGTGGACTTTGCTTTCTAGCAAACGATTCTAAGTGCACAGCGATGCGACAGAATTTTGTAAGGTTATAGACATATATACGCTCTGAAGGAGGGCATTAGCAGGCCACAGAATTATAAATTTACACCAATGTGAGGCATGAATTATCTTTCTCATCGTAATTATAATCTTCTTATTTTAGAATATGATTGAAATATGATACTTTTCCGTGGAGAGAATACGCTACTGTGATCAATTGCCGAGGTATAAGAGATTGCGTACAGTTTATCGGGGGTTATCGGTGGGGAACTAGACCAGGGTCACGTCATATATCCAGGATTTGATATCATATGCACCACATTGCATGATTGAGAATCGCAAAATTGTGAAACGCACTGTTAGCTACGGAATGTCTCCGGATATGAGAATGTCGGGGAGATGCGTTGCGCCGCGACAAGGACCCCGCGGGTCCTCACCTTGCTGATAAATACACCGTAGCGAGATCTCCCCGCACCTCCGCCAGAAAGCTGCAGAAGACAGCTTTAAGGAACCTCGGATATCTGACGTCTCTCCAGCAATTGAAGCCGCACAGTTGATCAATTTCCACAGGAAATGGAAAAGAAAATTGCTGCAACGGAACCTGTTCACTTTTTCGACATCACGAGTTCGCTTCCAGGTTCATACACCCTGCTAATAACGTCATAGCAGTCGCCATGCATAGATGGATAATAGCTACTAATCCGGGCTATCAGGTCCCGCGAAATCATGGTCTCCCAATACCCTCAAGACCAGACTGGTCCTGAACTACAAACGCATCCCATACACGCAGTCCTTCATCTCGTACCCGGACATCGCAGCCATCCTTAAAGAGCTCTCCGTGCCCCCTCTCGCATCGATCGCGCCCTACACTCTTCCGGCGATCATCCACAAGCCATCGGTAACGTCCAACCCCTCGGGGGCAATGAACGACTCCTTCCCCATCGCGGTGCACCTCGAGGAGGCCTTCCCCGCGCCGTCGTACCCGTCCATCTTCCCCTCCGGCGACGCGAGCTACGCGCTCGCCGTCGCGGTGGACAAGATCATGCTGGACGTGATCATCAAGTCCCGGCCGCTCTACCTCCCCAAGGTTCCCCTCATCCTGGACGAGCGGGGCAGCAAGTACTTCTACGAAACGCGCGAGAAGTGGTTCGGCAAGCCCGTGTCGGAGATCGCGCCGAAGAGCGCGGAGGAGGCGGAAGTGGCGTGGAGGGAGGTCGAGAAGGAACTGGAGCCCGTGGTGAAGATGCTGAAGGGGAAGAAGAAGAGTGAAAAGCGGGGACCCTTTCTCGAGGGCGACAAGGTGGGCTATGCGGATTTCATGGTCGTGGGGTTCCTGGCGTGGTTCGACCGGATCGACAGGGATGTCTTTGAGAAGCTGATGCGGACGGGCGATGGGGTGTTCAAGGCGCTGTGGGATGCGTCGAAGCAGTGGGTGGATGGTCAGGGCGAGGAGAAGGAGTGGCCTGTGCCTAGGACTTGATAAGATCGAGGTATGTTGCTTATTTTTTTAATACTGCCTCTGGATGGTCTTGATCCAAGGGGCAGTTTATGGGTGTACAGACTCCACTTATGTTCTGAAGAAATGAATTCCTGTCATGGATGGGGAATCATTATGTACATACTTTAAGGCAATCTTAATTTTCAATATCTGGGTGGGAGGCTGCCTAAGCAGTCTACTACTATATAGAACAATCGGTAGCTTTGACGGAAAATAAAGAGAGAAAGGTTGCAAGAAATCTCTATTTGCTGCTAGAAATATAGGAATGCCACGCTCGCGGGCACACGTCGCGAGCGAATGGTGACCTTTCAGATTCTAGGGGCTAAGAGTATCCTCGCCTCTATTATCTGGAGAGAGGAGAATCAAGGTTATCATAGGACTCGTAAATCATCTTCAAAAGGTGGAAGAGAATATAGCTGCCATAGGCAATGATAGCCGTTTATTTCTTTGCCTTTATTTTTCGTGGAACTCAACTCTTACCGAACCTGATTGATTCAAGTGCACTATTCTGTCGGCCAAAAATATACCGAGCCATGACTCCTGGACAGCGTCAAAATGGATTTCTGTAAGGTTCATTTTCCCTTGACAATTTTTTTTCTCAGAAAACCTTGGGCATACGGCAGGATGAATATGCAGTTCCCAACAGGCAGACTTGTTTCGAAAATAATATGGCATGGCACTGGGACCACCTTCATATCCATATGTGCCTCGGAGGTAAAATGGCATATCTTTGGAACTGTCTCCATGACTGAGTTCATCCACAGCCTAGAATAGTCTAGATGAGCAGAGACAAGGAAATGAACGCCATGAGCTCTGGAGAGGAAGAATCTGAGAACACAAAAACGTAAAATGTAGTCAATCGCCTATTCCAATATCCCTCATAAAACTGTTACTAAAAGTACACCCTTAAGGCTCTGAAACAGAACTCTTCCAGATTGAATATCCCAGTCGAGTCAAGCAGGCCCAGGTCGTTCTAGAGAATCATAAGCGACGAATTAGGTCGGACAAAGGGGGAGAAGTTTGACATCATAGTCGTACATGCAAAAGCTAAGATAAGATGGAGTTTAGAGACCGCGCAGGAAGTTAGATTCTCTGATGCCCTTCCGTCTCGCCTCCCTTGCACTCCTGGTGATCTCAGTCCTCTTCTCCAGACTAGCGGCAGCCTCAGCAACGAGGTCTTTCGGTCCCGTCTCGTCGGTGTTGTATGGAGCTGGGGTAATATCAATGGACTGTTCGTGGAGTGGAACCTTGGGAGGCTGCGATGCCGCGAGAGCGGCCATTTTCTTTTCGTAGCGTTTCCGCTGCTTCTTGCTCATCGCTGCGGCAGGGTTAGAGGATTGTTTCAGAAGAACCGACATAAAAAAAAAGGGAAATGCATACAGTTGAGATCAACCCCTCCCGTCTCAGAGTTCGACTGTTTATTCGAGTCGTCAAGCAAGGTCCATAGCCAGTCTGGATACTCCCAGTCCTCCTTGGCAAAGATGTCCGGTTTATTCTTGAAGTAGTTGAGCCCCGTTAACTTGGTGCCGGCAGGACAACTGCTTGGCGGTCGCTCGACTGCTGGCTTTGTGGATTTTTTAGATTCAGTAGATAAGGGAGCAGCATTGGGCGTGCTCTGAGGCTGCGAGACGCCGGGTGTAGCGGGTGTGGCAGATGAGAGAACGACGGGTTTGTCGCTGGAGGCAGGTTGTTGGGGCGTTGGCGGAGAAGGCGTGCCATCGCTGTACATGCGGAATTGACCGCTATGGAACGGCAATCGGCGTGCACATGATGAGGTAGGCAATGCGAGGGTATGATGCTGGAAATGTAGTCGCGACAGAAGATGGGTTCGGCAACTTCTGCAGATCATTGTGACGGCGTCGCGACTAAACGTACAAAAGAACAAATGCTTCCAGGAGTTAGTGCTGTTTGAACCGGAGAGCAATATATTGCCGACCAAGTGAACCTCGAGCTGTTGACTTGCAGAGGTCGGGTTTGAAACGAGCTTCCTCGAAAACTGCGGCGGGATGAATTTGATGCCGAGACAGAGAATGGGCAGTTGATCACGTGATGAATATCAGACGATCTGTTTGCTGACTCAGCATCATTTGGAGTCCGGAAGACTCGAGGACTCGAAACGGTCTTCATGTCAGATTGTTTAATCATCCTCTGTTTTTGCCGCCCAAGCTTCGCTCTTACACGTCAAGGACGTTAGGAATTACGGAAGGGCATTCTAAGTGCCTCGACGATTATGGGTGTTGTACGCGTACGAACGCTAGAGTCGCTAAGCCTCCGGGAAGTGATTCACGTGCGACTCTTATCTTCTACTGCACTTGAAGTCCTCCCCCACCTTGTTGATTAACTATCGTGATGATATGACTCGAGATATCGGTCTCATCCAAAGAGATCTAGTTTTCAGATGGTCTTCATGGACAATCTTTCAAGCTATGTTGAAGTTTGGCGACCAATGGGCTTTTCTTCCGAAAGGCTGTGACACCTTGAGTGACTTTGATGCCTGGCTCAGTTGCACGGTACCAACCAGATCCGTCACTACTATCGCCGCCAACGCCGCTTGGGATCAGGCTTCTGCTTTGTTAAAAGTTCATGTTTTATTAGCCTTGCATAAACAGCAAACATACTTTTCACATTCTTCTTGTGATGCTTTCAAATGACTGCCAGAAGCCCCAACCTATCGTCATGGTTATTCTCCTGTTGCCAAAGTGAAACCCTTCTCTATTATCTCCAAGAGAAAACAAAACTCCAAGAACCCATGCAAACAGCTGCTGAATGAGAAAGATCTGACACGAAGCAAACAGAGAAAAAGAGAAAAAAAATCATAACAGTTATACAAACAGGAAGAATGGAGTGTGAAATCTCACTGCTATGCTTTTAGGCCGCTAACATTTAGGAAATTGCAAATGTCCACGCAAGCGTCCCTTAGTGTCTTCTCCGTTTTCCATTCGAGCTCTTCGTGCGACCTCGAGGGCACTGCAACGCAGTAGCCCACATCTCCCGGTCGCCGTCCGGCGGCCCTTCTCGGGATAGGCTTCGAAGAGACAGCCTCCATGGAATTTACCACCTCAAGTACTGAATGTCCTTGTCCTGTTCCAAGGTTGAACGTGCGGAAATTCTCCCGCAGCTTCCCTTCGTTAGCTGCACTAAGAGCTGCGATGTGCCCTCGTGCAAGGTCGGTTACGTGAATGAAGTCGCGAATCGCAGTTCCGTCATCTGTGTCCCAGTCGGTCCCGAACATGTTCAACTCCTCATACTGCCCGGTCATTACTTTGACAATGACAGGGAGAAGGTTTGTGGGTATTCCTCTTGGGTCCTCACCAAGGAGCCCAGACGAGTCGCATCCGATCGGATTGAAGTATCGCAGAGCGACGATCGTCCATTCCGGGTCAGAGAACGCCAGATCGGCGAGGATTGCTTCGCACATCCATTTCGTCCGCCCGTATGGATTGGTGATACCGGTGCATCCCGGTTGCACGATCCTTTCAATTCCGTCATCCCCCTTGACGACTTCCGGTCTGTGAACGCAGAGCTCCTCCTTCAACGGCACACCGGAGCTTGCCAGCGTCCCGTACACAGTGGCCGAGGACGAGAAGATGAACGTCTTGATACCGAACTCCCCAAGTATCCCGACGAAATCGACGAGGCCGCTAACGTTGTTTGCATAATACTTCAACGGTTCCCTGATACTCTCCTCAACGGCTTTGTGGGCTGCAAAATGGATGACACCAGCAATCTTTGATTTGGGCGAGCCCCAACGGGGCGGGAGCCTATATTGTTCGAGGAGGGTACGCAGAGCATTCGTGTCCCGGTAGTCATGGCCGTGTAACTGCAGCGAAGGCACAGGGGTTCCCTTCTCTTCATGGTATTTGGATGCCAGCAGCCGGATGCGGTCAAATACATCCCTATAGGAATTGCTGAAGTTGTCGATGACAATCACGTTGTAGTTTGCTTTTAGCAACTCCAACGTTGTGTGGCTCCCAATGAAACCGAGGCCTCCCGTCACCAGAATGTACTGGTCGTCGAGGGGGAAGTTCTGCAGCAGGCTATTGAGACACTCATCGAACAGCACCGAAGGTTGGGTCGCCGGGGTATCTGTGCTGACGGGCGAGTGCGGCTCAAGAGGAGAGTTCTCGTCAAACTGTTCCGGACTATCCATCTTGCTGTGCGCGGCAGAAACGCAGCTACGCAGTGAAAGACAGAAGTAAGAGATGCGGCAACCGACTAGGGTAACGAGTGCACAAGGACGGATGGAGATAAAGAAAGGACTCCCGGATTAGGGTGATGTGAGGCTGGTGAGTACTAACTATTCAGCTACATGGGCAGTCAAAGAAAGGGATCTGCAAGTCTTATATCATGAGCTCCCTTCGATGCATCTCGGATCTAATTGAAGTGTCTAGATCTGACCGGGCAACGTGACATCTCATTTCTGACATCGAGAGCAATTCAGCGTTCCACATAATTTTCTGCCTAGTCACTGCGGTCCCGCCAGCTGGAACTTAGCAGTGCATCCCTCCCCCTCGACGAGAGGACGCATGGCGCGCGCCTCCCGCAGGTTTGACTACGGCTCGCTAGGTCTGTGGTCCTTTGGACAGGGACCAAGGTCTGACAACAGCCCCATACTGGGCCAAGGCTCCGGGCACGAACCCAACCCGCCCCGCTCTATTTTGGGGGCGTGGGTACTTTTATTAGGCTTCGATCATACCTAGCGTTGATAGCTTGACACAGGCGCCAAAACAGCCCTTCCTGTTTTTCTAGTTTTGACGCTACTGCTCTTCGGATTTTCACACACGATGGATCCTCAAAAACACGTGAGCCGCGGCTTTTTCAAGTCGAAGCCCTTCCGGATTTTACTGGGACTCTTCATTTTCATCGCGATTCTCGCCGTGGTCATACCTCCTGCAGTCGTGGTGACACTAAGGAAAAAGAGCATGGGCCCCAAATCTACGGTCTTCGTTCCGCTCTATGTCTACCCTGCTCCAGGGGCCTGGTCTGAATTGGAGGATGTGTAAGTCATCTGTGTTTTCCCGTTTCCCAACCCCAACCCCAGTTCCCGACACCCTGTCATGTATCAACTCAAAACGTGGAAAATTTGCCTCCAAGCCTGTGGAACAGTGAGGCATACCATGTGCCTTGCGGGCTAGTCGCGATTGAACAACTGCTGAACGCCACAGTATATCTACCCACCCAGATGTCAACTTCACAGTTGTCATCAATCCTGGCAGCGGTCCAGGCCCCAATCCCCTGCCTGATGCGAACTATACCCGTGAGATTCCCAAGCTCGCCGCTCATGACAACGTGCGACTGCTTGGCTATGTCGCAACTACCTACGCAAAACGCAACATCTCCCTGGTTCGCAAGGACATCGAGACGTATGCGGCGTGGCCAACCAAGAGCTCCAACCCAGCCTTGGCCGTTCGAGGAATCTTCTTCGACGAGACGCCTCAACAGTATGATGCCGATGCCCTGGCCTACCTTGAGGATCTCACAGAGGTTGTGAAGAATACCGAAGGTTTCGGCCCTGATCCCTTGGTAAGTCCTTGCCTCTCGTGTATGACTGTTACCGTTTGTATCGCTGTATTTTACGTTTTACCGTCACGACCTGTTTTTCCGTCATGGCCGCTTTCCTCTTTCTCATTGCACGCGGTCCATCCTGTTCCTGTCTGGCTTTTCGTAGCTCCGGTGTGGGATCCTGTTGAGCTTCTCAATCTGAATTTTCGCTTCGTGGCAACTTGGTAAGCAACCACGCCGGTGCTGACTTTCTTGCAGGTTGTGCACAATCCGGGTGCCGTCCCTGACTCTCGGTACCTCCCGACGGCGGATACAACTGTTGTCTTTGAGGCTACCTATCACACCTACCTTGAGCACAACAGGACCAGCCTGTTCAAAGCAATCCCCGACGGCGATCGCTCACAGCTCTGTGCACTCATGCACTCCGTGCCCGATAGCATCCGTGGCTCGCATCTCCGTAGCCTGGTCAAGGATCTTCGTCAGGTTGCTGACGAGATCTTTATTACCCATCTGGACAAAGACTACTACGCGAGCTTCGGCCCGGGATGGATTGAATTTATTAATCTAATGGCGGCCTCGTGAGCTATACTTCCTGCAAAACGTTCTTCTTGGGTTTCACGAACTCTATTCTGTCATTGCAAAGAGAGATTTGGTGATTCTGCTCTACCTGGTCTGTTCCCTCCACCGACGTTTGCGACCTGAACCTCTCTACGTGAGAGTTCCTTTCTTTCATCGGCTTTTAACTGTATGATTTATGTCACTGGTCATGTGAGATTTTCGGCAGGATTTGGTTCAACACTGATCATTAATTGGTTCAAAAGGACCGGCTTAGCTTGCATATTTGTTTTTGTATGTAGAACAGAACTCATGGCATAAGATGAAATTGCCCCGAATTGTGCTTGCGGCTTGAAACAAATATACTCCGTCCTGACCTCATAGACGAGAAGTGCCTGTCCTCCTTCACCTCGAATGCCCCCGGTCGTTCTATGGTTCTCTTAACCGTTCCCTTTTCCGCACTAGCGGTACTAATCGAAGGGTGTGCTAAGTACGAATACCACGGTCCTCACTGTTGTCTGTTTTGTTACAAGCGTTTACAATACAGGCTTACCCCGAGCTTCCGCACAAGCACTACGCGCAGTAGCAGCTGTGCAAAAAACGAGGCTTAGGGGTCTGTGCTAACCAAGAAAGATGCAAATACCGGGATGGATTGCCCATGCAGTCTCAGTAACTGTGTTGGTGCGTCGTAATGTGACGGGATGTGTTGTGAATTCTCCCCGGCCCACAGCAGTATATTGATCGGACAGCTGGATCTTTTCATCAGTTGATCTCCCGGCGGCAAATTTGCGCTGGCTGACTGGTTCATTTGCCTCGTTCCCATTCGCAAAGAGGGGAACGATCCGGTATCGTTTCCCTGGAGCTGTGGCAGTTGATACCTACATCTTCCAGCTGTCTAATGTATTTTCTCCATTTATCCATTCACTATGTACAGTACAAGAGTTATCCGGAGATATTGACAACACATGACCGAGCAGGGATGTACATTACCATTGTGCTGGACCAGAGCAAGGTTCAAGAAGACTCCAGGGTCCAAACGATCGTGATACTTTCTGCATCTCAACACGTGCTCTGGCCATTTGTGAATCCTGGATGCACCGTCATCCTGTATGTACATGCATCGCATCGACAGGGGGAATGAAGCTCTAGTCAGCCTTTTCTTGCCTGTCGAGTCCTCGATTCATTGCCGACCGGACTAAAGAGGCACAGGCCAAGTGGAGAAAAAAAGACTTGCGGGATCGAAGCCTAGCGAATCGAATCGACGTTGCATTGCATTGGAACACGATGATGAGATTTTTTAGCAGTTACTACTGCCAAATTTAATAATGTCTTTTTCCTTCCTTCCTGACTCCTGAAGCAGATTGATTCGAAGGAGACGTTGTGAGTAGGTAAGGTATGGTCAATAGGCGCCTAAAAGGCGCTAAATTTAGAATCCGAGATGTTAACATCTGACACGTGCATGGCGCCTAGGATTGCCAGGTCACCATCGGCTGGCTGGGGGTTGAGAACGTCTAAGACACATATACGAAGTGCGTCGGCGTCAACCCCGCTCCGAACGCGGAGTAGTAGAGAGAGAAGAGGACGGGTCAAGATTGTCTCAGATTGGCGCCCTGAAGCATTGTTGTTTTATTTGTTTGAGTATTTCTCTGTGTGTGTGAGTCCTGCGATCTGCCATTTGATCAGGTCTCGGGAACCAGTGGTGCAGCCAAACAAAAAGCCACCAGTTATAGTAACAGGTGCTATGTATAGTGTATGGCCGTCCCATCGTGATGGGATGGATCTTGGCCCCTTGGGCTCGGGTGGCCATCGGAGCGCTACCGAACCCCGTCTTGGTGTTGGTCGGATCTGGCGAATCGCCGATCCCTGTGAACTTCCTACTACTGAGGACGAACTCGCACATCCAAACGACGATGACCCGATCCGGCATTGGTCAGACCTTTCTCGGATCGATGCATGTTTTAGACGCCGACGCTTTATACGGCGGTACGAGCGTCGGGAGGCTGGACACGTGTTTCCAACGGCTTCGCCTTCTGAGGTGAGAGGACTCGGAGAACCTCGTATGCGGGTGGTTACTTCTGAGTTTTGACTCATAGGTAGGGCTGCGGGGGGCTCCGATGAAATTTATATTATTGTTTGCTTTCTATGGAAACATCTGCCCGAGGTAGATGCCATACGCAGCCTTACGAGGTGCATTGCATCGTAGCATCCTCTCCCACGACTACGGGGTTTGGCTTTTTTTATTTTCTTTAGAAAGGAAAAAACAGAATTTCACGGACATCTGTAGAACGTCCTCACTAAGCCCCTGTCGGCAGGTTTATATGCTCCAAAGTAAATTCTACTCTCACAAAACACCGGCTTGGGATCTTCCACCTTTCGATACTCTGCACACACACACTAGTCCAGCAGACAGGGTTGATTCACAATCCATTATTAAGAACACACCAGACAGTCTAGATCAGGCGTGTTGCCGCCGATATTCTCTCTTTGCCAGAGTATGACGCAATATTGCGCACTCTGACGGCGTAAGTCGTCATGTTTAAAGTCTCAACTATCGCCTCTGAGCCCGGTCTGGAACATCAGTTTCACAATGCAGCTCGGAGTCTGACCGAAGATATTGAGTTCAAGAACAGGCGGCATTGGGAAGAGCAAGGATTCCTTCGTGGCACCATAGTAATAGTATCGGGCGTGAGCGCAATGAGAGAACATCATCTTTCTCACAAGGTGCTCGGGGATGCACCTCCTTCTGGATTCCTGCCAAGTTTTCCGGTCGATTCACAAGCATCTACGGTGCGCAGGACAATCTGCCCAGAATCTACGAAAGCTGACTGTGTAGTATATAGGTGTATATAGGTGTATATACTGCGTCCTGTGAACCACATCTTATGTCATCTGCGATTTCAAGATCCTTGAGGACCCTCGACCTCATATGAGATTCGTCCTTCGAGAAAATTCTTTTTTCCTAGCAGCTTATTGAGATATTTCTTGTACTGGCTCACAGCATAAATGGCGCACAAGCAGTTACAGTTCTTCCGTTCGAATGCGGATATCCAAGGATCTGGAGCTCGGATGCCACGTGCAACAGGGACCCGTGGCCGGAGCATGGTCCAGGACAAGGACACCGTACTTGCAACTCTGCGACAAGGCATAGGAAACCAAAGACAGTTGCAGCTCTATCCTTTCGTTAACAATCCATGCTGTTCGAAGTCTCTCAACTGAAACATCCTGCTTATGCTTCAGCTCTGGAAAGAGGACCGGCGCCCTGCCAAGCCGACAGAGGGGAGGAATTTACGTTAGCAACCTACTACTTTACCCTCCAAGAAGTGTTTGCCCCTGAATTCGTTTTTTTATCGAACCACTTGCTGTGCTTATGCTCCGACGTCCCGATATCTCTGACGGATGTCACCCGGACAAGGATGCCATCCATAATCCAAACCATCAAGATACTGCACAAGCTGACTCAGGGCATACCATGAACCGGGTTACAGGCTGGCTGTGCGTAGAATATGCTTATCTATCGGACAGTGCCGGCTTCAGGAAAGTGACGCGAACCAATCGATCGCACAGACAGTCCAGCCAAGGGCTAGCCGGTCGCGTTGAGCGCTTATCAAATTTCCTTGATTACCGAGCAAGACCGGTTTGAAACTCGAGAGGATCGGATGCACGCCATCTGTATCCATGCCCCGGGAAAGAACACAGACCATCGCTTAATGGGGGGCACCCATGCAAGCGATGAAACTATAACTACCGCCATCTCTGCATTTGGGATCGCGCCTGTACGACGATCGAGCTTTGGTTTCTGAGGCATCATCTAATCGAGGTGCTTCGGTAATCGCTGACAGAGCTGCACCAAGGAACTACTGTACTGATCACATCGACCTTGAACCGGTAGTGCGCTCTCTAAACTGTCCGGCATGGAAAAAGACAGATCACAAAGCGTGGAGACATGCATCCATCCGTCAAAGCATCCACATGAGACAGACGTCCGCTTCCGAGACCTACGGTCCGCTTGTCGATTGCCTACCTCGTTCCCGTGTGGGGGAGGTTCGAGCTTTGTGGATCTTGGACCCTCGCCAAAGACGCGCGTTCCTGAACCGAGGATTCTCTGTTCCTGGTTCCTGTCAGGAACACCCGTCCTTGCAGACGCCACCCATGGAGCACAGGAGCATGGGCGCCATGGTACCCTTTGCATAGTTATTGTTCCTCTTAGCTTTTCTCACTCTCCCACGAACATGGAAACTGAAAAACATCAGGACGTCTCCGGTCGGAGGCTGCTGACTGATATGTGATTGATAATTCTCCGAATTATTGGTATAGGTACCTTGAGGTGTCGCTGATGACGTATCCCTGTCGCGGCACTCCGGAGTCAAGCCGAACAAAATCGATAGCGCAAAGAGAACCTCGGGAATCCTGGTCGCTTAACATCTAAGCGAGGGAAGAGCGATTCTGGTCCGTGCACTGTAGGGAGGAGAGCCACGAGAATCGTCTATTTGCGGTGCTGCGCTTCCTTATCTGCGTCGGGGAGCGGGATGCCATCTGGCTATCCGAAACGATGGATGGGTGACTCGGTCACCTTCCGATGTTGAGCGTGGAGGATGTTGACTTTTCGCATGGCCTTTAGAAGGAATCACTGTATGAGAGATACGTGACGTGGTATGCGTAATTATCGAGTGTAATACCGTGCACCGTGCTGTCACCCTCGGTAACGTACAGCGAGAACCATCCTTCCGTATCGGGAATACCGCCGCACACGGGCCGAACTATCTTCAACCCTAAGAGGAGCAGGTCTCAGCCCTGAACCTTAGAGAGGTTGTTAGAACTTAGCGGTCCGCCCGCACCGCCAGCCCTCCGCCCTTTGTCTTTTTCCTTGGACCGAGCACATCTCCAAACACACCACCACCACGCCAGTCCGGCGGAGGTAAAAAAACAGAATGCGGGCTGTATTCAAAACATCCCTTGCGTTCCCGCCTCACCCTCGCTTCGATTCACGAGGAAGTGCCAAGCAGCTAAGCAGAAACCACGCCCACCTCTCTTGTCTAACCCCGTGTTTGTCAGCATGCCATCGTGAACTACTGCTAATGTCAGATAGACCTCGGTTCTATAGAAGATCTTTCTCTCGGTTATTCATTCTCGCTGAGACCATGTCTTGATCCTCAAAAGACCCCTGAGCCTGAAAGGGGTAACTCCAGACGCTTTCTTCCCCTGAGAGCTTTCAGCAGCTATTCCAATGGAACCTTTGGACCAAAGAAAATCGAGAAACTTCTTCGTCGTATCCGCCGATCGGCCTTTTCTGGCAGATAAGGTTGGCCAATTAAAGTTGGATACCGCCACGTAGGGCTTTTTTTTCCCCTTTGGTACCTTCCCATTCTCTTGCAATTCCTACTCTAGAGGGGTGTAAGATCTGTGGATGAACCTCAGGATAGACAGGAACGGAAAGCTAGGTACGCGGAGTGGCTCCGTGCCTGTGCTCCGCTTGTTGTATCTCGCGTGTCGGATGGATCGGCTGGCTCCCCCCCCCCCCCCCCCCCCCCCCCCCCCCCCCCCCTCCCCGATCCACGCCAGATCTGCCCAGATCGGCTCTGACTTAAGTTAGGCGACGGACGGCCCGTGCTCGGGGGCCAGTCTTTATAACTAAGGTTGATTAGTGGTTGGTTAGGTTCGATCTGGGAGACCCACTCCGGCGGTGGTCTGTACATGTACCTGTTCAGGTACACATAACCAAAAATGAAAATGAAATGAAACACATCACAAAGTCCTGTCTGAACCGGAGTTGAGCCGAGGGAAATCTTTTTTCTTTCTCTCAGGCTTCGGCTCTGAGTGAAACAAACAAATCGAATCAAAAAGGAGGGAGGAAAAGACGCGTCCGTGGATTTCCCAGGTCCAGCCTACTACTAGGTACCTACGATATATGTACCCAGGTCGATGTAGTAGTACGTATCTCTCCACCGAGTTGCAGGCCCGGAGCTGAAGCTTTGAGCCCTTAGCTCCTGCCTCAGGAACCTGGAAATACATCTACATGCTGCATGTCTTTGTCTTTGTCCCTTGGCACCCGACTCCGACCCTTAACTATCTACAGCTAGTACAGCTAGTAGGCACACAAGTACTGTCCATATACAGTATATATAGGAATAATTGTGCAGTAGCACTGCCGATCGGCCATGAAAACATCTACATTCAGTATAACAGAACTCATTAATTGTTTTCGTCGCTTCTATTTTTCCTCTGTTTGTCTGTTCTATGATGTGGGATTTTTTTTCTTGCTCTCTCTCGGATAAACCGGCAAGGAGGGGAAAGAGAGAAAGAAAGGTTGGATCTGACCGCACCACCACACAGCGCCCCTTTCTATCTAGCGGTCATAACCCTAATTCTGATTTGATCTGATCTGACTCACAACGTCCCTGCTGCTGCTGCGTGGTCCAGAGCCCGAATCGTCACTGTTAATGTTGCCAACTGGACTGGCCCTGCTGAGTTGGCTGGGGTAGGTGTGGGCGGCAACAGTTGTCAAGTCAAGTCAAGGAGAAGGGCAGAGCAGAACATAACGGAGTGAGAGCTGACTTGTGTGTGACTTGCTTAACTTAACTCGAGTGCAAGACAAAACGCGGGACATATGTCGGCCATAGGCCCTAGATCTGTACCCTACACCTGGGAAATTCTTTGTTTTTGTTTCTGTAGCTGACGAGGTGTTTATTGTTGTTACTCAACTTTGTGTGCATACCCCTAGGTATGTGTGTACTCATACATAAACAAAAATACTGAGTCAGGGAGTCGGATGGATGAATGAACGAATTATGAAATCCGCCTCACTACTGTACAGGTATTTCTTTTTTTTTATTTCCTTTTCTTGCTCATACCCAGGCACCCAGTCCAGTATGTGATGCTGCTGAATCTGTACGCCGTAATTGATGAAGTGTAATCTGGACAAGTGATCGGTCATTTTGGTTCTTTACTTGCTGATACTGTACCGTTGTGTGGATTGATCACTCCACAGGGACATGTACAGAGTGTTGTGCATAGGAAAGCAAGGCCTTATCTTCTCAAACATCTATCATGTTATGCCATGTGATGCGTGCATCTTAGGCATGTATGTGCAGTACATAGGAGGGAGCTTATCTAACTTGCTTAGCCCCTACATGCATAAACATAAGGAGGGACAAGCATGAGGCCTTGTTTGTGTATATTGCACCTCGAACAAGAATATGTATGTACAGTACGTCCGTCTGTTGCTTTGGAATCTCACATCTAACAAATATTATATATATTCCATGGAGGTATGTAGGTAGCTACCTGTGCATATTCCGTACGATTGCGCTGACTGAATTGACGTCCTTCCAAAATTGATTTATTTGACGCTGGATATGTACTGTCCATAGGTACCTACCTAACTATATGTATGTACTATAAAAATGCTAATTGACCATACTACTAGGTTTACCCTTCTAGTCGTCGTTCAGTACGGTTACATGGCATGAGAAGCTGACTGTGACGTCTTTCTTTACTTCCTTCATTTTTTTGTGCAACTGAGGCAATATCGCGATATTGCGGCTGTTCGGTCTGATTGTTATGGGTTGATGGAGATATTAGGTACGTATGGTATGCGTTGCCAACTAGCTAGTTCACCATATGTTAAGGCAAAATTGCTCGTCACAAGTTCGTGACTGCTGTTCGCCCAGAGGACCCCCGATATAACTCCCGTCACGTCCTTGCCACAGTCCCGTCAAATAGATGATATCAAAATTTCGAATATAACATCACAAGTCCAAAGTCACTGACTATGCTCCGTGACAAAATAGTAATGGCACTCGGACGCAGATCTCATATCGTGTACGATTAGAGATAAATAATTTTTACGTCGAAAGAGAAGCGAAGACGACAGCAGTGTTGCAGACAGCGGACATGCTGCTAGCACGTCTCGATCCAGTTGTCCAGGTCCATGTTCTTGATAATGGTCGAGAAGTTCCTGGGGCCGCTGAAGACGCAAGCAGAAGCCTTCTGCGCGAGGGTGACTGGCTTGTTATTGTTGGTGTCGTCGCCCTTGGGATACTCGATGTGGAAGACGGGCTTGCCGTGCTCGATGAAGACGGCGTAGGTGTCGCATTCATCAAACTGCGCGCACTGCTCGTTGACGCTCCACTGCATGTTGCCGATGACCGACGGGATGATGTCTCCTGCGTTCTTGAGCCCGATCGACATGTTCCGCGCGTGCGTCTCGTTGGCGAGGAAGTTGACAAAGTCGGCCGAGTCCGCCATCGTCAGGTCGAGTCCGTTGTCATTGTCGTAGCCGTCGACGTTGTCCGGGTCGACTCCGTCGCAGCCCTTCTCGCTGGCCAGGTCCAGGCGGGACAGCATGATGTTGCGAACGTTTGTGGACCTGATGTCCAGCCATCTTTCGTCCTCCCAGCCATCCAGCGTCTTTCCAAGGTCGGACTTTTTGAATTTGTCTTTGTCGGGGCGCCAGTCCTCGTAGCTCCCGGCGGAGAAGTAGCAGATCACCTTGCGCCCTTGCTGATGAAGCTTGTCGATTGTCGACTTGTTGTTGTTGAACAGATCGATGTCGTAGACCTCCGCATCGACAGCGGTATCGTTGAGCGGGTAGAGCAGCTCGATCTGCCATGTCGTTCCCACTGCTGGCTGCCATTTGGCGGGGGTAGTCCCCGTCGGCGGAGGCGGTGTCTCCTCCTCTCCTCCCCTGCTGAGGCCGATTCCAAGACCAACGCCAAGGCCAATCGCCAGAGCCATGATGACGAGTAAAAAGATGGAGGCCACCGTGATCTTCTTCTTGGTCGACCAGTACCTCCATCCCCCCAGAACACCGCCGCGCGACGCCCCGAGGGCGCCTTTATCGTGGAGTTCCGTCATTGAGGCCGGTTGAGGGGACAATTTTCACCGTGAAAGAATTCAAATAGAATGTCAGGCCTTTCAGGCGCACTTGGTGGCGTTGGAATGAAACGAGGCAGAAGGTATGCGACAGAACGTGTTTACACGAGAGTCGAATGAATCCTGAGATTCAGAGAAGGAACACAGCACATTCACTTCATCTTCAAAAGCAAAGGCACGATTATGACTGGCTCATGGCGGTGGTGAGGTTGGAATCTGTCGCGGAGAAGACAGCTGATGATGGCGGAGACAAAGCAGTGCAGGTGAAGTCTGGCCCAGTGGTGTTACCAAATGCGGGCTGCTTTCTCTCCCCTGCACTACATTCTCCTAGTCCAAAAGGTTACACTCCACGACTCGACGACAAGCACGGAGAAAGCTGCGCCACGAAGTCAGAATAGTGGCTTGTTCTCTACTGATTGGGTAATCATAATCATCCATTTCGATATTATTGAAGCTGTTAACACGGCGCCAAGTTGGGAGGCAGGGGTTGGGCAGCCACAGTGCCTACGGTGCCTCAATTTTCACACCAGTCATGCTTCTCCGACATTGTGGAGGGAGTTCTCAGAGGTATGTAGGTCCAGTGTCTCTGACTTACTTCGTACGGCTGAAAACTTTGTACTCCATGGCATTTTCACTCTGTCTTCTAATCCTCAGCTCCACAGGTCCTGTCTCCGGACGGCAGACGACAGTCCATCAGCAGGCTTTGGCCTCTGAAACCGCTCGCCTCTTAAATCCTCCTGACCGCATTGCTGATAGTAATAATAGGAACACCACCAGCTGAGCGGTTTCACAGAGAAACATCTTCTCCCGTGGGCACCGGGATTCGCGATGTAGCCCGCTTCATCATACGATGGAATTCAAATCGATTGGAAGAAACCAAAAAAAAAAACCTTTAGCGCCAGAGATCTGGCCCCATCATTCCTTGTTGGGAGAAGGGTGCGAAGGGCGCACAGCGCAGGGGCCACAGCCAACTCACAGTGGTGGAGGATCGGCAGATCGACCTTGATCTGTCACATAAATAGCAGCGGGCTCCTGAACGGCCCGATGTTAACTTTTGACAGCGAGAGTGACACAACCAGACTCTACACCACGATGCCCCTAGGAGCCATCGAAGAAGGGGGAAAAAACCTCATGCGGTCGAGGTTGCGGTGAACTGAAATGCCTTGGGAATTCCCGCACTCGTTTTACGAGGTAAAGCCAGCGCCAAGCCCTGGAGTGTCATGTTTGCGCTGTATGCGCTGGAACGTCACCAATGATCAATCTGATTGTTGCCGACCCTGACTAGCACTGATTATTATTTCCTCCGTGTTGATGCCCAGAGATGCCGGGAGTCGCCGCGAGATCCACTGCCGACACGGGCCCCTTGGCGCCGAGACTTGACAGCCAAACTCGTGTCTGGTACAGTACCAGACGCCGTAAAGGAAAGATACCGCATAACATACCGTTACGTACCGTACTCTGCGTCTCCCGTCACGTCACGGTACCGCCCGGCGGACATGTGGAGCGTCGACACTGGATCGGGATCTATACCCTGTCACGCCGTGCCCTAATTTCCAATACCTTTTGACCTTCTTAGCGGCGGTCGTCCCTGGCCTGGGCTGTTTATGCAGGTCACCTTTCCGAGATTCTAAGGTTCTGCCTTTAGAGTACCTAGGAACCCGCACGCTGTGACCATGTGGCATCGGCAGCCTAGTTTCAGAAATTCAGACGAGTTTCTCGACGTGTTTCTCGTTGCCCTCGTATAATTGTTCCTTAGGGCCTGGGCATCTCCGTGGTTTTGGCCCTAACTCCCAAGGCGAGACGCTTCACTTCGTATTGCAAGACCACCCTCCTCTTGGATGTATTCAAGTCTGCCCCTTGTTTCTAAGAAGAGGACAACACAAACAGTCCCACACAGAACTAGCATCCCGGGGGTTTAGTGACTAGTGAGCATAGGAGTCACCTGGGACGGTCATCATGGTCAACAAGCCGCCTCAGACCACGTAGTATCTGCCGTTCCGCAGAAACTCCGGTCTCTGACACCGCCTCCGGGCTTCATCTCATCCGTTATAGCAAAGGATTATGTTTTGATTGCTGTCATAATCATTATTAATTGGTATTTCTTGCCATTAGTCACCACCGATATTACTAAGATTATCATCACTGTTTCTCACCCCATTTCTCACCCCTACACCGTGACATAGCATCTATCTCGCCCTGGTACCGTTGACATGGGCTGTCTACAAACACACCAGAAGTTGAAGATTCAGCCTCAACCTCATAGCTTGAGTGCCGAGTCCCGAACGACTATCCCCTGCATCAAAATCCATACCATGTCCGCCATAACATAAAACATCTCCCCCGTCCCTGTAAGGTTTTCCGAATCGCTTATTCCTGCCCATTTTTAGACTTTTAGAGCCTCACTTCCATATGTAAGGCCTGACACCTACGACAGTAATAATAGTATCCCCTTGGCTGTTAAAGTGTTCATTTTAGCGTGTTTTCAGGAAACTGGCTCTCATTGGTCAGAACCCTTACCACTTTAGTGATAATATAACTGTTTTAGGAAATTGTGCACATTCTGCCGGACGGCGGTGAGGGTTTCCGCCAATGATCATACTGAAATCAAAAAAAACGCGAAAAAGTCACGCTAAAATGAACATTTTAACAGCGAAGGGGATAATGGAAAGCCCAGACCTGTCTGTCGTAACTTGCTTCTACCGCTTGATTTGAAGGGGGAGCAAACTTTGTCTTTTACGCCTGTCAAACAGGGTCCAGAGGACCCTTACTTCCTTCAAAACTCAAAAGCTTCAAAAGCTTCCCAGTTCCCATTGCAGGTTATCGCTCAACCAGGAGAAAAAGCAAAAAGGAAAAAAAAAAGGCCAAGCCGTGGGGAAGACAAGACAGGGGACTGAGAACTAGCAGACGGAACTGACAGAGTGTTTTCCTCTTTCCTTTTTTCTTTTTCTGCATGATGATTTAAAGTATGCATCTAATAAATGTACCCCGTATATATATCTACTAACAATCCCCGCATAGGATACGAGTGAAAAGAAAAACAAGTAAGACCTAATAAGGTAGCTACATAGCTACGTAGCTACCTAACCTAGGGAGGGCCCTAGGCCTAGGCTAAATTGGATATTTCTGCCCAAGTATAGTAGTATCCGACGAGCAAACCAGATGTATATATCTACACACATGGTTTTTCTCTTCTTGAGACTTCGCTGGTGGGGAAAAAATGTGTAACGACAGGCCTAAGCAACTAGACCAGAGGGTCGTTGGGTTTATCTTGAAGACAGAAAACAAGGGAGTGAGCAAGAATATGATCAACAGGCCTTGGGTTACTAGCAACGTAGGATGTCTGATTGCTATATGAGTCGACCACGAGGGTCGGAATCTATCTGAAAAGAGCGTTATTATATCCATGCTGCTTTCCCTGGGTTCTTGGGGATCATAGAATGGGATCGTAGTCCTGGATCGTTAGATTAGATCATAGGGTTGGATCGTGGGATCGGATCGTGGAGTTGGATCGTAGACGATCCGTCACGTGATCTCCTTCTAGGTTGTAACAAAATGCAGATGTAGATGTATGTATGTACACATGTCAAGTCAACCCTTTCAACATACATACATACATACATACATACATACAGCATGCACGTCTAGCTATTAGATGCAGAAGCATGGCCTGCCCGCCCCATAAGGCCGGAATCGGACACGGAGGACTCGGGATTATCGGACCTACTACTTACTATGCATGTATGTATGTTATGTACCTAATGGATGGACTTTCCACTTTTGTTTTTCCAGGCTGGGGGAAAGAAGCTACATACTCCATACTAGCTACTATCTAGGAACCTAGTTGAATGCTCTGACAATGCCGTTTTTTTTGCCGCAATTGAATTCAGTGAGTCAGTCGATGACTCAGTCAGCATTTCTACAGTAATGTACAGTACCTACCGGAGTGCCGGGATGATGAAGATGACGTGGGGTTCAGCTGGGCTGGGCTGGGTTGGGTTTGGGTTTGTTGTTCCAGGGCTGGGCTGGCTCAGTAGTAAGTGGATTCGGTCAGGAATTCAATAGCCATTTCGTTGGCTCAGCCGCTACAGTTCGGTTCGGGTCGGTTACACCGTAGTATATAGCTATAGTTATAGTATGTAGTATGTAGGTAGGGAGGTGTGAACAAGCGATTGAGTTCAGCTGAATGAGGCTGGACTCTGAACTTTCAAGTAAAAATATACGGAACCGAAGATTTTTGGTGGGTCTCACCGGATATTTGGTATCTTGGCTTAGGATGAGTGATCACATCAGCCCATGGTCATGAAAATGAAAATGAAAATGAAAATGGAAATGGGATATCAGATCGACGACGGGGCTGACTTTCCGTGTCTTCCGTGGCCCAGTGGTGTTTGTTTTTATGACCTTTTATTTTAGGTTTGAAAAGCTGGAAGTGCTAGTGCCTACCTACCTAGGTAACTTGTTAGGTGCTCCGTACACTGCTACCTCAGTACATCTACCCAGATATTCCGTACGTCTAGAAGGTTGGAAACAAAAAAGCTCTTGAGTTTTCCTTGGGACTCTTGGATAGCTCATCTTTTCATCTACTGTAGACTGTAACAGAAACGCAGTTCGTATATTGTAGTTAATAGATTGAGACATTAAGCGTGAAGCTAAGTACAGTGTGATAAACTCCGACTGTTTTTGTTTCCATCAACAGATCCTCATCATCGAGCAACAATAAGATTAGATGAGAATAGGAACCATACATCTGCATCCCCAGAGGCACCGAGACCTGAGTGGGAAATTTTGAAATACGCAAAATTAAATAAATACAGATATACGGTTCGAGAAGATTAGTGCCCTGACAATTTTGGAACGTCTCTCGAGGAGAAACAGGTCCAATTGGATACATAGAAATCACAGGGCGATTGGGGTAGAGAGGGTGAAGGTTACTGGTGTGCCAGACAGCTGCACCCACACTGTCAGAGGATCGTTGCCAACCTTCTCCGTTTTGAAGCCCTGGGTGCTAGTGGGATCGACGGGGAAGGTGACAGGGATGGTGGCGTTGCAGGTGTTTCCGTTGGCGGTTACGGTGACACCGGTTATCGTCTTGTTGTTGGCGGTCCAGGAGAGACCGTACTTGCAAGCGTCTCGGGCCATGCGGGCAGTAAAGGAGGCAGACATCTGTAAAATCGTTAGATTAGCAGGACCAAAAAAAAAGGCTAGATAGTGAATGGGAGAAGCATACATCGCTGTGTTTGAGGCTGATCAGAGGCCAGTTGACCAGGCGCACAAATTCCTGCACCACGGTCTCAACCCACGCCTGGAAGAGTGACAGCTTGGCAGTCACGCCATTGATGGTCACTTCAGGCACGTCGGTTTGACGGAGGTTGGCCTGATGGAACATGAACGGGTCGTGATGAAGACCGAACAGGTGGCGCATGGTATCGGCCTTTTCTGCAGCGAGCAGGTCGTAGAAGTTGCCGACTCCGGCAGAGGTGTCGATCCATTCCTTGGTGGTACAATCAGGAGTATCGCAGTTATAGTAAATGCGGGTGGCCCAGCGCCCATTAACCTGGATACCGGCAAATCCGTCGTTCTCCACGGTGGTGATGTAAGGGTACATCTCGTTCTGCTGGTTCAGCAGGGCAGGGCGGGTGTTGTCGCCGACGCAGTTTGTAATGCCATTATCATGCCAGGCCCGCAGAGCGTCGCCGTTGTGCAGGCCGGTGATGGCTGGCGGGATGATGCCATTCGCCGTGAAACGCTTAGCCGACGAGATTCCAACCTGGTCGAGCCATTTGATGTTGAAGGAGATCTCCTTGTATACATCCGAGTACGTGGCATTGTTCTCTTCCAGGTGGGTGAAGGTATGCGAGATGTGGGCAAACTTGTCGCGATTCTCGGGAGTAGACCACCAGACCTTCAGAGGGTCGAGATTGGTGCACTCCGTAGTCCAATTGTAAGCAGTCGGGGTCGGTGGCCAGAAGTCAGTTCCGGTCCCGAGCGGCTTCTTGAATTCAAGAGGGGTATCCGGAACATCGGGATACTCAATGGGACCCGGAGAACATTTGGAGTCACCCTCTGTGGTCTCAGAGGCGGCCTCGATGTTTCCGTTTCCATTGTGTCCCACCTCCGGGAAGTACTCGCTGCCCGGGTTCATTTTAGCATTGATCTCGGGCAGCCAGGCAGCGGTGGCAGCGAGGTCTCCAGTACGGATGCGGAAGGTGGTGCCGTTCGGATAGTAGATATCGGATTCCAGGAACATGTCGTCAATCTGCGTGTTGAGGTTGACACGACGGTAGCCAGCGTACAAGCCACGGGTCAACCAGGTGATCCAGGCATGCTGAAGATAATTAGACGTCGGGCTCCACGTCGTGTCAAACGAGATAAAGAAGGCCATCTGTTGCCTTCCGTTAAAGTTGTTGATGACTGCAGCAGTGGAGTTGGTAGGGTACTGGGAGTTGGCGGCAAACTGGGCAATCTGCTTAGTCGTGGTGGTGTCGTTGATCGTCGCCGGATAGTGCCACAGACCTTGGGTGCTGACGCCTGCACCGGTCTTCAACCCGGACGTTGGAAAGTCCTCAATGTTGGTGAAGGAGAATTCCTGTTCGATACCGGTGCTGCAGCACCCGTCGCCTATCGCGGAGGTTCCATATTGTGGCCCAGGATAGACATCGTACTGTACCATCCTCACGCCATACTCGAGCTGGTAGGCGTAGAGTTGGTTCCATTGATCCGCAGTCAACGCACTCTGATACCCCAGTGTCCCCCCATAGTCATAGCTGACCTCCGATGCGACCACGATGCCCCCGAAATTCCCTCCGGAGCTGCTGTTGAGTGGCGGGAGAGTGACACCACTTTGGGGCACCAGCACCGTCGTGAAGGGAATGCCATAGGCATTGAGGCCGGAGGTAGCGACCTTGGCCGAATAGGTATCCCGTGCAAGGACCAGGACAGAACTGTCGACAGTGAGGGAGCCTGTCGGGATGGGCGGTGCCGTAGGCGAAGAGAGCGACGAAGTAAGAGACATGCTGCTCGAGCTCACGGAAGAACGAGCGACAGTACTTGAAGTAAACGAGAGCCAGGTCTGTACCGCAGGCGAAGTGATGGAAGTCGCGCTGCCTCTTGAACCCCCGTGAGAAGAAGAAAACGATGGAACGCTGGTGACACCCGCAGTACTTGTAGCCACAGGTACTGTAGACGTGCGAGAAGGGGGAATTGGAGATATCACAGACAGCCTGGCGGTGGGCCAGACACCTGGGGGCGTGCTGCATGTTATAAAGCCAAAGTAACAGGCACAGGACAATACCCAGCTCGGAACCATTGCGGAGGTGGCCCAGAAGAAACGAACGACTACCGTAAACGATTGACTAAGCGGGAGTTGGAGCTGCGAGGAAATGCAGCTCGGGGGAAATAATGATGTACATGGACCCAGAAGGGGAGCGCAGTCGTTTATCGCGCGAGACCCCGGGCCCCTGGACCCGCGTCCTCCATTTTAAAGAGAGCTGCATATATATGGGGGTTTGGGACCAATGGCCGGCGGCGGAGGGCAGGGCTGTTGTACCCTCTCTCGCGTGCAACTCGCAGCGGAGGAGATCCCCTCGACATCCCGCTCGTATACTGACTGGTGGCGGGTGGAGAGGATCGGGGCATCGCACAAAAGAATGCGTTGATAGAATGGTCACGCTTCCCTGCCACCGTCAGCTCGGACATTCTGCGTTGTCCAGAATTCTACGCTTGGCCGCATGGCAGGGGTTCGGTCTGGAGGCGGCCTTCTCGGCTGTTTCTGCCAGACTCGTATAGCTCCTGCGCGGCATCAGGCTCGCCTCCGTGATCAGAGTCTGTGCCAGTCGGTCCTTGTGGAAAGGAATCTGGGAAAAGGAACCAGAGAGGGTCTGGATGGTCGTCGAGAAACGGAGCGTCTTGGCCAGGCTGAGGTCGGAGGTCACGTTTCTCCGTACGGGCCTAGCGATACCGTACAGGCGCGATACCGGTACAGAACGCGATACATCGATACCGTATCGTATTACCGACCGGTACCGACACCCCGCGGCCTGCCCGTCCGTCATCGCATGCCGCCTGAACCGCTCGCCTGTCTCGACGACATGTCGACGCTGACCGGCTGAAGGAGCATTTCAGCACGACCAGGCCCTGACGGGCAGCGCGGAGGGCGTCGGAGCGGAGACGAGCCTCCATCGGGGGCTGCCACACCGCGCTGGTGAAGGATGCCGTTGCATCGCATCGGGCGAGGACGCCACTGTCCCTCGCCTCCGGTCCTCCTCCTGCATGGATGTCGAGGTGCATCTGCTGGCCCCCAAGCTGCCACGCCGTGCTGTCAGTGGGACAGAGCTCGCTGAGACCTGAACGCTACCTCGACTCGCGGGCTGCTGGGCTGCTCTGCAGCGTGACCCACTGGTCCGTCTTGCTGGATAACGATGGTCTGCTCGAGGGGTGGAGGCACCGCTATTTTTGTCGCCCTCCGTGGGCTTTGTTCTGGCCCCCGTCACAGCGGCCTACCACCAGCGTCATGCTTGGCGCCCGGGGAGCTCTCGCGCTGGGATACCCCAAAGATGTGGGAGTCGGTTAGATAGAGCTGGTCTCCTGCCCTCCGATCCCACGGTAGCCTGCTTGATGATTTTTCATGTCCAGTCGCTCGCGGGGCAGACATACTTGGCATGCTCTCACGCCCGCACATCCGTACATACAATCCAATTGGGGACATCTGCATTCATGGGTTGCTCATAATCTGTCTTTGTTTTCTAGCACCCGAGACCCAGGAGGGGTCCTTCTGCTTGTCTGTTCTTTCTGTCGCTCGTTAGGATCTATTGATCTTACCTTCGTTAATAACCAGTCGCCATGGCCACAATCTGGCATACACCCGCCGTCGGGTGGCACGATATGAAAGACCACTGGTGGCAGTGGGTGGGTTTCCCGGAAGAAAGTGCGAAGCTGGTTTACCGGCGGACTGACAGGAAATAAATAGGTTCTCGTCGGGATCATACTGGCCTCCGTCACCATAGGATGTCTGTATGTTATATACTCTGTTATCTCCAAGTCGCTCCAGTACTACAAGGTGCGTCCGTCAAAAATTCAAAATCCACCCACTTCGTTCCCATGTTGACTAGTATACTTCTGCCAGTCGAGACCCGAACCAGATACTGTCCCCAAGAGGGTCGCGAGCCGCCTCGCCGCGCTTTCAAACCAACATCTCGCCCTCTCCGACAGACGCTTGACGAACCGGAAACCGTCCTCGTTCGGTGTCTACCTCGGCCGCTTCAGTGATCCTCCAACGGAGTCGCAATACAGGCTTCTGACTCAGTGGGATCTTCTGATAGTTGACCCCTTTCAGGCAGGAGTTGTGGACGCCATTGCCAGACCCGACGGGCGACAGGTACTGGCCAGGATAGATCTTGGTCGGATCCTTTCGAAGCAAGATTCGACATTGGAGGCCATTGACAAGGTTGCGAACACATTGACAGGAACCTTCCGGGGAACGGCTTTCAGCGGTCTACTTCTGGCACAATGGGAGAGCATATTCAGCAGGGCAACCTTGAGGAATCTGCTCAAGGTAATTAATGGTCTCGGCTTGAGCGTCTACCTCGAGACGGGGCCGCCGGATTTCCTCAAAGATCCAAAAGTGTTGCAGACAGACGCCGTCTCGGGTCTGGTAATTAGGAACGCCAGTATCCTGCCTAATGGGGAGAAGCGAGACTATTTCCAGATGGCGAACCTCAAGCCCACAATCAAGGCGTTCGTCTCGGAGGCGTGTATGAGGGATTTCGTCGTGATGGCCTGGGAGACGGTCGATGACCACGTTGTCCTGTCGAATGCCGTGGTGCGAAGGGCTATGCAATGGTGCAATTTCTACAGCACTATCACCTGGATTGGGTCTGCATCGGCATTGACGGATGCAACTCTGAACTCAAGGATAAGCGAGCCCCTTCCCGCCTTCGGATGGCTAAAGGACGGCGAAGTCATGAAGGTACACGACATCTGGCGGTCGAACTCCAGCATCACGCGGGACGCGCCGGACCGCCCCGAATGGGATGCGCTCCTTCCCCTGTTTCCCCGTCTCGGCGACGTCCTGACTTCGGCAGAATACAAGCCAGCGGAGGAGGATCCATACTATGTGACCCTCCGTGACCCCCCGGAGTGGGTTGCCCAGATCAAGTCTCGCGGAAACCCGCTATCGGTATCAGGGTCGGGTGTGGAATACAGAGAACTTGGTTGCTTTCCGCTGGGATTCGATGCGTCTCCTATGGCCTTTGCGGAGATCTTGCAATCGCAGCAGCGGCTCAAAAACCTCGGGCTGCTGCATCCCGTCCCCGGGCCAAAGCTCCAGAGCATCGGCACACTGCTCAGGCGGTTTCACGAAAATTTCCTTCTTTCGAATTACACCCACGCGCCTCAAGTTGCCGCAGCGGTAAGGGAGCTGTCAACTTTGGCTTCCAATAATGCTCTGCGTGTGAACCTGGGTCTCGATTCTGGATTCCGCAAAAGCCCAGAGGTCCGCTTCTGGGCGGTGTATCAAGTCGACTCGGATGGGATCGAGATCTTCATGTCAAAGAACGTCCAGGGCCTGGTCGGGACAGTCTTGCACACATTCTTGTCCTCAAAAGGTCACCCTCGACATATTTGCTTTGAAGTTGAAGCTGCCCTGGCACGCTGGTCAAACGACCTTGTAGAGAACACCGGCCTCCCTCGTCGCTTGGTTCAAGATATCGACCTTTTAACGCCAGAAGAACGTTTGCTTCTGCTACAGCATCTTACTCTTACAGATACCAAAGACGAGCTGACCGAAAGTCTCTGTGCATATATTCGCAAGCAGCTTATAGAAGGGCCATCTCTATCCCAGCTGAAGGAGCTCAATACAGTTGGTTATCTCAATGGCAGTGTGACGCCCAAGTATTTAGTCGAGTCCAGGATTGCGTGGTATCGTGACCAAGGTTGTCAATACCCTCCACTCGCACAATCCCTGGCTCTCTTCAACGAGGTTGACTCTGTCTTCACGCGGATCTTGAGAGACGGTCGTGAGGATGACCTTGGCAGCATCACCAAAGCTATATGCGGTCTCGTGCAGAAGGGCAACATCGACGCTTACACGGATATGATGGCGCTCTCGCTGTTCTGCGCGGCAAGGAAAGGTGCATTCGACGAGATCTACACTGAAGTGACGGACCGCAATCCCCTGTTCAACAATCAGTCTGACCAGGCGGCTGCATTTGCGGAATCATTCGCTCTCGGCTCCCGATGCGAGGCATACTTCGATGTCTCCCCTAACGTATTCGGGAAGCTATTGTCAGACCGTTTCCGATCCTATTACAACGAACACCAGCCTCCAAGCTGGATCAACGGTGCACCGGAATTGGCAACGGCCTATGCAGGTGCGCAGATCGACGTCGACCCTGACGACGCGGTAAAGCCGATGCCTGGATACCAACGTTTCACATTCCTGAGTGTCTTTGCAATCCCCGCGTTGATCGATATCATTCTGCTCACTGTCATCGGCCGTGGATTGTATCTATCTGCGTTCATGGAATATGATGAACAGCGCAGTGCCACGATAGCATTGATGATTTCCCTCCTGCTTTCGGGTGCAATCGGCACATGGATCTCATGCGGAGGTTCGTACTATCTCATCTCGATGGCATTCTCCGCAACGAACATGTTCGTCCTTATTCGACTCATTGCCGGTCTCGCATTCACCCTCGCCGGCGGACTAATTGGCTTCGTCGCGATCTCGAGCGTCAAGGGCCCACGTGCCGGAATACTGTTCTATCTCTATCTCGTCGCTCTGACAGCGTACCTGTCGCTGTTTGCTACCGTTGCCTGCTTCAGCTTTCCAGGAACCGCGTTCCTTTCGGGCAGAAAGGTCATCATAGCATGCATTCCGATCCTTTTCATATCACCAATTGTCACGACATTTAGCGGTCACGATTCTGCCATCTACATTGCCGTTCTCTACGTCTTCATCGGTGTGCTCTTCTTGGGTCTCAGGTCGGTCGGCGCTCGCTGGGTCACTTGGTACCAAAAGATCCGTAGGATAGATGACGCCGAGCTCCGGCAATGGTACATCTCCACTCATGGCGGGAATGATGAAAAGATCTTTGGGAGACTGAGCGACCCAGCTGCCCTCAAGCTCTCCAGGGAGGCATTATTGAACGATGTTCTGGCCGAGAGACGCAAGGGCTTTTTCGCCAAAGCCACCTCCGATCAACTCGTGGCCGAACTTGCCAGAGACTGGGACGCGACGAATTTCCTGCTGGATTGGTATTGCAGGTACGCTGACCTTCCTCGGCCAATTCCGTTCAGCTCCTCGTGGAACATCCAGACAAAAGTCGCACTGGACACATTACGGAACGCTCAGAAAGGCATTCGTCTGCACAGTGCCTTTATCCACTGGCGTCAAGCTGGCAACGAGGTTGGATGTGGCGTCCTGTACTTTATCGTTGCTCTCATGGACAAATGGGTCGAGCTTCTCTGTGGTGGCCGCCTCGTTGGTCTGTCAATTGACGTATCAGATGCCCTGCGCATGGCAGTCGGGTTTGGACTGGCTTATTATCTGATTGGTGCGGTACTCATCGATACCAAGGCGCAGCACCTTCATGAGCTTATCGGCAAGCACGCCCCTACCGCGATCAAATCTGCCAAGGACATTCGGGCTGCCCAGAAGCGGGACGTGAGGATCAAAAGACAGGTCTACTGGACCACGCTCTTCAAGTTCCTCCTGTGGCATGTGTGGGCCCTTGCATTTACAGCCAGTATGATTTGGACTTTACAAGAGTCCCTGGAAGCCTGGATCATGTTCTGCGCCTATGTGCTTGCGTACACAGGCCTTCTTTGGTACCAGTACACGAAGATCTTTTCCGGACCGCACGCCTTGAAGCCGCTCCTCGCCGCCGTCGTCATCGCATTGCCGATTGGAATTGGCATCAAAGTCTCGTATCCCGATTTCCTATACTCCAGCGTCATCGCGCTCGGAATCTCAACATGGACCGCGGCGATCCTTTCAATGTGGACCGCTAAAATCGGAATGCCGAAGAAGGTGGAGTCTCCCGTGGAGCTTGGAAAGACTTTCCACGCATATACGGCCCCATGGTCGGATCCAGAGTGGTCGCAGCAGGAACTGCAAACATTTTACGAAAGTCTTGAATCCATCCCTCAGGATTCTCGCCTGACGCTTGATCCGCAAGTCCACCCGGGGATTGAAGTAAAGTCAATCCTCCTCTCACACAAGGAGGAACCCATGATAATGGAAGCGTTTCCTGATGCGCAGAATCTCGTCAACTGGGCCATCGCAGCTTGGGAAAAAGGGGACGTCACGCTGGAACTTGTTCCCGAGGGTAAATTGGGACCAGGTATCCGAGCTCTTAGCTGCGCAACTGAGGGCCACTTGAAGATCGCAATCGGTACTGGACGAGGGCTTGATAAACGTCTTGACATCAGTGGGAACTGTCATATAGTCGCCGAGACCCTCCTTCATGCAGTTTCAGAGGCCATATTAAGGATTCCGCATGAGTACGCGATCCTTGCCGAGTCCGTGGTGACGGGTGGCGTCACCGAAACCATGGCTCGTCAACTAAAAGAAGAGCCTAATACGCCTCTCGTCGTTAGATGGGCCAAGAAAGAACTTCTCAGGCAGTTATGCCTCGGATTTCAATGCGACACCGATTGGGATAGACTGCCAAAAGAAGTTCGTTCCGTCCTTCTAAATCGCTGCCTGGGCCAGCCTTGTCAATTGCCAAACCGCCAGTGGCAGTGGCTACAAGACAGTCTCTGCAGGTTCGACACTAATGACCTTCATATTCACGTCTCTCGATGCAATCTAGGAGCTGCGACGGCAGTCAGCATCTTGGACTACGCACAATATGGCACAGGCGAAGCTGCGGTGCACAAGGGATTTGAGAGTCCGGACTACATCTGCTCTGCTCCAGTAAAACTTCCGACGAAACTCTCACTGCTGAAGCAATTTATCAGCAACGTCTATCATACCCTTGGTTCCATCATTAAATTCATAGTCATTGCCATGATCGCAGACCCAGAGTTTCAGAGAGAATTTGACTATGTGATGAAAGACCGTCCTGCATTCATCCGCGTCCCCATGATATTCATCCTCAACCTGATATGGATGTACGCTAAGATGATGCAAGATCTGGGACTCATGTTCTTCCTGTTTCATGGTCGTGATAATGTGAAGCGACTCTGGGACGAGACCAAGGGAATGACCATCACCATCAAGCGCAACAGAGTAGTCATTCAAGGCTTGGACGGAACATTCACCGCTTTTCGACACGATGAGCCGAGTGGGGATTTCAAAATGTTCCAGTACATTGGCGAACTGAAGACCGAGCCGGAGGGAACAAAGCTGCTCAAGTACGTGAGTACGTATTCGAAGGAAATGCTCCTGCTCGTCAGGCAGGAATTCAGGGATGGCAACCTGATCAACGAATATCACTACGACTATCGGGCCCCCGCAAAAAAGAGCTTCAAGCTCTCCAAAGATGTCGGCCAGAGATTGCCGATGGGCCGACGCTGCGTGCGTGGTGAAAATCACCTTCAGAGTGTCCAATATAATCGCAAGGGTCTCATAGAGGCTGGGTCGTACATGAAGGATGGCAGTCTTGTCCGTTTCAAATATCACTACCGGAAAAATCCTCGTTTCGGGGACGAGTTGCTCCGTGCGGAATTCGTTCTTCCTCACATGAGCTGCACGGTATCCTGGTGCGCGCCCCCTCGCCGTCATCCGGAGAAGGTAGAACGATGGATCCCTCACTCCAAGATCACCGAGGCTACATTTGTCCAGGGGCCCGATGTCTACGAAAGCAGATGGTTATATGACCACAAGTTCCACCCTACGATCTTCACAACTCTCAACGGACAGAAGGTACAGACTCCGCCCTTGATCGAGTTTGACTATCTCGGCGTGCTTTCCAAGCCGAAGCATACCAGCTTCATGCATGACAACCCGCTCTTCTACTGTGACAGTCTCAACTCCAATGTCATTACACGGTCGCTGGGTCTCACCAGGAAGCGCTTCCCTGTGTCAACATCTCGCGCTCGTTCGCTTTTGTGGAAAGCTTGGAAGGACCGTGTGGATTTTGACGGCGTTATTGTCCGGTGGTTGGATGAGAGACTGCTGCGGCGAGACAAAGTCCTTCGTCCGTACTGGCGTAGCCGCGATCGCGGTGATCTCGCTTCTGCGAAAAAGTATCTTGATCTGCGTGCAGATGCCGTCATGGCCAGTGCGGATCTTGATGACAACATCTCGAGCTGGACTCCACTGGCGGTGAAGATTAGCGATCTGTTCAACTTTGGTCCCGGTGGTGATGCCGTCGTGTATACGAGATCCAAGGACTTTGGCTTCGACACCGACAAGACCCTCCACGTAATCGCTGCCGACATGGGCACCTGGCCCAACGAAGGCGGCGGTGTCTCCGCCTGCCGTCGTGACATGATCAACTCCCTGCGAACGATTAAATGGCACATGATATGCGAGTCCGCCAATGACTTTGGTATCCCGAAACATCAAACTGAACAGAATGTCCAGTCCTTAAAGGTGATCCCTCTCTGGGGCCTCGACTTCCTCACGCCCACGCACGGTCTTTTCAAGAATAAACTGGACTCGGAAGTAGACCGTGTCGCCACTCCCGCGACCGAGCTCGATATCAAAAGGAATTTCATTCCGACCTTGACAGCTTTAGTGAAGGCCGCTCGCGCCGTTAGTCTATCGAATGCTGACATTCAACAAGCTACGAGAGCGCTGGTGAATTTGAACACATACTTCCAGGATTCGAGGCATTGGAGCCAAGTATGGACGAGCGAGATTGTCAAGGAAAGTTGGCGTGACCTTTGGTTGACGCAGGAGATGCCCAATGCGATTCCGTCGTCTCAGTGGTTCGAGACGGAACTTCCCACGCTTGGCCATCTCGACACTGCCTTGGAGCTCTGGTTTCGCTACCTGTTTATCTTTTCCATCCCCGTCCCCGAACGAGTACCCTCCGTCTTCCAAGCGTCACATCACAGTGTCAGCGCATCGTATGGCGTTGTCTGCAAGATCAAAAGAGGGTGCACGCTTCAAATCTGGGACCATGCTATCAGCTGGCGTGAAACAAACCTCTGCCTCTCGTCTGCTCTGTGCAAGCTGCCCCCATTTGTGCGGAACGCTCTTCTGGGTTTGATGCGCATGACCTCTGTGCTCATCTTGCACCATGCGGATATTATCCTTCCTTGTGCCGACTTCTTTAATCCCGGCTGGGAGGTGGAAATCGGCACCTGCCAGGGTACCATCGAGCATCGCAACAGTTTCCGCAGGAAGGTCGATCCTGTTGTCAATGGCATCACTGATATGCAAAAGTTTGCGCCGGTGAAGGAGATCAAGTCCCAGCATCCCACCGTCACCATGCTATCACACGTGTGGTATGCTAAAGATATCAAGACTGCGATCCTCGCTGCCGATATCATTGTTAACCAGTGGGGATTCGATGACTATCACCTGGACATTTACGGAGCGATCGATAAGGCGCCAATGTACTCCACTGAATGTCAAGAGCTCATCGCTTCAAAGGGGCTTCGAGGTAAAGTCACTCTCCGCGGGACAGCGGACCCGATGAAGGTCCTGGAAAACACATGGCTCTTCCTCAATTCGTCTCTGTCGGAAGGTCTGCCGCTGGCTCTCGGTGAAGCCGCATTGACTGGTGCCCCGGTCGTGTGTACAGACGTTGGAGCCTCTCTCCGAGTGCTCAGTGATCCCGATGACTTTTCACGTTTCAGCGCCGTCGTCGCACCCAATGACGCTCACGCTCTTGCAAAAGCACAGATCGAAATGCTTGCCCTCCTGGGGGAGTGGAGCAAGTATGCAGAAGACACCGAACCAGCGCCGGTTCTCCCCTCGTCACCTACTCCGGAAGATGTTGCCAAAATCACCCGACGCATGTACGAGAAGAGTGACCATCGCCGGAAGCTGGGCATGATGACACGGAAGATTGTGCAGAAATCTTTCAGCGGCGATCGCTACCTACGTGAGCATGAGCAGATGCTGTGGATTGGCAAGTCTCTCAAACTCATGGCCAGTCGTGCCAAGGACTCCATTGGACCCGAGGACGTTACGGCCGCTGTGGAACTTGCCGCTCCAATCGACGAGGAAGTCATCACTATTCCTCGCAGTGCTATCAATTCATGGCGCTCGTCGGCCGCTTCTGGCTTCTCTGCCGCGTTCACCTCGGTGTCAAACTTCCCTATGCTCAACGGCCATGCTCGTTCACATTCCGTCACCTCAGGTATAAGCAACATCTCTACGGACACCGAGTCGGCGCTCCGCCTCCCCACCGGTAACTCGCTTCCAGTTTTTGCGCCGCGACCATCTGGCTCCCTGTCGCCGTCGGGCCGGCTCTCTTCTTGGGACAGATACTCACACTCGGGCCGCAACAGCCAGTCTTACAATCGTCCGCCGTCTCGGGCCAGTCGGGAACTGCGCCGTGGCCTCTATCGCGAGGAGCTGCGCCAGTACCGCAATTCAGACGTTAGCTCAATCATGAGAGAGGAGTTCTGGAACTCGGGTGCCTATAGAGGCAGCGATTCCAGTGGTAGTAGCTAGGCCAGAGACAGATGCGGGTTCATGATGGAGGTCGTCCTTTATCACATGACCGCAATTTTTGGCTGCAGTGCAGCGAGTAAATATCGGGCACCAAGAGCTGTACATGAGTATTGCTTTTGCTTTGTTTATCTTTGGTTCATATATTTTTATTTTTGGGATTTATGGTTATCTTGACGATCATTATACCCCTTTCATTAAGTTGGTTAGCATTTGGAGGTTGAAAGAATCTTATGTTTGCTCCTCATTGGATCTTTATGGATATATTTTGATCATCTATGACCATCTAATTATAACCCACGTTACTCTTTCAGAATTATCAAATGGTGTTGATGATGTCTTCTTTCCCCGCTTGCGCGGAAGGCTACAGGTATGTACACACTAATGTGCATCATATGCTGTATGTAGAGTCTCTCTAGCTTGGGAAAAAGAGACTTCACTCTGAATCAATTCAGGTCATAGTCATGCATTCTGAGCGGGTAATGGTCAGCGGTAAGGATGTGAATGTAACGGAGATTGGGAGTGAGATCCAGATGGAGCATGGATCCATCTGGGACAGCTAATGTTTAATGATTCAGTGTGATGGGAGCGCCCCGTGGACGATATGTATCTAAACTATCAATGTTCTGGTTTAGATTACGGAGATGAATTTGATGCAGATCAATCCTGTTTGGATATGCCCTTGGCCTATACCACCTCATTCGTGAGCGCTGAACAACAGAAAATACTGACTTTTTAGATTGGCTGATATTATTTTATGCCAAGACAACACTGGGACAGAGATCTATAGGATATCAGCTACTAGGCCGTGTGCAAAAATCTCCATGAGATAAGATTTGGTAACTATCAGTTGTTGATTATGTCCTTTGCAGAGGGTATTCCAAAAAAAAAAGGCAAGTCTTATGATGCATACATTTTCTTTGTAATGTTCATAGTGAGATCGTTCTTCTCCTGAAAGCTGAGAAGATGATGGATATCGCTTATTTACAGCAGTACCAGGCGCCAGCTTTGCAGGAGTGCTTGAATACCGAGATGACCGCACCTCTCTGGCTACAGTTTCGAATGCCTAGGAGCTTTGATCGGATCCTTTACAGCCTTCAACGCGTCCAGAAACTTTCTTCCGTTGCACTTTTCCCCGGCAAATAAATGCTCCTCGACTAACCTGTCCGGTGTCTCCGCAAGCCACTGCTCGAGACTGAAATCCTCAAACTTGGGCGAGCGGAAGAGCTCCAGGAACTCCACAGGCTCGTCCTCGCTCAGATTCTCGACATAATGCGCCATCCCCTTCGGTACGATCCCCACGTCGCCGGCCACGTAGTTAAACGTCCGGGAGACCCCGCTCGCCGCGAAGACCGTGATCCGCGCACGGCCCCTGATGAAATACGACCACTCGTCCGCGGAGGGGTGCCAGTGCAACTCGCGCAGGCAGCCCGGGTTGATGATGACATGGGCGGCGGCGACGGTCTTGGAGATGGGGAAGGTGGTCGAATCGGTGATGCGGACCTGGCCGCCACTGGCGTTCAGCGGCTTCTGGGCCATCATGTTGTGCGTGAAGCGGAAGCGCGACTGCTTGATCCCGCCACGGGAGGGCTGTTCGAGCTCCAGGGTGGAGGGGACACTGCCTTGGAAGATGTACTTCTCCTTCGTGGGGATCCTGTCGAAAATCTCGGGCGCGAGGCGGAAGTTCTTCGAGATGACGGATTTGGGGATGTGGGCTGAAAGATATCATATCACTCTTCGCGTCAGTCGTTCTGCTGCATGCATGTGCTGTATATAATGTCAACAGGTGAGTGGGCACATACCGAGCCAGTCTGATAACAGAAATGTCTCTTCCTCACTGAAATTTCCATCATCGAAGATCAGGAGGAACTCCGTTCCTCCTGGACTTAGACCCTGGAGACTGTGTGGAACCCCGGCTGGAAAGTACCAAAGGCCGCCTTTGTAGACGTCGTCTGCGAAGTTCCCTCCTTCGGCGTCGATGCAAGTGACGCGCGTTACGCCTTCCAGAACAAATGCCCATTCGGCCTGGAATAATCAGAAAAGACATCCCTGGGTGCTTGATATGAATGGTACCTCTTTGTGCCAGTGTAATTCTCGGATAGCGCCCTCCTCAAGTCGCATGTTTACGCCGGCGAGCTCGATACTATCAAATGGCCACAAGGTTAGTCAAGCTTCTTTTCCCCTCGTAGAGAGCTTATATAGATACTAACCTCGTAGGAAGCTCCCTAACAGTCGTTTCTCTTGCCCAACCCCCTTCCTATTCACCATTATATAAGAAAGATCATCAGCCTATAAGTATCTACATCTCCTCAACTTCCTCACAGACCAAACCCCAAACAATCAATTATTATTTGTCAAGTCAAACTCACCTCGATCTTCATATGCGAATCCGCAAAACTCCACTTCAGGTTCGGCAGGTGCCCCGAGTCCGTCGATGGCGGACGGATCATATCCGGATCCTGCCTCTCGCGATCGAGGTTTCGGGGCCCGAGTATCGACGCGCCGTGGCCGTTGCGGTAGGGCTCGGGGCGGATGCCCGTCCCGTAGGGGTCGATCTTGGCGTCGGTTGGGTTGCGGTCTGCTTTTGTGATTGCGTTGGTGGAGGAGGGGGTTCGGTAGAATCTGTAGATGTCGGAGACCATGGTGGTACTTGTTTTTGGGCAGTCAGTCAAGAAGGGAGGAAGGAAGGAAGTGATGATACAGGATATGCAAGCAAGGAATCTGCCTGCGAAGGAAGACTGTACATTGGTTACGGGTGACTGTCTTATCTATCTATCTACATAAGGTAGGTTTCTATGTGTATGTACTGTCCATGTTGGAAGCCTCAGACGCAACGTTGACGATAGGTCTTGTGCCTTGTTCCTGTGGTCGGTTCGTATGACGCAATGCTGATGGAACGCATATTACCAACACTCTGTCAAATAGATGCAGAGTCAATCACTGTGAAATATATGCAGAAAGCTAGCAAGCAATTTCTAATATACTGGAAGTGTATCAAGCGACTCAGAGCAGAAGTCATGTGATGGCAAAAAATCATTTCTATAAGAGACGGTCACACGACAGGGGGATAAAATCTGAAAAGCAGGGATATGTACTCCGCAGATCTATTCTATCTCTGTTTTGTTGGGAAAGAGAACGGGTCACTTCTTCTTTCCTACACACCGGTTTTCTCAAGCTATTTACTGTAAATAAGGTAGCGACACATTGGGCCTCCCGGGTCCTGCAGCTCTGGAGGATCTGTCTTTTCCCCTGACTGTCCGATGTACTCAGTTAATAGGCCAAATCTTATGAGTTGTGCGTACTTTCATTAAGAAGAATCCGATGTGCATAGATAGGTGATGGGAGATTTCCTGGGGGAGGAAAAACTATGAAGAAGAGTCATTTCAAGCAAGCAAGAAATAGCCCAGGTTAGACAACTTATTGTGTAATCGAAAATGAATAGCTGGACACGGACTATTTTATGTGGCTTGAGCTAGGGAGTCTTGGTATGTCGATCTTTCTTTTCCATCTTCATAAGTGTAGAGCTACGGAGTAGGACATATGAGATATCCAACACTTCTTCATGACACTTGGTTATATTCTGTGCTTGCACGGTACTAATCATCTGTTGAGGGTTCCTAGCCACTCTATAAGCGGCTTGTAGTCGTAGACATTATTACTGGAGCAAGGCTGTTGATTGATCTTTGGTGTTTTGAAGAGATGCTAATAAGCAGCTCCATCATATATTATGTTAGCACATGATATGCAGGGATGAATGTTGAGCATACTATCAATTTAGATTGAGGACTTTGGTTACCTAGTTCCACTCCAAACCATTAGAGAAACTGGAGAATATCGACTGTCCTGGCTGGGTATGGCCCTGTGTGCTTGGTAGCTAGCGGTCTCCTGGTACCTATGTACGGAGTAGTACCTTTTGTGCTGTACATGTAAAAATCTGTACAACCTCAACCTGTCCTTTTCCGCTTTCTGCAATTTCCCTTTGTCCGAGCTCGTTTCATCGTATGACTATTATACCAGAGTCTTTTGGCTCTTGACTTTGCCCAGTATCATTGGAGGCTGCTGCTCCATACTGTGCGGTTCCGCATGATCGACTTTACTTCCCCCGCGTTTCCCCGGGCCCATCCACTACTGCGCAGGCTTCTCGAGTCTCAACAGCAGTTGATGGCGCTCCCAAGGGGATCAGGGCGGGTACATTATCCAGTGACCTTATAGAAATTTCGTTTCAAGCGAGATGAGATGCCCGTGGGTCCCTTGCTTTATGTTATGACATTACATACTCCGTATTTGCGGTGTTGGCACTCCGCATTCCTACCCCGGCTCCGCCTCCGCCTTTTCTCCACGCCCTAACGTCGAGCCACGCTCCATTCCTATTCTGGCAGTGAGAGCTTCATCCGGCCACAACACCTAGACAAAATTGAGATTTGGGAAGTGAGAATATGAGCAGATACTCGACACTTACTGTCCAATGGCCTTGATCTCAACCCTCCTATCCTGCATGCAGGTTTATGTGCGGGGACAGATTGCGGAGGATCATCTCCCGTGGCGGTGGGATAGAAAGGTTATCGACCAGCCAATGTTTCGAGAAACCCAGAAAATATGCACATAAGCTCGTCCCTTTCCAATAGGAGCTCCTTCTTTGAACAAAGTTTGCCGCAAAGCCAATGCCGTGATCTGGTCTCTTGGCTTCTGGCCGAGCAGTGGAGCCGATTTCACCCCAACTTCTGAACAGAGTAGTCCGCCGCAAACATGTTACCCTTCTTGAACCACATCTAGGCCATTCTATACGCCAGCTACCGATGCGGGTCGGTTTCGAGAGCTCTACCATAGTGATCTACACGCACGAGACGGCATCATGTGCGGCGGAGCGGAATTGTCCAAGCTATGCTTGGCGTCCAATTGAGCATATGTCTTTGAGAATGCAGGACATATATAATGCTTAGGAAGTACCCCATCCTGTGATTGCTTCTGGGTTTCCTCTTTTCTGACCGCCCCAGATTAGTCTCATTATCCTCTCCCATCCCTTGCCGTTCTGCCTTCTTGGACATTTCTATTCTTGAAAGAAAACAGCCTTTTTCCAAGGAAGCGTCAGCACTGTCTATAATTCTATTCTCTTCACCATGTCGGACATCGAGAAAGGTCCAGTTCCGAACGGCAGCACCCAGAATTACGACCTGAAGAACGAGGACAGCAGGGATGAGGCCCTTCAGAAGATTAGGACAGCCGGCGGCCTCACCATCTCTCCTGAGCTCTTCGAGAAAATCTATCTGTCTCCGAAGACTCGTGTCAAGGGCGATCTTAGAGCCATCGTTGGCAATCCTACACCACTGTGAGTGTTCACGTTCAAATTCACACTCTCAGCACAATGCTAATGTCCTTTCTTTCTTTCTAGGGGTCTCCTGGGATTCCTCCTCAGCTTGAGTCCACTGTCGTGTCAGCTGATGGGATGGCGGGGTTCCGGCGGCAATGGCACAGCAACTGTGTTCGTATATTCGCAATTGTCTCGTTGGTTATGTTAAACATCACCGCTAATGGCTATTTCGACAGGGGTGTTTTCTACTTCATCGGAGGCCTCCTTATGCTCCTGTCGGGTATACTTGAGTTCATCCTGGGGAACACCTTTACGTTCGTCGTCCTTGGATCTTTCGGTATGTCTGTCTCTTTCCCTCGCGGAATAATAAAAAATAAAAAGGAACAATTCCAGAACCCCCGGCTAATGCGGGAGAAAAAAATGATGCAGGTGGTTTCTGGTTCTCAATGGGAGCAACCCTGACTCCATTCTACGGTGCTACTTCCACTCCTCAGTTTAACGAGTCATTTGGTATGTCCATGAGCATATCTGAATCCATGCAAAATAAAAATCGCACCTGAAAGCCAAACTGACATAACATTTCCTTTCCTTTCCTTTCCTTTCAGCATTCTACTACCTCTTCTGGGGCATCCTCTGCTTCATGTATCTCATCTGCAGCCTCCGGACCAACATCGTCTTCATGGTGATCTTCCTGACCCTCACGATCGGCTTCGAGCTGCTGGCCGGCGCGAGCTGGCAGCTCGCAAACGGGAACACGGGTCTGGCACATAACTTGAATGTCGTAAGTTACACACCGTTCACGCATAGCTTCTTTGCGCCATAACATAACTCAAACATCACTAACTGCTTCCTTGATTTCTTCATAAAGGCCGCTGGAGCTTTCGTCTTCGTATCATGCCTCGCGGGCTGGTACCTCGTCTTCGTGCAACTGCTGGCCAGCGTCGACTTCCCGTTTACGCTTCCGGTCGGCGATACCAGCCACCTGATCAAAGGGGCGAGTGAGAAGAAGAAGGAATAAATTAAAAAATGTCTCGAGCGAATGAACGAGCAAATACGGTATGATAGGATGTACGAAGCTAGCGGGCTTCATACCATCCAATAAATCAGTGGGCAATGAAAAGAATAGCGAAATCTGTCATCCGCAATCCTACGAAATCTCAACTCCTTTAACGCGCTGGAGACGACAATCTCGACTGACGGATTCGACTACGACAAAAAAATAATAAAATGAAAAAAGTCGAATATCACTTTTAATTTGGCCGGTTGTTAGCTTGCCTTGACAACCTCACGGGTAATGGGGGAATTATTCGGGGATTTCCTCTTCTCTATATATTATTCTCTTCAGTTATATCCATGACTTTGACGCAAGTATATATTTTCTCTTTGTTTATATTGTTAATTTAACAGTGAAAAATCTCCCATCTTGCTATATAACGTACACTCAATTCTAAAAATAGGCTCTATCGAAGCGACACTCGATAGGAAAGATCCCAGTTTGTTGATACCAGAAGAAAGGAGAATCCTGTCCATTCACATTGCAATACCACGATCCAAAAATAAAGACCAGTATTCCAATAGACACCCTACGACTCCGACCTAGGACCTGCCCAGTCTGCAACATTGTTCACGGACGCAATTGTATTACCAAAAAAAAGCATGGGGTATCATGCAGACAGAGATGGGATATATAGGTGTCTTGGCCAGTTCGAATGACAGTGCAAACCGATCTAGTGCGTAAGGGACGAGAAAAAGCGCTTCAGACGGCCCCGTACAGAGGGATCCGGTGTGGGATTCAAGGTGCGGTGCCATTCACCATTGAATGCATTGATCAGCCAATTAGACAGACCTGTATCTAATCAGCATATTCCTTCTAGCAGTGCTTCCCAGGAGAAACTCTAGAAGATGGGCAAAAGAAGCGGAGACACTCACGTTCATATACCATCCTATGAGCATTATGGAAATAGATGCTGTGATCCGAGTCCGGATATACAAGGACATCATAATTCTCCACGTTGGCCAAGTCCAACTTGTCTATCAACGTAAGCGAGTTCTGCATGTGCACGTTGTCATCGGCAACGCCGTGTATGATAAGAAAGCGCACGTTCTGCTGGAGTGCAGACGTGTCGGAGATAGAGGCGTTATCGTAGCCTGATGGGTTGTGCTGAGGGGTGTGCATGTAACGCTCGGTGTAGACGGAGTCTAGAGCATGTCAGCGAAAGTAGGGCTATGTGGGATGAAAGGAGTTACCATAAAAACGCCAGTCTGTGACTGGTGCTACGGCCATGCCATACTGGAATGTCTGACCGGCATCTTGCTCGAGGGTCTTGAGGGTCATAAACCCGCCATAACTCCAACCCCAGATTGCCATGCGGGTCTCATCTATGTATTTCTTCTTGGCCCAAATCTTAGCAGTCTCGATCTGGTCCCGCGCTTCGTAGTAACCGAGATTGTCTCGAATGATACACCGGGCTTTTCGCCCAATGTAGCCTGTGCCCCTCCCGTCCACAGTGACGACGATGTAGCCCAGGCTCGAGGCAACGTATGACTGAAAGTCGACCGTGAACTTGCGATCCACAGTTTGGGATCCCGGTCCACCGTACAGATGGAAGAGTACTGGATATTTCTTTGCGGGACTGAAGTGCGGAGGCCGAATCTCCACGACCTGCAGCGTGAATCCGTCGATTGTGACATTCTGGTAGATTTCGGTAGGAAGGGCATATTCCTTTGCCATCTTGGCAAGCTCGTCATTCTTTTCGATGAATTCTTCGTATTTAACTTCATCGCCCTGGGTGTTAATCACCGCCTGCCAGGGGATTGAAGGGCCTTTGTAGCTGAGTAAGGCATATCCAGCTCCCTGAGAGAACGAAACGTCATAGTATCCTGGCTTAGACGTGTCGGTCAGGGCTTTGAAATCGGATCCGTCCAGTTTGACGCTGTACACATGGCGCTGTGTCGGAGCCTCCTTTGTACCGACGAAGTAGACCAAGCCCCTCTTTAGGTCGACAGCAGAAGGAGCGTCAACAACCTCCCACTCACCGGACGTGAGCAGGATAGGCTTGTCATTGTCTAACGGAGTAAAATAAGCTAGATGCTCATGTCCTTCGTGAATAACGGTGTCGATATATCCGTCGTGTGGACGTCCGTTTTCGGGGTCCGCTGGAATGTATCTTGTCGACTGGGACGGCTCGACCCAGCCGCCGTCCAAACTTGCAATGTCCTGCGACCGGACGACCTTGCCAGTCCTAGTCTCCATATCGACCAAGACAATCCTCATAATATCACTCTCCCTGTTGGTCTCCCTTACAAGGACCTTGCCATTGGATGCCCACAGGACCTCAGTGATGAGACGGTCCTCGTCTGAGAAGCCCTGCGACACGTCCACAGAAAAGACGTCGCCCTTCTCCACATCATAAAATTGCAGATTGACAACCGGGTTGGGAGCGCCAGCCTTGGGATACTTGATCTGCCTGACCTCGGGATAATTCTCCAGGCCGGGAGGTGGCGTCTTCCCAGATGGCCTAGACAAGAAGTATTGCACAGGATACTCGGGAACCGCAGATTCGTCTGTGCGAAGGAATGCAATGTACTTGCCGTCCTCCGACCACCAGGTCACACTATTCCCTTCGAAGACCTCCTCCTCATAAACCCAATCGGGGACCCCATAGAACAGATCTTTCCCGCCATCCGTCGTGATGGTGATGACCTTCTGAGAAGACAGTTTCCGCAAGTACATGTTATTCCCCTTCGTGAAGACTACAGCGTCAGACCGTGGCGACCACGACGCGAGCTGTATCCGTCCGTCAGGATCATCAGGGTCCAGGGGTTCAGCTGTCTGTGTCTCAACATCAAACAACCAGTACCTGCCAGTAAACGAGTGCCGCCAGTTCTTCTCTTCATCAGACATGACCAGCACGCGTTTCAAATCGGGACTGGGCCAGACCCTGCTTGGGTTGATGGGCTTGCCATTGACAACCACGGCAGACGTCTTCATCAGCACCTTAGGCTCTATATGCTCGCCTCCCTCTTTGCGGCCTCGGATATCGTCCACGCGGAGATACCCTTTCCCGTCGCTTGCACCCATCTCAAGCAGCAATCCGTCTTCTCCATTTGGCCCCGCAATCCACGAAATTGCATGAGACCTCGGCGCCCACTTTCCCGTCAGAACCTGCTCGAGTGTAACCGGCTTCCCGTAGTTCGGGGTTCCCGTGGCGGAGTCCGCATCATGGAGCGCTTCCGGAGTCGTAGTCACAGACGCAGTTGCGGCAGAATCAGCCCGCCGCTGCCCGAGGAAGATGAAAAACGTAAGTACCCAGCTGCCCAGACATAATATCCCAAGGGCCCAGAAGAGCCGGCGTGTCTTGCTCCCAGTGGCCTTCCGGCTGGCGGAGGATAGGAATGCCGATTCCGACTCCGGCTCTCCTTCTTCGAGATCACGGTATTCCCCTTCCGCCTGCGACATTCTCGTCCTTTGTTTCGATGGCTCGTCGATGCGGTCAAAGAAAATGTCCTCCTCCGACGAGGATTCCGAGTCAATCGAGCTCGAGGGGGCTGGAGACGCGGTAGCTGTCCGCCTCAGGGGGACGGACTCCTCATGATCGCGCTTTCTGTCTCTGTCTTTGTCCATGGTCCTGTTCTCCGCTCAATTATTCCTTGAATGAAAACGTTTTCACCTGTAAATTGGACAAGTAGATCTCGTGGCACGGCGTCTGTCTGGACAGGGAGCCCTGCTCTCCTGGGACCGGACAGACTGTAGCTCTAAGCAGCAAAGGAGCAGATGATGGGATGGAATGATCCAAGGCACTGGCAAGCATGCCCTGCCTCCGCTAGAAAAACAAACTAGAGAATACAATCATCCCCGACTCCAGAAATTTGAGAAATCATGGGGAGCAAAGGAGGCAGGATGCAGCCACGTTCGTGCCCAGGAGGCATCTCGAGCGGAGGTCTCCGCGCGTTCGGTCTTGGCGTCTCGAGCTTCGGCCGCCCCAGAGGGACACGGACGAGTCAACGTGATACATCATGCAGCGTCTTCACGGATGTTTTCTTGACCTTGTGTCCATTCTATTCATTCTATTGAGATACAGATCCGGTTAGCGCTCATCCAAGGAAGGACCTAAATAAATTAGATGTCTTCAACCAGTCGACTGGACCGCTTTCTCGTCTTATTCTCGCGAAACAGATCTAGTACCTGTCTCCCGCGTACAGTCGACATGAGATAGATCAAGCAACGAACTGAACTCAGAGATGGCAGACTTGAAGAGCCATTACAAAGGGCAATCCGGGATGAAGAAAGACGCTTGCAAAATATTTGAGCGCGTATAAATTCCTCACGAGTCATGAAGGTTTATCACTGTCCCGGTGATATCATTACAAATGTCCATATTCGGCCTGTTAATTATGCCATTGCTCGAATGTGTGATTTGCCTCATGCGCGAGATGCTCGATTCGGTTTATCCAGCCAATAAGTGGATCAGCCAATAGTCCCGCCAATGCGGACATTGCATGCATCCCAATTTATGAATAATATGCACAGCGAGTGAAAGAAGCCTTTCTATCAATAAGGCTTGCATGCCTAGGTATCTTTAACTTCAAACTCACGAGAGTATAGAATAGCAATCTGATAAAGCCGCTAGGTTGGCAAAAGTACCACAGATCAATACTGTCTTTCTCGGCCACATGTTTTCTGGCTCAAGCCGATACAACAGGTCGAGTTTCTTTGAGGGGTAGATAACGCCTGAGTCGAGAAAGATGGAATGACTTGGAATATATAGGTAGGTATTACCTATACCATCTCGGCCCGTATCCGAGAAGAAGCTGTCTTGTTCAGACATTTGCCTTTTCATTTCAAGTGAAGACTCTTGGATTGGCGAACACCCAAGATGCTTAACACTCAACATCTAATTGCAGGAGCCCTGCTCTAGTTTTGTTAATAGTTCTTCGACGCCGCTATTCTACGAGCATCAGTGATATTTCCGGACCATTTTTGGCCTCCTTTTCAATCTTCTGGCAAATACGGCATATTCTCAAGGGAGATATTGCACAGGAAACACTCCGACTCCATGAAAAGCATGGTATGTACAAACTAAACATACAATCCTTCTGAAACTCCTCTGTCTCTTAGAAATGGGTCATTCATTTACTAAATTCCTCCACACCTATAGGATACTTTGTCCGCATCAGTCACAAGGAGGTCAGCGTGAGCCATCCAGATGCAGTCCGCGTGTTGTTTCAGTCCCAACTTCGCAAGGTCAGAAGATACTTAGGTTCCTTCCATCTCCAGGACCGCAATGACCCCGTATCCTTCGGTTTGAGTGCTGACATAATGCCCTTTAAATGAGCAGGGAGACTGGTACAAAACTTCAGCTTACCCGAACCATCATTATCAAAACGCCATGTCCGAAGTTGACCCCAAACGCGTGATCGCAAAAGGCAAAAAATCCGCCCCCGGCTACTCCATGACCTTCTCAAGTCAGAAGAATACATGAATAAACGAATTGGGTTCCTGGTAAAGCGCATTGGGGAGTTCGCAGATATCCAGAAGCCTGTGGACTTGAGTGAGTGGTTTGCTTATTTGACAATGGACGTCGTAGGCGAGATGGCCTTCTCCGGCCCTTTTGGATTCCTGGAAAGTGGAAAAGATATTGATGACACCATCAAGCACATGGACGCCTTAGTCCTTTACACAACCCTCGGTGGGCATTTCGTCAGATTGCACGAATTGACAGTGGGAAACCCATTGATAATAAAGTTCGACCTGCTGTCGACGAACACCCTTTACAATACAGTAAAACGTGCCGTTGAGGAGCGCAAGAGGTACCCAGAGGTCCGTTTGGACATGTTGGAACATTGGATAAGTGTGAACGTTGAGCATCCCGAACGCATGGAGAAGAATGAACTCCTCAATACAGCGATTCTCACCCTTGGCGGCGCGACAGAGACAATCAACGCCACTCTTCAGGCTTTCTTCTACTACATGTTGAGACATTCCAAATAGCTTGAAAGAGCCAGGGCTGAGATTTCGAGTCGCCCACTGTCTAAGATTGTGAGCTACGAAGAAGCAAAGAGCCTTCCTTTCCTTCAAGCATGTCGTAAGTGTACTCTGTCCACCTTTCAACTACTTCTACAGATCCAGTCTAAGTGTGCAATATAGATCAAGGAGACACTGCGAATACATCCCGCGGTTGCCGTCGGCTTTCCTCGCGTGGTACCTAAAGAAGAACTCGTGATCGGTGACCGCCACTTCACTGAAGCGGCATGTTGAACCCAACCCTGTAGTTTTGGGTACCAAGTACCAATAACCGATACATGACAGACTATTCTGAGTATCAATCCTGGGCAATACACTGGAATAAAGAATGCTTTGGAGAGGATGCGTATGAATTCAAGCCTGAGAGATGGCTTGATCCTAAAAGCGCCTTCAAGGAGCGATTCTATATGGCTGTAAGTGTCCGCTCAGCGGCTCCTCTGTCTTGTATTTTCATTTTTATTTTCGTCCGTTTCTTTCGATGCATAGTTTTTGCTGATTCCTTCTCGATCCCAACTGTATAGTTCGGGGTCGGCTACAACGCTTGCCCGGGACGCCTATGCTATGCTGGAGATATCTAAGGTGGTCGTCACACTGCTCAGGGATTTCGATTTCTGGCTGGTAGATCCGAAACAGAATTGGCGTATCAAGGCTCAGTCCATAGCATTGCCATACGGATGGCCCTGTTACGTAAAGAGGAGGAACCAACCTTGAAAGCGAAACATAAACAACTCAGGGGAAGCCTGTTCTGATATGTTATTTTCCCCTCGTCCAGATCACCCGATGATAGTGGGAGGAGACTTCACACTTTGATAGAGTACCGCAACGTTGCTAATTCTCAGAGTGGTTGAAAGATGGAAGATATGGAGACGAATCGCTATCAGTTCGGTCATGCGTCTCGCTGATTTTGTCTTTTGTGTCACTGTCGCATTCAGTCCAAACCCCAGCTGTTCACATTCCTTGTTTAAATTATATATATACCTACTTTTTTAACGGTCTCTCTGCCTAGAGCGGGGCTTTTGTATCCCACGTTATTTATATCCCAAAGCAGATTGACAACAAAGAACCTAATTTCGATGCACAGTGACAACGCCCCGAGCGACATCCCGGTTTGTCATATCTTGCTTCGAACTATCTTTTTTGGGGATACGCGCTCCTTTGTTGGATGTTGAAATCATCTTTCTGGCTTTGTCGAACTCGACCGTTCATTATAGATGTATGTACTATATATATGTACTGTACAGTACATGCAGCATCTACCTAACTTAAGTATATGAAGTTCATGATTGGAACAAGTTAAACTACATGTACATTACTGTAGTGCAGGCCCAAACCCAACCAACAGAATAACTTAAGGAGTTACTGAAGAAAAATATCAATCGAACAGAGTGACTTCGAGATGAACAAATCGAGTTGTGACAATCTAGCTACCTGGAATCTGTACTAGGTGGACCTGTACCGTGACTGATAGGCCTATTCTCTATGTACAGTACATACCACATCATACCTAAGGATGGAGCATATCCATATACAACTCTTCTCATTTATGTTTACCTCCACATGCAGGCTATGGTACCGTAGTCTGCCCCTATGTGTCTTAAATAAATGCATGAAATCATTTCAGCCTCATACAAGATTGTAATGTACAGTGCATACATACATTATCGACAGTATATTGACCAAAAACTTTCATTTCATTGCCACTTACATCCCTCCTCTCTATAACTGCTGGGCAGAATTGCCATTTTATCTCCCATGTGATTTTGAAGCTACCGCAGAGGTCATGAAACACTTAAATACGCCGCAGTATGATAGGTAAAAGAGAGACCCTAAGCGAACTTGGCAAGAGTCAGTCCAGATCACTGTAAAGAAAAAAGAAAGCAACAAGGCTGCAGGTTGCCAAAGCTTTCGTTACTATTGGGTCCCCTGTCCACATCGCATACCTCGCTCGCTGCTTTTCTTGTCTTTATTATGATCCGGACTGACTTCACTTGGGGTCTGTTGTTTACCCTACCACAGTATCGACTTGCACTTCAATAGCTTCAAAATTCACGCGGGTATTAAATAGCAATCTGCCAAAGCTGCCAAGGTAATGAACCCTTGTTAATAAAGGTTTTGGCAACCTACAATATGTTGATGGACACGGATTGCAAGTTAATTGACTACTTCATGGCTACCTAATTACCTATCAATGGATGTTAGATGTTATGACCTGACCTGCAAGGATCCCCCACGCAAATCCCATGCAGCCTCCCCGCGCTATATCCTCCGCGATGTCCATGTTCTTCTTGCTTTGTTTGCTATGCAATATTTCTTTTCTTTGTTTGCTCCGGATCACTCGGATCCAGGGGCGGGGTCTCATACATGACAGGGTCAGGGGGCTCCCTCCAGGGGCTTCTGCCAGGAGGCTGGCAGAGGAAAGGAGAAGGCCCATGAACCAGCCCCTACCAGTAGGCATGTATATACCTAGGTAATGTACATTTAACTCAGACTGGTCTGGTCCCCCTACGAAGATTGAATGAAGGGACCAGACCTGCGAACCATTCGCGTATAGGTACCTAGCCCCTCACTCATACATACTGCCTATTCCATTGCCTGCATATCGCCGGCTAAAGTGGGTAGCTCGTTAGTAGTAGTAGCGTTCGACTTCCCTAGGGCAGGGCAAGGCTAGGTAGCAGAGCCAGAGAGGCTAACTGAACCCACTAAGCAAGCCCTCGCCGTTCATATTGGGATACTGTAGAGGATACAGTAGAGGACCAGCGGGGGAATTTTTACTACTGCAGAATCGGTCTTGTTGTTTAGACACGCTATGCATGCGAAAGCGCCACAAACAGAATGTACCAGTCTTGTCTCATCTTCCTTTGTTATGTAACCCTTAATTTCACAAGCGATGTTAGCAACGGCAGATATGTTTATTCATATTTTCATTGCGTACTCATTGTTCAACGCAAGGGAAGAAAACATATGTATCAATCAGGCATCATAGATAGATAGAAAACAGAGCACCATCGAACAAGCTGCTAACATGCATGTGTCTGTCTGCAAGCAAGTTTCATATAGACATAGACATAAAGGTTTACTTTATTTCATTCCGTCGAAGACCATTACTATTATTATTATTATTATCATCCTAGGACCTAGGGTGCTCTCCCGGTTTCTGTTCCACTCAGGCCAAGTCCCAAACCAACATCCGACCTTGATCGTGGATTTGATCCTGTTCCCGCTCCGGAGCTTGTTTCTCTGGACGTTGCATCAGCCATAGGCGGAGTCACGTTGATCTGCGGAACCGGGGTAGTCGTCGATCTCTGCGAAAGGCCTGTTGAGGTATCCTGGGAAAGAGAAGAATAACGGGTGCCTTGATGATCCCCATCATAATCATCGTAGTGCATGAAGCTCATGACATGCCTTCTGCTGTTGGTGCTGCTCGCTGATTGGCGCACAGCTGCAGATGCAGTCGCTCCTCCTTCTCCGCCAAGAGAATATTGACTCTGATTCAGATTTGCGCGCATGATCGCTCCATCAGGAGTCATCACCAGGGGTGGTTGATTGTGGATGGGGTTAGTACTCATTGCCCATTGGTTCGTTTCATTGTTATTATTGTTGATTCTCAGTGGTGGTGGTATGTCGGCCAATTCACGCTGAGGATCCGCTGCCAACTCTGCCGGCATGTCCTTTCGAGGCGTGTCAGGCAGCTCCGGAGTAAACACAGTTTGTCCCGGAGTTGAACCGGGGAGCTCCGTCGAGGGAATGAGCGGGGTGCTGGCGAGAAGCGGATATGGGTCCTCCTCAGACATTGACGGTAGAGACGGCATGGCAGAATTGCGTCGTGAGGGATTGGAAGACAGGGCAGTGACCGTCGGTGAAATGAGGCTTGGGGAACCATTGCTATCCCGCTTGGTAACTGCTGTGCTGTTATCAGATGGGGCTGTAGACTGGCGTTTTGCAGAATCCTTGTAAGATCCTGCATGAATTAGAAGATCAGCGGACTTTTTTTCCAACAATAGATTCTTCATCTTCTTACCGCCGAGACTTCCACCAGCAAAACGTTCTGCAGTGCTAGTATCATCCGGCCCGTCATCAACTCCGCCTTTCTCGTTGTGGAGGTCGCGCCATCGCACGAGGGTAAACTTCTGTCCTTTCTTTTTCCGTCTCCAGTATATCAGGCCGATTATTAAACCTATTAGCAACAACCCTCCCAAGATACCACCGACTACGCCTCCAATGAGGGCGCCTTTGCTACTCGAATCGGGGCTCGAAGTATCCGTGGCAGAAGAGACGGCTGTCGAATTATGCGGTATTATAGTGGCTCCCACTCCGGTCGTCGTGGCAGCAGGACTAGTTTGCAATGTTGTCCGTGAGACGGTTTGGCTTGCTGTCTCTGAAGCTGCCGACTTTGTAGTTGCTGCCCCAGTAGTAGTGCTTGTCGATGAGTTGTTGTCATCTGGGCAGACTCCGGTGTCACACGGATCAACAGAGCAGCATCCAAGAAAAGGTCCCTTTGAACATCTGTAAAACTGGGTGCCGCCTGTGCAGGTGTTCGCCTGACGGACAAGCTGTATCCTCATCCTCAATTGGAATTGTTTGCAAGGCTGGACGATTGAAGGGAAAACAATCCAAAGATCAGTTGATGATCACAACTTCAGAGAAGCATCAACATTAGCAGACATCAAATGAGAGAAACTAGGGGTGAATATCAGGAGATTGTGTGGCGGGGACAACACACGGAGAAAATGGAGAAGTGAAGAGAAAGGCAAGGGAATCGCAAACGCAGCGACTCCCGACCTGGGACAGTTGCAACCAGCCACCACATGGGTGTGTGACAAACCAGGCCGTCTCCGGATGAAGGTACGGATCCCTGCAGCCTGGACGGTGCTGGAGAGGGGCAAAGCAAGGCGGTTCTTTATGGTCAAAGGCAGAGCTGCGCTGGTTCCAGCGGGGAAGAGAGTCCTCGATGCATGATGGCGGCGCAGCCTGAAACCGACTGGAGGCCTAATGCGCGGGCGGTCACGGCGCATGCACAGCTATCCCCCGCCGGGCCTGGCCTGAATGCTCCCGATATACTTGGAACAGGACACGCCCAATAGCCCGGCTGAAATTTTGCTTCCTGAAATGGCACCCTGGATGTTCTTGGCAGTCCCATCTCATCTGTATTATGAATGTAACTGCAACCCTAACAGCTTTATCTTCTTGCAGCCAAAATTGTAACATCTTCTATTAGGAGAATACGGAGAGTCCTGCTTGATGGAAATTTTTGTTATTCTTTGATATCATCACCTGAAAGCGTTATGGGTCTTTGGGGTATCTTTGGGGTAGTCTTGACTGAAGCTTAGACACCTTTACTGGACCTTAACTGTTACACTACATAAAGTCACGTAATTAATCTATGGCAATCCGTCTTTCCTTCATGGGTCAAACCAATAAGCACTTTCCTAGATAGAAAGGCATCCAGGTGTTAAAAGATACATATGATGTGAAGTGGGCTTTGTGAGCTCCCTATTGGGCATTCAACTTCAAATTACAACATGAGGACAATATAAAGCTGTTCAGAATCCTCAAGCCAAAAACACATTAGTATAGAAAATTCTGCCAAGCTAGACATGCAGTTAGAATAAGATTCGTGGGATTTTGACACACTGCCAGAGTTGGTGAATGAGATCAGATCTACCTTCTTAAGCAAGTACAGAGTTCAAGGTCAGCAGATTGATCCAACAGCAATATTATTGGCTGCAGGACTTACCATACAAAACTAGCTGTGTGGTCCTAAGAAAGCAAAACGTGGGTGCGTGCCATCTTAGCGCCGCCGGAAAAATTGAGCGGCTTAAAACAGCTTACAGCAGCTTTATTCGATTATCAAGTCATCTGCATGACCCTGTCTACTCAACTGAACAATTCTGGATGTGGACGAGGCGTACTGTAAGTGAGAAGAGTGAACAGGAAAAAATGATCCCGTTGTATGATGATATACTAACAGCAAGAAAAGACAGCAGCCAACGTGAGTACATCTACTCCGTAACTACCTGAGTACCTACATGTTGTTATATACGTCACAATCAGAAGTCGGAAATTCGAGATTTTCTTCCGTTCCTTCCCTCTCACTTTTCGAGGCCACTGCCTCCGGTGGGAATTGCTCAGTTCATCATACCTGGCATGTGACAAGGTTGGTATTTGTTTATCGGCCTCCTCGCTTTGGGGACCGTTCAATCTTCTCAGGAAGAAAGACAAAGGTCAATTTCCTATCCACTCCGTACCTCATGACACATTGACCCCCGCGAAATCGACAGCACGTTTAGTACACACGCTTGAATGGTGGCACAGGCTTGCACTCGTTCGGGTCCAGGGTGTTCTGCTGGACAGCACGGTAGGCGATTTCGACCGGGCCGTGAGGCTTCTTCTGGAAGGTCAGAGTGTGCTTCATCCAGTTCTCATCATCACGCTCAGGGTAGTCCTCGCGGGCATGGGCACCGCGAGACTCCTTGCGGTTAGCAGCGGCGTGGGCGGTTTGGGTCCTACAACATGTCAGTCAACCATTTTTCACCGTGTATAGGAGACGGAGGTACGTACGCGCAAGTCAACAGGTTGCGCAGCTCAAGGGTCTCAATCAGGTCAGAGTTCCAGATCATGCTGCGGTCCTTGGTGCCGACCTGGGAGAACATCGCGTCGACCTCCTTGATCTTGCGGACACCCTCGTCCAAGCTCTCCTGCGTACGGAAGACACTGACGTCGGTCTGCATGGTCTTCTGCATGGCAAGGCGGATTTCGTAGGTCGACTTGGGGCCATCGGCCGTGCGGACCCAGTCAAGGTCCGCAATCGACTGAGCGCCAGCGTCCGAGGCGAGCTCCTTGTGCGGCCGACCGGGCGAGTCGATCTCACGGACACGGTGAGCGACGGCACGGCCGAAAACGATCAGGTCGAGCAGGGAGTTGGCACCCAGACGGTTGGCACCGTGGACAGAGACACAGGCAGCCTCACCGCAGGCGAACAGACCAGGAACAACCTTGTCGTTGCCATTCTCGTCGATGGTCAGCACCTCACCGGTGTAGCGCGTGGGGATACCGCCCATGTTGTAGTGGACGGTGGGCAGCACGGGGATAGGCTGCTTGGTGACGTCGACACCGGCGAAGATGGCGGCGGTCTCCGAGATACCAGGCAGACGCTCGCGCAGGAGCGAAGCAGGGAGGTGACTCAGCTGAAGGTAGATGTGGTCCTTCTCCGGGCCGACACCACGGCCCTCACGGATCTCCAGGGTCATGGACCGCGAGACGACATCGCGAGAAGCAAGATCCTTGGCGGTAGGCGCATAACGTTCCATGAAACGCTCACCCTCGGAGTTGAGCAGGTAGCCACCCTCTCCTCGGGCTCCCTCAGTGATCAGACAACCAGCACCATAGATACCGGTAGGGTGGAACTGGACGAACTCGAGATCCTGGTTGGGCAGGCCGGCACGGGCAACCATGGCCATACCGTCACCGGTGCAGGTGTGCGCAGAGGTGCAGCTGAAGTACGCACGTCCGTAACCGCCGGTGGCCAGGACGGTGTGGTGGGCCTTGAAGCGGTGCAGGGTACCATCCTCCTGGTTGTAAGCGATAACACCACGGCACACGCCGTCCTCCATCAGCAGGTCCAGGGCAAAGTACTCGATGAAGTAGTTGGTGTTGTGACGAAGGGACTGGCCGTAGAGGGTGTGCAGAAGAGCGTGACCAGTACGGTCAGCAACGGCACAGCAGCGGTAGGCCTGGCCGCCCTTGCCGTACTCCTTCGACTGACCACCGAACGCACGCTGGTAGATACGCCCGTCCTCGGTACGCGAGAAGGGGCATCCGTAGTTCTCGAGCTCACGGACACTTGCCGGAGCCTCTCTGGTCATGTAGTGGATAGCATCCTGGTCACCGAGCCAGTCAGAGCCCTTGACGGTATCGTACATGTGCCACCTCCAGTCGTCCTCGTGCATGCTATAATATAGACGCCGAGTTAGCGGAGCCGCCCCCGCAGCCACAGTCGAGCAATTGGGACACAACAAAGCACGCACTTTCCAAGAGCAGCATTGATACCACCCTGAGCAGCTACAGTGTGACTTCTCGTAGGGAAGAGCTTCGAGATACAAGCGGTGTTGAAGCCGGCTTCCGCCAAGCCGAAGGCCGCGCGCAGACCGGCACCTCCAGCGCCGACGACGACGGCATCATATTCATGGTCCTGATGATAATTAGTTGTGTGATTCAGACCTCTCAATTGATCGGTTGCGAGAGCTCACAATGACGGGGTACTTCTGTGCAATAGGTCCAGTGGCCTCCTTCGCGCGCAGCGGCTGGTTGCCAAATATCCGGGCTTGCGGGAGTTAGCGATATGGTACGGGTGATCGGGATTTTGTTTTTTCAGTTCCAATGCATACCGACGGGACGGCTCGAAGAGAAGAGACGCCTCTGATCCCTCAGAGCGCGAGAAAGCTGGGCCAACAGCAGCGTCAGTATGGAGAATCGAAAAACGAGGGTGGGCGGAGGGGCAGCGCAGGTCATGACGACACGGCCACGGGGAGACGGACCTTGGACGCGGGGGCCAGGCTCCGCAAGCCCAGGGAGCTCATGATGGCTGAAGAGAACAGAAACCGCACAAGACTGGACCAGAGAAACGATTGAAGGAGGGACAAGGATGGAGGAAGAGCGTGGGGAGAGGAAGAAGCGAGAGCGGAGGGTTGGCGTCTCTTTCGAAGCTGGACTTTGTTCTGTCCCCGGCTCAAAGAGCGAAGAAGCCGAGCAGCGCGCCTTACATAAGCCGAGCCGAGCGTTCCTTCTGTTGCCGAAGAGGTCGTCCGGCGCGCCGAGACAGCCAATCAGCGCGCTCGCAGAGGTAAGCTGCCCGGATAGAAGGAGATGCTTGATTGGCCCAAGCGGCGGGCACACGTGCGGGCTGTTCTCTTTGCCGGGAGAGACAGGAAGGGCGAGAGGAAGCAATGACATGGCAGGTTACAAGAGTTGGATACTACAGACCAGAGAGCAGTGCTTAAAAAAAACTACTAATATGCGCCGTATACCATCAGAGAGGTCCTAATAAGTACATACCAGGTATCCTCACAGGTCAGGGACACAGTAGCAGGCCAAACGACCGTTTCATAGACAGAGTACACCTGATGTATATCGTACATCCCTCCTAGCCACGCCATCGAACCGAAATGCAAAGAAAGGAAAAAGAAAAGGAAAAAAAATGAAGAGATATCGTCTAGTTGTACTGCATGTAAGTCGCCGTCGAGTTGAACTTCAGGTTGCCCTTGATGACCTTGTCCACGGCCGCCAAAAAGTCCTTCTCGGTCGCGACCTTCCGCCGCGCTCGAATCGCAAACATGCCCGCCTCCGTTGCGACACTGCGCAGCTCGGCGCCCGTCGCGTTCGGGCACAGTCGCGAGATCAGCTCCCACCGGATGTCACGCTCCACCGACATGCTCTTGGCGTGAATCCGTAGGATATTAGCCCGTCCCTCCACATCCGGCAGCGAGAATTCGATCTTGCGGTCGATCCGTCCGGGACGCATCAAGGCGGGATCCAAGGTCGACGGCCGGTTGGTCGCGAACATGACCTTGATGTTACCGCGCGCGTCGAACCCGTCCAGCTGTGTAATCAACTCCAGCATGGTTCGCTGCACCTCGTTGTCACCGCCCGCGCCGTCGTCGAACCGGGCACCACCGATAGCATCAATCTCGTCGAAGAAGATAATGCACGCCTTCTTGGTCCGTGCCATCTCAAAAAGCTCTCGCACCATCCGTGCGCCCTCACCCACGTACTTCTGAACCAGCTCACTACCAATAACGCGGATAAACGTAGCATCTGTTCTGTTGGCCACAGCCCTCGCGCACAGCGTCTTTCCGGTACCAGGAGGTCCATAAAGCAAGGCACCCTTGGGCGGGTCGATACCCAAGCTGACAAACCGCTCTGGGGACAACAGCGGCATCTCCACGACTTCTCGTAGCTTCTCGATCTGTTCTTTCGCCCCTCCAATGTCGCCGTATGTCACATCTGGCTTGTCCTCGACAGTCATCATTGTCACACTGGGATCGATCTTGGGAGGCAGGGGTAACAGAATCTGATATTTGTTCCGGTCGACGCTACATTATCACAGTTAGCACTGCAGACGCTTAAAACGAGAAAGAAACTGACTTACCCAACTCTCATACCCTCCTCGATATCGGTCGGGCTGACCCGTTCTCCCAGGTTCACGACGAACTTGGCGATCTGCTTGACGTTGATGACATATTTGCTCTTCTCTGGGTCTTTCTCATCTTGAATGATCTTGGTACAGCGTGCAACCTGGAGAGGTTGCTCCTCCTGCATTCGTTGTCGGTCCGCGGCGACATCCCAGAGGTGTGGAGGCGCAAGACCGGTGTCAGATTCCTAGGCACGTTAGATACATATCCAACGCTAGCATGAAATGTAGCTACCTTGACACCAATCTTCTCGTTCACGCTGGCCTGTCTGTCTCTAATCTGCTTCTCGAGCTTCTTCAGCGCTGCTGCGTAAGGCGCAGCTCCGTAGGTCTTGAGCACTTGAATGTCGCTATGCCAGCGTCAGCTACAAATCCATCGCTCACAAGCCCCAAAGACAAGATATGTTCCACTTACTCATCGGTGAGGGGTGTGATCTTCTTGTCCGTCTCGTCCTCATCGAAGTTCTTTCGATACTTCTCCCAGTTTTCTCCCGTGGCACTGGGCATGGTGGCGGTTGCCGGAGGGTCGTAGGGCGGTAGGAAGAAGGACAATCAGTGTCAGAATAGAAAACTGGGTAAACGAAACGGTCAGGGTCCAGGAGGAGGTTCGAAGGGCGCTGTGGAGGGTGGGTTGAGAGTGACGGAGTGACGTGTTTGGTAATCGACCTGGAGCTCCTCAGGCCGCCATGTGTAGGTTGAGCTGTCCGCCACGGACGCTAGCGACTGCCAAGCATCCTGAGCGCGACCAACCTGCGAAATTCCAGAGCCGCCTCCGGATTTTCGAGTCTTCCCGCTCAGAACCCCGCCTCTTTCTTGTTGTCTTCACAGGTCATACAGCCCGCGTGTAGGGAAGATGGCGACAGCTGTAAGCAGCAACCAGGGAAATGCTCCCAACAATGCTTTCAAGGTGCGTGCACACAATCCTGTGCCAGATACCTAGTGTGGGACCGATTTCTGATAGCTTCCAGGACAAAGAGAAGCCCATGGCGGTGCGGACTGCCAATATTCTGGCAGCCAGAGGTGCGTATTCTCCCTAAAGGAGCTGGAAGCCGCTCTGATCTAACTCCTATGCAGCCGTCGCGGACGCTATAAGAACGGTATATACACGCCGCAACTGGCCATGCTATGGATGAGGGGCTAATGGAACCAGTCTCTGGGACCTAGGGGAATGGACAAGATGGTGAGGTCTAAATAGTCATGTAATACGGGGCCTTGCTGACATTTGTACAGATTCAAACCGCCAAAGGAAACACCATTATTGTACGTCTATTCGGTTTCGTCCACTCTACGGACCAGATACTGACCCGAGCAGACCAACGATGGAAACACTATGCTGAAGGATATGAGCGTGATGCACCCAGCTGCTAAAATGCTTGTCGACCTTAGTGCCGCCCAGGACGTTGAGGCAGGTGACGGGACCACATCCGTGGTGGTTATTGCGGGCAGTCTACTCGGTGCAGCTGAACGATTACTCGCCAAAGGTAGGACACCAACAATGAGAGTGGTTCGGGGCAGGATTGACGTCTTCAGGCATCCACCCTACCATCATCTCAGAGTCCTTCCAGAGAGCCGCTTCTGCTGCAGTTGAGGTCCTCCACAACATGTCAATTCCCATCAACCTCACGGACCGCGCAACCCTCCTCCAGGCCGCATCCACCTCCCTCTCCTCCAAAGTCGTGTCGCAGTATTCGAGCCTCCTGGGACCCATGGCCGTCGATTCGGTGCTGAAGGTTATCGACCCCAAGACCGCTGACAACGTTGACCTGCGGAATATTCGGATAGTCAAGAAGGTCGGCGGTACGATCGAGGATAGCGAGCTGGTCGATGGATTAGTGCTCAACCAGCCGGTCATCAAGAGCGGAGGTGGTCCTACGAGGATGGAGAAGGCCCGGATAGCATTGATCCAATTCCAGCTTAGTCCCCCTAAGCCTGATGTATGTCGTCGTCCACAGACACCCTTTGAGGACGAGCCGTGCTGATGAAATGCAGATGGAGAACCAGATCGTCGTCAACGACTACCGACAAATGGACAAGATCTTGAAGGAGGAGCGCCAGTACCTTCTGAACATGGTCAAGAAGATCCAAAAGGCCAAGTGCAACGTGCTGCTCATCCAGAAATCCATCCTTCGCGACGCCGTCAACGACTTGTCGCTGCACTTCCTCTCCCGTCTCAAGATCCTGGCCGTCAAGGACATTGAACGCGATGAAGTCGAGTTCCTCTGCAAGAGTCTCGGCTGCAAGCCCATCGCCAACATTGACACCTTCAGCGAGGACAAGCTGGGTACTGCCGACCTCGTCGAGGAGGTGCAGTCCTCTGGCGCGCGCTACGTCAAGATCACGGGTATCAAGACTCCAGCCGCGGCCGCGAATCAGACTGTGTCGATCATTGCGCGCGGCGCCAACAGCCTCATCCTCGACGAGGTTGAGCGCTCTCTTCACGATGCACTTTGTGTGGTCCGTTGCCTGGTTAAGAAGCGCGCCCTGATTGCCGGTGGTGGCGCACCGGAAATCGAAATTGCACACGCCTTGAGTATGCGCGCACGCGAGCTTAGCGGCACCGAAGCCATTTGCTGGAAGGCGTTTGCGGAGGCGATGGAGGTCATTCCCACAACTCTGGCTGAGAATGCAGGTCTCAACTCGATCAAGGTTGTGACGGACTTGCGGCACCGACACGCACAGGGTGCGCACAACGCCGGCGTCAGCATCCGCAGCGGCGGCATCAAGGACGACATCACAGAAGAAAATGTTCTGCAGCCGCTGCTTGTGAGCACGAGTGCGATCGAGCTGGCTGCTGAGACGGTCAAGATGATTCTGAGGATCGACGATATCGCTTTGTCAAGGTGAAAAGGCTTAATAAGGGGTAAATGACGACGACAATGAGAAATATGACCTGAAGATTAGAATGGCTGCAAGGTAGAAGTAAGGTCAAGGGGTAGCAATGCATATAAAATATCGTCAAATTCTGCTTCTACGATATAACACCTGGTAATTCCTTGAAGATTAAGTACTATCTAGATAAACGCACAGTCTGTTATGGCTTGAGGAATTCGCCTGCATATCTGTGTAGTCTAGTTCGGTTGGATGTACCCTATGCTTGAGCTGCTCACAGACAAAGTGTTGACCAGTGCTGTTGTAGCTGACGGCGGGACCCCGCCTGCCCGCCGGACGGATGCTACCCCGTTCGGGTTAGCGTGCCCTCCGGCTCGTCCATTTTTGTCGCCCGATCTCGCTCCCCGCAAAGAGTCATATCAAAGAATACCTATAAGACAGATCAATTGACCCTAGACAACCAAGATGAGCGAACAAAGGGGCGTCGCGGAGAACATGCTGTGGGGAGGCCGGTTCAGTCGTCAGTATACGGAGTCAATTGCTGCTATGTTCACCAAAGAAGCGCCGACTAACTGCGTCCCTAGAGGGCCTCGACCCCCTCATGGTCCAGTACAACCAGTCTCTGCCGTACGACCGAATCTTTTGGAAACAGGACATTGAAGGCTCGATAGCCTTCGCGCGGGCGAACGTGAAAACCGGCATCCTCACCCCGCACGAGTTCTCCGAGATCGAGCGCGGCTTCAAGCAGATCGCGGAGGAGTGGGCGACCAACACCTTCGTGGTGAAGGAGAATGACGAGGACATCCACACGGCCAACGAGCGCAGGTTGTGCGAGATCATCGGCAAGGAGATCGGAGGCAAGCTGCACACGGGCCGCTCGAGGAATGAGCAGATCGCGACGGACATGAGACTCTGGCTCCGCGACGAGCTGCGCAAGCTGGAGGGCTTCCTGATCGACTTCATCAAGGTCGCGATTGCGCGCGCGGAGAAGGAGATCGACTATATCATGCCGGGATACACCCACCTTCAAAAGGCGCAGCCTGTGCGGTGGAGTCACTGGCTCCTGTCGCACGCGACCGCTTTCGCGAATGAACTCCAGCGTCTGCGCGAAGTTATCAAGCGCGTCAACCGCAGCCCTCTCGGCTGTGGCGCGCTGGCTGGAAACCCCTTCCACATCGACCGCGAAGGCATGGCCAAGGAGCTGGGATTTGACGGCCTGATGTACAACTCCATGAACGCCGTTGCGGATCGCGACTTTGCCATGGAGACGATGCAGTGGGGGAGCTCGTTCATGCTGAAGATCTCCCGGTGGGCGGAAGATCTCATCATCTACAGCAGCCTGGAGTTTGGCTTCGTCCGCCTAGCGGACGCATACTCGACGGGTTCGTCGTTGATGCCTCAGAAGAAGAACGCAGGTCTGTACTCTGCCCAGTAATATTTTCCTAGATGTAGGCTAACAAGATGTACAGACAGCCTGGAGCTTCTGCGCGGAAAGGCCGGTCGAACCTTCGGCCAGATGGCCGGACTGATGTGCACGATCAAGGGTCTGCCAACGACCTACAACAAGGACCTCCAGGAAAGCGTCGAGCCACTCCTCGACCACATCAAGACCGTTGGAGACAGCATCCAGATCGCCAACGGCGTCCTGTCCACCCTCACCGTGATCCCGGAGAAGATGGCCGCCGCCCTGGCCCCGGAGATGCTCGCGACCGAGATCGCAGACTACCTCGTCCGCAAGGGCGTGCCGTTCCGCGAGGGCCACCACATCTCCGGCCGCGTTGTCGCTCTGGCAGAGAAGAACAACGTCCCCATGGACACGCTCAGCCTGGAGCAGCTGAAGAGCGTGGATCCTCGCTTTGACGAGGACGTGCGGACATGTCTGGACTATGAGCGGGCGGTCGAGCTCAAGGATGCGATTGGCGGCACGAGCAAGCGCGCCGTGGCCGAGCAAATCTCCATTCTGAAGGGGCTGCTTTGAACTTTGTTCTCGAGACGCTGTGTGTATATGCAGATGAATGATACTCTATAAAAACTTGTCATGATAGCGTATGTATAAAATGTGTGCTGGGATTCTGTCTCCTGAACCGCGATGGACCAATACCTCATCTGCTCACGGGGCTGTGGTAGAACGAACTCTCAATGTACTAGATGATTACGATATGAGTATGCTCTTTCCACCCTTTATCTAGCGGAGAAGCAGGTATCCTACAAACATGACTTTTCTTCGAGTCAACAGTGTGCATAAGCTGTACAGTAGCAAGCCAGCCTAAAAAGGCATCTCCCAACACTCACCTAAACACTCCCCTTGACGAATCCACCACCCGTGGACCTGTACCTGCATATACAAAAACGTTACACCTTTGCGCTGTAGCAGTTCATTGACCTAAACAGGTAGTATATATAGCACGTAGTGGGCGGTATGTACATTACATACCTGGTACCTACAGATGAAATGAGCTAATCCATCCCATGCCCCGCAGACTGAGTATCCTATCTCACATGGACTAACTCAGGTAGGACCGTTAAGTCATCCCCAGTCTCAACTGAAACAAGTTTAATTATTATAAAGTATTCAAGGTAGACGCCTAGGGAAGTAGCTATATAGATGGGGGGGGGTCATCGATCGTATGCCTCAGGTAGGCATCTACCCGGGTACTGTACCTCGTAAGTAGGAAATGATGTGCATTAGGGTAACAGCTACCTACTGGTATGCAGGACATGCTAACCATCTGAGGAGATGGTGATCCAGCACCGTCAACCCTGGAAGGTGGGAGGTTAGTAGGCGGTAGTATCAACCCCCCAAAAAATGGACCTGACCTCAGTTCTCCAGTCGACGTCATGTGCTCCATCTTGAGCTTAGGCTCCCTCGTTACGTACAATAATGCGTGTAGGCAGGACGGCAGAAGGCTAAATAAAAGCTGTCAAACTGTCAAAGTCACTCCCCTCCATGGATGGTGCGCGCCCAGGTGGAGAGTACCTAATGTACAGTACATGTACCTGGCCTTTACAACTGGATCGATAGATTTTTGGTTTGGAAGCCTGGAAAGCTACTCTCCTAAGCCACTTGATGAAGCTGACTGACGTCTGACTGAGACTGCAGTTTAAGCTGTGCTAGCACCTGGTTCCTATATGCATATATCATGTGTTAAGTGTGCAGATACATAAGTACTGTACCACACGTATGTATACATGCCTGAGCGCATGAGAGTAGAAATCCCATCCATGATCACAATATCATGTTTGTCTTTCTCGTGTCAGGTACAGTACAGCACATGCATGTAGATATTTTTGCCTAGCAGGCACATGTGCAGGAGGAGCACTTCATACCTCCAAATTTGTAGAGTGCCCAAGTACGGAGTAGACCTATCTCCATATGCCCATCCTCCCTCCCTCCCTTTTCCAGTCCTATCAGACATTGGTGCATCAAAGCCTTGGAATTGAACTGAAACATGGACGTGTTCTAAGCCGCTAAGACTGGCGGTCGATCCTCCATGGATCATCCGGAATCCTCCGAAGATCACCTCCTGTACACAGTACTCCGTAATCCCTTAGTCCAGTTAGTGCACCGTGCACGTCCCCCCAATCCCAAACCTCAAGCTCAAGCTCAAGGGCGCTTGGGCGCGTCCATGATCTGATCGCCGATGATGATCAACATGTTACATGATCAACACGCCCCGTGCCCCTCCTAGGCGCGCGGATCCACCTGAAGAATGACAAATCTTCCCGGCCAATGAGAGGTTGTCTTTCTTTTCGAGCTTAGCTAAGTCTTAGGGTCTCGGATGGTGATCATCTATGGATTATGTGGATAACTTGAGAACTTAATTCTATCATCGCGTGGGCGGTACTATCCGAGTGCATTGTGGACCTGCCCCCCTAGCCTGGCCAGCAATGGACATGGGCTTAGGCCTAGACACCTGCATGTGCATATAGGACATGCACCCTTCGCGTTACATTGCAGAATTGGGGATTCATGATGTCATCCGGTTCAGGGGTTAAAGTCGTACAGTACAATGCTCTGTATGATGACGTAGGATTGGATTGTGAGTTCCTGTGCCTGCCAGGGGCGCATGTGGTGGGAGCATATCGTTGGATAAACGTGGAGTAATCAGGTTCTTTTAATGTTTACGGAGGATCTATACCGCTGCATACCAGGGATGATGCTAATACGTAGTAGTAGGTTTCCGCATACTGTGTGACTCCTGCTATGGAAACGATTGAGCATCGAATTGAGGCAACTTATGAGGTTCCTTCCTATGTATGTATTGTACTGTAGTACAAAACTTCTTCAACGAATGCCTTCCTCTCCCTGTACAGCAGCATTCCAGCTACGTACTGGATCCCTCCTCACTGCCCATGCGAAAAAGGAACAACCGTCAACCCCAACCGCCGCCGCATGCGATACGCCCGGCCCTTCCAGTCCCTGCACCACCCCAATGCCCTCAGGAAATCGACCTGGATCCACGTCAACCGCTCCCCCAGGTCCCATGCCTCCTGCACCTCCCCGTCCAACAGCAGCCGAATCGTGCCGACCCGCTCGTAGAAGAGCCGTCCGTACGGCGCCATGTCGAGATCCATGTTCAGCAGAGCCTCGATCAGGCTCCAGAGAAACGCGACCAAGTACTCCGGGTGCAGCATGAACTCGACGCCGGTGTCCCTCCGGAGCCGGATCAGCTCCCAGATCTGCGTCTGCGGGGGGGCCAGGAGGTGCCGCGACACGTGCGTCGGCGTCAGGACGTCGAGGTCGAGCGTCTTGATGCTGATGTCTGCATCCGCATCGAACACGTCCTGATCGAGTCGGTGCAGACCGAGGAGTGGCACATCCTTCCGTGGGCCCACGGGGCCGCAGGCCAAGAACCGTTCCAGCAGGCTGTAGAAGTACCCGGCCATCGGGGGCGGCAGCCGGGCGTTGTCGCCGATGCAGAAGGCGTTTCGATCAATACTGGTCTTGCTGGTCCCGAGCATCCGGATCGTGGTGTATACGCGGTCGACGCGGGTCGACAGCGCCGGCACGGAGATCCACGTCGGGTAGAGCGCTTCCTCGTCGACGATGACGACGTCCAGTTCGTATGAGTGCCTCGTTGGCAGACGGTGCAGCGCGTCCAGCGTCTCGGCGTGCAGTTGGCGGTTGACCAGCAGTAGGGGGAGGCTGTTTGTGCACGGGGACCGCGGGGCGTATCTGACGTTGGTGCTGTCGGTCCACGACACGTATATGAGGTCGTCGAGTTCGGTCCGGTCGGGGGCGGTGGTGAAATATCTGTTTCTGAGATCTGGACGTGCCACCGCCGGAGTGGACACGACCAGATCGAGGATAATGTCGCGGAGTTCGCGGGGGAGGTCGAGAAGGGACGGCATGGTCAAGTTGGTACGTTGCTGATGTGCTATCGTGACTGCCAGCGGTCTTTAGGAGATTGGGTAGATAGTACGTACTGTACATCTGAGTAACATCTGAGTACGTTGTTAAATAGAGCACCCTGATGTAGGCCAAACAAAACCAGATTTGATGGCGGATGAAGCCTCCATCGACCTCTCCATGGCAACAAGCTGTTATGTCGGAGAATACCAACGCTGCCTAACCTCAGGGTTTGTAATCCGGAAGCCCCCGTCCAGTGGAGTGTCTGGGCGGGCCCGTTCATTTCCTCGTTTGGAAAGCCTGAAACCGCGGGCAGGTGTTGCACACAGGTCATTGTCGACCTCTCTGATGTTCTTCTGTATGCAGATACAAACCTTGGTGTATACATGGTTTCTTTCTTTTCTTTGTTTTAGATGTTGAACCGCCTATGGAATGCTCCTTTGTAAGTGATGTAGGTCCCAGTACATTATACAAGTTCCATTTATTGATAAAAAAAATCAACAACGCTCCACATACGATCTCATCATCATCGTCCAGTTGATAGAATTATAAAATTTCAGAGAGCATCAAAACCAGCTCCCCCGTCCATCCACACAATAGAGACAAATAGAGAGAGACAAGGGTGTATGCACTGAACACGAATTCAAGGCTTCTATATAATACGGAGTAGATGAGTAGGCGGTAACTATCCATAGGTACGAGTCTATCGAACCGAACACACACTGATACAAGTGGTGAAGTGCAGCAAGGCGGTTGCAAGCCACGGTACCCCTGGTTCCCCTGGGCCGGGGCCGGGGATCCCGGGGACGATCCGCAACCACAACCACGTCCTCGGGAGACTTGGTGCCTTGGACTTGGAGAGAGGACCCAAAGGTATGGCTCACACGGGTCACCGATTCACCGCTCAAAGCCACGTTTGGGTGTTCATGCAGGCGTGCCTGCGTGAGTGCATGTGGAATATAAGGTAAGTACATACGTACTAGTATGCAGGTACGGAGCCATGCGTAGAACTTCGGTTCGTAGGCAATGTGATGCTATGTCTCTTGCTCATTGGCTATGTTCCATAATCCTGTATGTCCTATCTGTACATGTACATACAATCTTGTCCATCCATCCATATCTGTCCAGAAATCGTGTTCAGAGTCGATAGTATGCGTGTATAAATGAAACGCTAAGGAGACCCATTGCAGCGGATGCAGTGTAGTGACCTGAAACGGCACCAGTATGTAGAAAATTCCCGTGATGTGTATATATAGAATCAATCGAGAAATCCCATAGCCAAAAAAATCCCGTATTTCACAATCAAGGCTCAATCAATGTCACGATGTTCGCCATTCCCCATGTATTCGACCAACTCCTTGATTTCCGAAAACGCTGTACAAACCGACAGCCCATGTGCTTGTGATAGGAGAAGATAAACATAGGAAAAAAAAAATGGAAATGCAGCAGAGGCGGTCGAAACTCGTGATGTGCGTATGTATGAACGAGTGAATGCATGCAGCATCATATATGTATGCAACCGAGATAACCGAAAGTCGTGTCTCTACTGTGCAATGAGTCGCTCAAATTCGACGATCGATGCTGTCATGAACCGTGACAGGACCGCTTGCTCAGGTCGCTGCTACTCCGCAGGATCCGTCGGAGCTTGGTCACGATCTTTGTTGTCTTGGTCGAAGAGTCTGAGACTCGAATCAGTAAGACAGTTCAATGGACAAGGTGGAGAACTAGACACACCACTGCCTCTTCTGGATTCGTCAATTTTGTACTCTGGGGCCTCAGGGGACGCGTAGGCACCTGCCCAGTAGCCGACTGTATTGTCTCCGTACCACTCGCTGGTGGTGAAGTCGGCGTGGTAGTATGGGGTCTGGAGTGCCGAGACGTGGGGATACAAGGTTGCCAATGGATTGGCAATGGCTTGCGGCGGATTCCGCCGGCTCTCGGAAGGGTCTCTATCTGACTAGCCCTTGGTAAGCAGGATGCAAAGACTGTATGGCGAAGGAGACCTACGTAGAGCTCGTAGTTGGTCTTGTAGCAACACATGGTGGGGAAGTTGGAAACGCGCGGGAAGGGATAAAGCTCAAGCTACCCCGACCGGGAGAGAGTGCTCTGGAGAGGTATTTCTGAAGTCCCCTTGGACCCTTTGTAGGAGGCAGGAATGAAGAGGGTGTTGAAGACGCCTTTGAGGGAGGTGACCTGGTGAGCAAGGGAAGGAGGAAGGAGTGTATTTAAGCTGCATGGGGATAGCAGCCCTATACGAGGGCTGCATACTGCTCCTCCAGCTATCTTTACAGATTCGGAAATTCGATGACTTCACGCCAGCCCAGGTTTTTGTCATGGTGGAGTCCTGGATCTTCGATCTGAGAGAGCTAAGAGGAACTAGTGAAAGTCAGATCGCCGTGTGCAGGAGTGTGGGTCTGGGTGTGTACGCAGGGGCGTCAGCCCTAGAAGGCTAGAACAAGACAATTGTCGCATCCTTGCGTGACCGGGCGGTTCCAGGCCAGCAGAGTGACCAGATCAACTGATAGTGTGTATCTTGACGGCTATCTTGTCTCACAGGTCGAAGAAGCTCGTTGCGGACCATGCATTGTTGCATCCTGTCGTGGTCCTACCGTTTCCCCTTCACGGGCACGCGTGCTTCGAACATGCAGAGAAGGCCATTATTGGGTCTCAGCATCGTGTTCAAGCGGGCAGGACAGAGGTCCACAACTTGCTCTTCACATCCCGGGATCGAGGCTGGCTGGACAGGGCTCGGGAAGCGGACGAAGGAATGATTGAAGAGATCTTACTGGTCTGTCGGGCGGAGATCGCGCTCCCCGCCGGACGCCACGACTGCGCACAGCCACTTGTTTGGCGAGCCGCATTTCGTGGCTGTGAATGTGGCTAGAGATTTGTGGCTTGATAATTTTTGCACCACCTCAGATGCCGGGCGCTTCCCGCTCCATCCCGAGGCCTCTGTCCTCCAACTCCATGGAGCGACAGACGCTCATGCCGCAATATGGCTCGTCGCAAGCATTCCGCTTCAGATGCCGGTCGGCTTATCGCTCTCATGCCCCGCCGACACTGAGACCACACCGAGATCCTCCCGGGGGTTCTTGATGGTCCCCGGGCCGGGGCACGAGCAGGTGCCGTTTCTGGAGCGCCTGAGGGAGCCACTCGAGGAGGAGATCCGGGCCTCGGAGGTGCGGTGGAGCGAGTGGCTGGCGATGGAGGACTGGATGATCGGGCCGCGGAGTCCTTTCTAGGTTTAAAACCCCGCCGAGGCGGGCGTGTCTCGGTAGAGAGGGTTACGATTCTACGGCGTATGGAGTTGCAGTGCAAAAGTTATGAGTATGTCACTTTGTTTGTTCATTAGATACGACTTGGACATGAGATTTTCGTCTGAAATTCAAAATCCTAGTGTTGTCCGACCGTTGTCTACGTAGGAAACTGTCCCACAGCGAACATCACTTCCTTCCACAATCCAAAAACAAGGCAGCCCTTATCAGAACCCAAAATCAGATATACATCCCCACCGAAACAAGTGTCCCGCGAGGCGACGCAACTGGGGGAACCTCGAGGATCAGCTACACGGACACCCTTCGGCCGGTCCCACCGTTCTGTCCTGTGAAGGCTCCGCTTCCTGTGCATACAGGGAAGTGCGCGTCTTAGTCCAGAGCCGACCTGAATCCGGTAGTCTGGGAAATTACGAGTAGGGATGTTGTTTTGGTCTGATTTTTTTTGATGTCCACATACTCCGCACAGTACTTGATGATGCCGTAAGTCAATTGATTATCCATCAACTATTCACACAAAACTACGCATAGACCATTTTTCACCGAGTATATACTAAATAGCAGTTAGTAGACTAGGATTCTCCGATTTCATTTATTCATCGTGATTGTTTTGTGTTGTGTGAGACGTGTGATGGCTGTAAAGTATATATATATATATATATTTCTCATACATGTCCTCCGTATACGTATATTTTCGGACCTTGTCTAGAAACCACCAGCACCCCAGCAGTCCAATTTCCTTCAACTGCTCAATAGCCTGTCGGACGCTTTTTTAACTTTTCTCTTTTTCAAGCGGAAAATCTTGCTATATCTCCCCTCAAGGGGAGTTCGAAGAACCATCGGAAGCCGGAACCGACCCCGACCTCTCGGCTCCGCTCGGCCCGGCTCAGCCGAAAATGGAAGCTCGTCAACACCCGGGCACCTGTTACACCCAACGACACACTCCACTGCACCACGACAACTCAGAAGATCTTGATTGTTAAACATCGAAGAACCCAAAACTCGGCTACATAGACCACTGGCATAGCTTCACAGGCACAGACCAAGTTGAGTTGAGGCTGTTGCGCAGCCCTGACGGCCCGACCAGGAGGGACCCGCCCAGGCTGAAAGAAGCGATGACAGAATATCAAGCTTGGCACGCGATGGATGGATCGTGGGGCCGCGGGGAAGGGGGAATCAGTAATTTTGATTTTCGACAGGGCTTGAGTTGAGTTTCAGCCGATGTCGAGACTCGAGGGGTACTCCTAATGCATGACATAATAATAATGAATGCTACGGTGTCGTTTTTAATTCCAAGGTGATTTGCTTTGCGAAATCCAGAGTACCTGTGTATCTACCACGGCAGAGACCAAGACAAACGTGGTGAGGATATATCATATTCCTCTCGGGTACCGACCTAGGGACAATACATCCAAAAAGAAAAAGAACAAAGCACAATGACCACCCCCGAGATACTCATATACCACCACCCCGACCCGCAGAGCTCCCTCCTCCCGCTGCTTCGCGCGCACCTCCCGCACAGCGTTCCCCTCCTCCGCCGCATCCAGCACGGCCTGGCGTATCCCTCGCCCACGGCCGCCGTCCTCGCGACCTTCCCTGCCACCACCACCTTACCCTCCACGACAGAACCATGGCTCGCAGCCCACGTCGACCTCTTCCGCGGCCGCGAGACCCAGATCTACATCTACTCGAGCCTGGAGCGGGAAGCGTCCTCCCCGCCGGCGTCGGCAGCAGGCGTCGACTCCGACTTCGTCTCGACCTTCGGCGACAGGATAAGTATGGACAAGCAGGCCCGGACGCGGGACCAGCTCCTCGCGTTCCTGGCCTACGTCAAGGCGAACCTGCTCCCGGAGTATCTCTCGTCGCCGAAGGCTGCTGCTGCTGCTGCTGATAATCCTCCATCTCCATCTCCATCTACGCCCGGGACAGGGTCAGGTACAGGTACACCCGTCAAAAAGATTCCCCCTCCGCCCCCGACGGCCTTCCTCATCGGCAGCATGCACACGGGCCTCGCGACGCTCCTCACGGCCTCGGGGACGGACTACTCTGATCGCCAAACCCTCCCCGGGGTGCGGATCATCCGCCGCGACGACCCGCCGTATGTCAAGTACCTGTTCCGGCCGGAGGCATATAGACTCCCCAGCACAGGCACAGACAACGATAATACAACATCAGATAAAGACAAAGACAGAGACGAAGCTCCGGAAAGAAGAAGGCATCCGCTGCCACCCGGGTACCGCTTCCACGACCGCCGCGGGCGCTACGGCGTCCAGCCGCACCACCACGCCCTGGTCAGCAGCCGGACGCACATCCCGCGCTCGAGCGAGACGCTGGCCCGCATGCCGGGGGTGGCGGTTTACTATGATGGTGACGACAAACCCAATCCAAACAGTTCCCAGACCCATGATGGTTTGGAAGGAGAGGAGGAGATGCCCATCGCATGGGCCTTCCTCGGCGTCGACGGCAGCCTGGCCACGCTGCACGTCGAGCCGGCGCACCGCGGGCGCGGCATCGGCGCGTGCGTGTCCCGCGAGGCCATGCGGTCCGGGTTCCGCGCGGGCGGCATCTTCAGATCCAGATCCAGATCCAGATCGCTTGGAGAGGAGGAAGGAGAAGGGGAAGGGGAAGGGGAGCTGGGACACACGGACGTCCTGGTGACGAACAGGGCCAGTCGGCGCGTGATGGAGAAGCTGGGCGGGGAGATCGGGTGGACGGATACGTGGGTGGTGGTGGAGCTAGAGGGGTGATGGATATGTAGATACCATCCCTAGATAGATACATATCTAGGGTCTGTATTGTACATACATACAGCGTATATGGAGTACATACGTGATGTTCCATCAAATATAAGCAGATACGGGAACAAGGCACTTGCAGGTCCAAGAGAGTCATGCGAGAGTACGGGAGGTTTCAGCACGTCTCGCGGAGAGGTCGATGGACGAATACCGCGTGGATGGGCAGTCTAGGATCGAGCTGGCAGTCCAAACCGGTAACTCGGGTCTTATATCATGCCAAGACCGGTCAAAGGTTAGATGTCCTAGATTCAATTGGAGCATATAGCAAGCACAAACTAGCTACCCATCGCATTTGGATTCTGGAACAAGAGAGAGGGTCAAGGGTATAAAGGGTCAACGCGACAACGATCCTAAAGACAAAGGCATCCGATTCCAACACATAGGCCGCCAACCACAGGAGCAAGGGGAGAAACCGAATTAACACAAGGCCCGGCCAGAACGTGCAAGAGTGCTTCCACAGTCGCCGCACTGTCCATGTAGCACGCACGCTACCCGTTGAAACCAAACAACATATGGGACAAGGGATCGATCAGTGTTAACATGTAGGTATTCGTTTGGTTGTTTCCGATGACCAGAACCGATTAAAAATATAAATTGCAAGGGAATGAAAACAGTACCAACATCACGGAACAGAAAGACATGTGAGTGGATATAGTGCAGGGTATTCAGTAGTGTCGACCTTCCAGCGGGATACTACAGCCGTCATCGTCATTTCAGTCGTAAAACCCACCAATCATCGCCATAGACGGCGTTGCATGAAACCGGGTTAAACGCTGACACCAGCGCCAGCAGCGGCCGCACCCCATCGCAGCCGTTTGAGGCCGCCTTTGACAGCTTCCTTCCCGCACGCAGCCGACGCTCTGCCGTCGCCCGCCATCGATCCGATCCCGCTGCCGGCCTCTGTCCGTCCAACCTCCCGACCCAGAGCATAGCCGGCCGAGAAGCTGATTGCGGAGAGGAGGACGACAACTCCAGCACTGATGACCCAAGTCATCACTGTCGGACTGACAACAGAGATGACAGAATCAGCGATATTGGAGCGGCGGGCTTTCTTCGAGGTCGACGAATGAGAAGAGGCACGTTCCTTCGAGGAGCTTGCTCTGCGCCTCGGCTTTGAAGCTGAAGCGGAGGCGTTGGAGGAGGATGTCGGCGGCTTGTGCTGCTTTGTCGACCGGTTCGATGCTGGAGACGGACCGGTGCGAGCGGGAGGAGCTGGGCGGTGTTCTTCTTCGCTGCTCTCCTCTCCCATTGCTACCGATTCCGGGACCAGTCGGAACGAGGATGGCTGGGCAGACGGACCGGCCGCCGCGGGTTGCGTGTCATTCTTTGGCAGACCGCGCGCCGCCGCTGCACAGGAGAGCAGAGTAGTCAGGCTCGCTCGTAGAGCTGCGTCATGGTCGGCCTGGTAGGATGGAGAAATCATGTTGTACGGACTGTGCTGCGGCTGCCGACGGCTGGAACGCATGCTGGAATATGAATGACTTCGGATCGCAGTCCGCCGGCTGGAGCTGGAAAAGGCACTGCAGTTGGACCGAGGAGGATCAGGCGCGCTCGTCCGCGACAGAGAGGCCGGGGGATGGGTAAAGGCATTCGGCTGAGGCACGAATGGCGCGGTGTTGATCTGCATCGCGAGAGCCGTCGAGTTGTCATCGTCCTCGTCGCTGGATGGAGCAGCCGCGGAGGAAGCCGAACCGGTGCGCAGCAGCAGCGCATCTCCCCTCGAGCGGGCGAAGACGTCTTCGTTGGAGCCGCTTAGCACCCGGTCGGACTCGCTCTCGCTTTCTTCATACTCATCCTGGCTGCTGCCCAACTCCCGGGGGGAGTAGCTGATGTGTTCCGCGGTAAGACGCCTTCGTCGGTTGTGGTGGTAAGCCGAACTGGACTCGCGGCGTTCGACACGTAGGCCAGTGGTGATTATCTCGTCGTTTGCGGCCGACGACAGGGATGAGGACGAGGGCTGGGACGACACTTCGACCCAGGAGTCTATGTAATAGCGGAGTGAGTACATCTTGCATGAACGGGGAGGGCGGAGTTAACGCAGGGGGGAGAGATGGTTCAGGGGATGGAGTCGACAAAGCATGGGAAACTCGAAGGAGATGCAAAGACAAAGAGCAGGATGTTGCGATGCACAAGGGAGATACGCACCCTCCGGTCTCATGTGCCAGGCAGCGGACTGGTTGCGTGACAAAGGGGTGTTCTCCCGGGCCATCTGATGGCCGTCTCGCGTCATCTGGATGGGGGCAGGAGGGCCGTCACGGACAGGATTCAGGAGGTCGTAGTGTGTTGGCTGCATGGCACCTTGTCGCGGCAGACAAGAGAGTCAAGAGGATAGGTTCGCAAGGAGACAAGATGCGAGAGGAGCAGAAGGAGGAGGTTCGAGGGAGATGGACCGCGACCTGGCGGTCAGCAGGGGCTGGCAGTTCGTTGGGGACGGGTGGGGCCGCGTGGGACGGAGCAACGACGCGGCTCTATCTTATCTCGAGAGGGCGAGATCAGATCACCAGGATGTCAAAGGCACCGATGCCAGACGTAAGCGGATCCGGAGCCCTCCGTGATCTCGAGATTGCAAGAGGCCGCTGAGGTGCGCTTGTGAGGATGTACGGGACGTCGGACGCAGCGAGGAGGGAGCATGCGCACCGTGCCGGAGAGCCCGTGACCGCGAGAGGCTGCCTGACAGACTATGGAGTAGAGGCGATGAAACGGTCGGCGGCCACGGGAGCTCAGCAGGTCTGGCACGCCGCTCGAGAGGATTCCCGTGACGGGAGGGCCAGAGGGAGGAGTTTAAAATGATGGAAGAAAAGACGAAAGAGCGTCGAGGGGATGGGAGACGTGAAGGGGGTGGAAGGTGAAGGGGGTGGAAGAGGGCCGAGGATGGCAGAGAGGGGGAGCTGATATGATAGATCATCGGACGGCCTGGCCGGCGGGCCGTGGCAAGAGCGCCGGGCTGCGGGGGCGGTGCGTGGGGTTACCGGTTTCGGCATCGCGGGTGCGTGGCCGCAAGGGGCCCGGGTCACGGCGCACGTCTCCGGTCACGTGACAGGATGCTCGTCATGCTCTACGGTTGAGGTACAGAGGATCACAGTGATCAAGCAAGTGCAGTCGCATTTTTTTTGAAAGATACAGACAAGTTACCGCCAGACAGAACAGAATACATCGCAAACTTTTGTGGAGATCGACAGTAGACCGGAAATAAAAAGACAAAGTACAACCCAGAACACGAGGGCAGATGCCAGTGGTACAGTACAGGACCTACCTTGGCTGCTCACACAGATTCATCACCATCACTCAAAAGTGGTCTTCTTGCCCTGGAACTCGCCAAAGCCGCCCCGGTTGGTGCTGGCGCTGGCGTTTCCGCCGCGGGCTCCGCCACGGCCTCCGCGAGCACCTCCGCGGCCGCCCCGGCCACCCCGGGCCCCGCCGCGTCCGCCGCGTCCGCCGCGCTGCGACTCGCCGTTGCTCGGGCGCGGCGTGCTGAAGTCCAGGCGCATCGGCCGCCCGGCCAGGTCCGCCCCCTGCAGCTCGTTGAGCGCCTTGCGCGCCTCGTCCACCGACGAGAACGAGATGTAGCCGAAGCCCTTGGGGCGGCCCGAGTCGGCGTCGGTCGGCAGCCGGATGCCCGTGATGGTGCCCATGCCCGAGAACTTCTCCTTGATGGTGTCCTCGTTCGCGCTGAACGGGATGTTGCCGATGAACAGCGTGTCGCTCTCGGGGCTGGTCTGGTCACCGAAGGACTTGGCCCGGGCCTTGGCGCGCTCCTTGAAGTTGCCCTGGTCCTTGTCCTGGCGGGCGTTGGCGAAGTCGAGGTTGATCTTGCGGCCGTCGATCTCGGCGTCCTTCTTCGCCTCGTACGCCTTCTTGGCATCGGCGGCGTTCTTGAACTCGACGTAGCCGAAGCTGGACGGGAATTAGCATGCATCATTCACTCGGGGAGAGGACGGTCACTTACCCCCTGGAGCGACCAGAGTCGCGCTCAGTCACTATGCGCACACCGGCAAGCTCACCAAACTCCTGGAACTCGCGGCGCAGCCACTCCTCATCGACGTTCCATGACAGGTTGCCGACAAAGAGGTTGCCGGTCTCGCCGTTGGCTCCAGCGTTCTCGGTCTTGGACTTTTTCTTGGAGGCAGATGCTTTCTCCTCGTCTGCCTTGCGCTTCTTGGGAGCCTCCTCCTTGGGAGACTCCTCGCTCTCTTGCTCCTCGGATTCGGACTCGGACTCGGATTCCGACTCTGACTCAGACTCGGACTCAGACTCGGATCCAGACTCAGAGCCCGACTCAGACTCCTCCGATTCAGATTCCGACTCCTCGGACTCGGAAGAATCGGAGGTTTCCGAGCTCTCAGATTCCTCGGATTCCTCGGAAGAGGCATCCTGGAACAGTTAGAGACACAACTTTAAACGAATGGGTCGGGGTTGACATACCTTCTTCACACCGTTGGTCTTGTCGGCCTTCTTGGCCTTGGCAGGAGCCTCGTCCTCGCTCTCAGAGGAATCAGACTCGGACTCGGATTCAGAGTCAGAGTCCTCGCTCTCGCTGCTCTCCTCCTTGGTCTCAGCCTTCTTGGGAACCTCGTCCTCCGAAGAGGATTCGTCACTGGACTCGGATTCGGACTCAGACTCGGACTCGGACTCAGACTCAGATTCAGATTCAGACTCGGAAGCGGATTCGGGCTTGGCCTTGGCCGCCGCCTTCTTGGAGTCCTTTGCCTTCTCGACTGGCTTCTCCTCTTCGCTCTCACTCTCGCTGCTGGAGGAGCTGGCGTTCTTCATCTCCTCATCGCTGTCGGACTCGGACTCGGAGCTGCTAGGCGTAGGCTCCTTCTTCTTCTGCTTGAGTTGTGCCTTCTCCTCCTTGGCGATGAGCTTGCGAGCGATTTCCTTGCTCTTGGCCTTAGGACTCTGAGCCGGCTTGGTGATTCCGGCATCCTTGACCTTGGTAAGGGTCTTGTCGACGGGCTTTTCGGGGCCCTTTGCGGCCTTCGCCTTGGTCTTGGACATTTTGCTCTGCATTTTCTGTTAGTCAAGAGACGCGTATATGAGCTTGGAGAGGCACATACCAAGTACAATATCCCTCAATGCAATGAGATGGACTGTTGGAGTCGAGAAGCAGACCTCTCGATGTGCGGCAGAGCCTACTTTCCCACAACACCCGATTTGAAGAGAATCAAGTGATGCTGCTGCGTCACCTGATGAGATCCCCCAGAAGAAACCACTAGGAACGATCTGATCACAGCGGGAAGCAAGTCTCAAGCGAAGAAGGATCTCCGTGAGACTGCAAGCGCAAACACCCACAAGTAACCCACAACGGACAGTGTTCAAGCCCACAGAGACGGACAGGTGATATGCAGCCGTCTATAATATGAAACCCACGAGTGTGTCCCACAAAATAGAAGTGCAGTATCCCTCAGCCCACGGCCCTCAGTGTTAGCCCACAGTGTGCCAAGTTGGAAGTGTACTTTGCAGTACCGCCCACGCTGCTGTGTCAGTTAGAGAGAGTCCAAGAAAGATTGGGAATCTCAAACTCTGGATCTTCGCTCTGCAGATTCCCTCAAGAATCCTTCCGATGAAGGCGTTGATGGGGTGGTGACGAGGGAGTTGGAAGGGGGAAAAAAAATTCAGAGAGCTGGAGCTCAACTAGCGGGAAAAGCGCACGGAGGCTGGAGGGGAAACGAAAATTTCCCCTCACCGCCTTCCCTGCGGGGCTAAGCTACATGCGGCCCAGCTCTAGCTCCGCGGCGTGAACCAGTGGGCGCGGCTCCCGAGTGACCTGTGGGTACCTCGTCTGCAGCGGCCACAGAGCGCCATCGTGGTGTACCCGGCGGTATCCTCTCACGGGCCTCACCTTACTGCCAACACCGCACTACCGTGAACCACTCCGCCTGCGACATCTCCGGGTCGCCCATCACACCTCCTCCAATCCTCAACGTCAAGTTGAGGCGACAAGGAATCCATGGGACTCAATTGAATCGATCCTGTCCGTCTGCCATGGCCCCTCCCACGCCCTCTTCCTACCGTCCGCGGAAGAAGAGAAAGCTCCAGCCCCTCTCGCCCAGCGCCAGCAATGACCTGATCCTTGAGCCGGGAAGTAGCAGGGCCTCACCTGCGTTCCCCCTGGTCTCGTTTCTTTGGGCTGCCCGCGGAGGCACGTCTCAATGGCTCATCCTGCCGCTGATTCTTATGACTGCCGGCCTGTTTCGCTGGGCCGTCGGTCTGTGGGGATACTCGGGTGGGTTGCAGAACGGACCTTCAATAATGTCGCTCGAGGATCCAGGGCTGACCGTCGTTTTAGGCTTCCAGACGCCTCCGATGCACGGCGATTTCGAGGCGCAGAGGCACTGGATGGAGCTTACCTCCCACCTGCCAGTCTCCAAGTGGTATTGGTATGACCTGCAGTACTGGGGCCTAGACTACCCTCCCTTGACCGCGTACCATAGCTTGCTTCTGGGGAAGATGTATGTTTTGTAGTGTTTCCGGTTATTCTGTTGACGTTTTACTGATACTATGCAGTGGCTCCCTTTTCGACCCAGCATGGTTTGCGCTCGATGAATCCCGCGGCTCCGAGGATCCTCTGTTGAAGGTCTATATGCGTGCTACCGTGCTTGTGTCGGAGTACCTCGTGTATATCCCTGCCGTCTACATCTTCCTCCGAAGGTACGCCCACGTGCAGGGTGTCCACGCATGGCCTGCGTCGATTGCTCTCGTCGCCATTCTCATGCAACCGTCTACGATTCTCATCGACCACGGCCACTTCCAGTATAACACTGTAATGCTTGGATTGGCAGTCGCTAGTCTGGAGAGCATCTTCGCTGGACGGTTCTTATGGGCATGTCTCTTTTTCGTGGCAGCGCTGGGCTTCAAGCAGATGGCTCTCTACTATTCACCGGTCATTTTCTGCTTCCTCCTTGGGGCTTGTATATTTCCGCGCATCAGGCTCGTTCGCCTCTCGTCCATCTCGTTGGTTACACTGGTCGCTTTTGCCATCCTGTTTGCACCGATCATTGTCGGTGCGCTGTATGACAGCTATCGCGGAAATCCCATTCCAGGGCCTGCCCCTCCTCTCTTGCAGGTACTCCCTGTCAAGATTAATGAGCAGTCGTGGCTCTACCCTGCAGTTCTACAGCTCGCACAGGTGATTCATCGAGTATTCCCCTTTTCCCGCGGCCTCTTCGAAGACAAGGTGGCGAATGCATGGTGCGCCATCCACACCTTTTACAAGCTCAATCGGTTTCCCTCGAGTGTCCTACAACGCGCCTCACTTGGGGCCACCCTTGGCTCTATCCTCGTTCCCTGCGCCATCATCCTGCGCCATCCACGGACTTCGCTTCTTCTTCCTGCTCTCGCCAGCGTCGCGTGGGGATTCTTCCTCTTCTCCTTCCAGGTTCATGAGAAGAGCGTCCTGCTGCCTCTGCTACCAACGACTCTCCTTCTGAGCGGTGCTGGCGGCCTAAGCAAGGAGACCAGGGCTTGGGTCGGCTTGGCTAATATGCTCGGAGCATGGACCCTTTTCCCGCTCCTGAAGCGAGAAGACCTCCGCATCCCCTACTTTGTCATCACGTTACTCTGGGCGTATCTCTTAGGCCTACCGCCGACCTCCCTAGAGATCTACCGCAATTGCGCAGAGGCCGAAAGTTCCGGCACCAGCTCTAATCTCCACATCCTCACCAAGCTCATTCACCTCTCCATCTACCTGGCCATGATTGTCTGGCACGTCCTTGAAGCTTCTATTCGACCTCCTCCCGATAAGCCAGACCTGTGGGTCGTGTTGAACGTGCTCATCGGTGCGGGTGGATTCGGGATTTTATACCTCTGGTGCACATGGAAGCTGATCGTGCAGAGCTTGAGACTGAGCCGGAAGGTGTCTGAGGAGGAGAGCAAGAAGAAGAAGCAATGAAAATGGCTGCATTAGCTGATTTTTCTGGACCTGGATTCCTTTGCCATAAAAAGTATGACGGCGGCTTAGGCGCTTTGATACCCCCCCTCTTTTCTATTGCCGCCTTTTCCGCCCAAAATGCTCTTTCCATTCAAACTCTACCGGACTGTGTGTCTTCAACCGTCAGTCCGCCGTGTTTGGAGCGAAAGCGCCAGCTTTTATGTGTATTTGTAAATAGAAAAAAAGTTCTATGTGGCCCAGTAACGTGCTCTGCAATGGATTTAAGATTCATGAACAGTGCCTTTATGAAGTCATGCGGAACTGTAACCTTTGAACCAGGGTATGTTATATATAGGAGATGAGTTTATTCCCAGATCCTGCGCAGCTCAATCTAATGTACAATCGTGTGCCTGAGCGGTCTAAATGCAACAATCATGTGGAGTATAACAATAGTGTACAGATGACCCAGACACTATGTACATCAGAAGTACAGTACAAGGGAGGGGTTCATTCGATATATTGTACAGATCATATTATGGTCGTATCTCTTTCATGTCGGAATTGGAAGCTCTTGGGTTCAACCCGGACAACCTCAACGTCCAGATTTAGACCTTGAACCCGTAGCTGGCCATGCAGCTCCTGTACTGCTCGACCACGGACCGGCAGTCGGTCTCCGCGGGGTTCTCCGCCTTGGAGTAGAGCATGCAGTCGTCGCGGGCTTTCTTCTCGTCTTTGCAGACGCAGCAGGGCTGGAAAAGAATTCGTGTTAGAGAACTTCGTTGGTCTTGAGACTGGGGGCGGTTTCGGGATCCCCCGGGGAGATCGGAAGAGCAC
>ENA-UOWK01000123-UOWK01000123.1-bioreactor-metagenome-genome-assembly--contig:-NODE-123-length-97459-cov-24.804330_pt1 | contig 97459 bp, 82 predicted proteins | sample MGYA00238157_ERZ761612 | MGnify/ENA primary metagenome ERZ761612 (study PRJEB28901, sample SAMN06268035) | bioreactor metagenome | isolation source: Joint BioEnergy Institute, California, USA...
TTTTTTAAAAAAAAAAAAAAAAAAAAAAAAAAAAAAAAAAAAAAAAAAAAAAGCAATGGCTTGTCTGTGTGACTTCAATCATATGTTAATGCCGCTAACCAAGGTCACAGATTAACCACGTTCCTATACTGTGTGCTGACTATCGGCTTAATATATCGACAATGCTCTCCGGCTCGATTTCTAGCCTTGAAAAAGAACGGCACCAGATAGTGAAATGATAGAATGCAATAACAAAAGGCATGCATAGATCAACCTGTTCATTAACCCCGTGACTCCAACGTAAACGTAAAGTACGTAACTACCCAATCCACCCGCTATTGGCATAACGTAACTCATCGTAATCATCAGACGTATCCAAGCCACCGAAACCCCGCATTCGTTACATCCCATAAAGCACTGATCCCTATATTCATCATAAAGAAACAACATCGACATGCACACAGATCATCATCGCCCGGTGATGTAGTCACGGTTCTCAATCGTGACACTCTTGGTCATATGGTTGACCTTGTATACACCGACAAGTCGAGATGCAAGCTCAAACTGTTGGAACGATTGTTAGCTGCTATCTCTAAGCAGAAATGCGTCGAGAGGCCTTACCATATTGTTTCTCAATGAGATAACAATAAACTGTGCGTTCTTCGTCCTCTCCTTAATATACGAAGCGACAATGGAGACCTAGGACACAAGATATTAGCCGGACGTCGCTTGCCGTTAGCTCTAAGCATTAGATGTATACTCACATTTCTGAAGTCCAGAGCGGCATCAATTTCGTCCATGACGTAAAGAGGTGTTGGCTTGTAGTGATGCAAGGCGAACACGAGCGCCAAGCTGGACAGCGTCTTTTCACCTCCAGAAAGGTTGCTGATATTCTTCCAGCTCTTCTTCGGAGGCATAACGGAAAACAGGATGCCTTCGGAGAACGGGTCCAAGGAATCGACAAGTTCGAGCTCCGCATTGCCGCCCATCGTGATCATCTGGTACATTTCCTTTAGACGCAGGGAGATAATGCTGAATCCCTCCATGAACCCATTCAACCGGGCTGAGCGCAGGCTGTCAAGGCGAGCTTTGGCGTTATCACGAGCTGCCAGCGCCTGGGCCAAGTCGGCAGAACGCGATTCATGCTCAGCCGCACGGCGGCGATATTCTTCAATGACTGACAGATCAACAGAAGCGTTCTGGGTCTTTTCCTCAAGAGCAGCAATGACAGCTTTCAAGGACTCTTTGTTCATCTCCGCGAGTTCGTCTCTGGTGTAAGTCTGAAGCTCAGCAGGCTGCTGCTCCTCACCGAGGTCGCTGATGTTCTGTAAAGTGAGTTTGGAGAGCTTCTCCTGCCAGTATCGGCTTCTCTTTTGGTTCTCAGCCAACACCTTTTGATTCTCCTCCAGCTTGTTACGCATCTCGATCTCTGCAGCCCGAGTTTCGTTCAACTCAGCGATCTTCTCATCGAGCTCTGCTTTAAGAGCTTTAAGCTCGCCCTTCTTCGTTTCGAGAGCTTCCTGGGCCTCTTCCGCCTTGCGCTTGGACCCTGACGCATCGCTTGCTTGGTTCTTGATGTCGTTATTCAGCTTCTCAAGTTCCTCAGCGACGTGCGCAAGCTCCTGCTCTGCATCCGCACGAGCATTCTCATGCTTGATGATCGCTTTCTCATTCTTGGACTTTGCAACCTCCGCGTTAGAGACCTCCTCGGCAAGCAAGCTGATCTGTTCCTTGAGACCATCAACCTTGGCCTTCTGACTCCTCAGCCTAACGCCGCCTACTTCCATAATCTTATCCTGGAGCGACTGGATCTCCTCCTCGACTCCAGCCATCTCGGCCCGGAGTTTCTCAATTTCCTTCTCCAGGGATGCGATTTGCTTCTCGAGGGCTGCAGCTCGGTTATCATCTGCCTTGGATGGCTTGTGTTCAGCGCTCAATTCTTTCACTCGTCGCTGCGCGTCTACAAGGCTGCGTTTTCCGCTTTCGATTTCGATCAGGATCTTCTGGATCTTTGTCTCCAGTCGGGGAATCTCGTCCGACTTCTCTCTGATCAATGACTCCAACTGCCGCTGTTTCTCTTGAAAGGCCAGAAGTTTCTTCTCCATCTCATCGCGATCATTCTCGAGCTTTGCTACTTGCTCTTTAGATGTCTCGGCGACCTGCTTGGAGGACATTCCCCCTCTTGCCACGCGGGTACCACCACCACTCATTGTTCCGGACGTATCGATTAGGTGTCCCTCGAGCGTGACCACTCTCCATCGTCTAGCACCGTACGCAATTCTATTCGCTTGCTCCAAGTCCTTAGCCACCAGCGTGTCGCGCAGGACGCTATAGAATGCTGGTGCAAATTTCGGGTCTTTTGGCTTGACCAAGTCGAACAGCCGTGGAACACTCTCAGGCGTGTAGATCGAGGACATATCCCTCCGGGGAAGACGGTCCAGTAGGATGAAGTTGGCTCTACCGAGGTTATTCTTTCGAAGATAGTCGATGCACTGCTGACCAACCTCAACAGAGTCGACGACCATATTATCAAGACCCGGGCAGGCGGTTGTGATCGCGACATCGTACTTCTCATCGATGGTCCCAAGGTCACCAAGTCTGCCGTGGAATCCGTCAATACGGCCAGATTCCTTGAGGCGCATCAGTCCAGTCAAGACGCTTCCCCTGTTCTGGGTACTAGCGAGGCTGGCTCTTGCTTCATCCGCTTTCTGTCGAGCACTAGAGACTTTCGATCGTAACTCTGGCTCCTTCTGCGCCAACTTCTGCAACTCGCTCTTGAGCGTTGTAACCTCATTCTCGAGGTTTGCTTTCTGAGCTCGCCGTTCCTCGAGCTCGGCTTCCTTAGCCGACAGCGACTCCTCAATTGAAGCGACCTTGGACTGCGCTTCCTCCAGCGCGACAGCACCCGCATTGCTCTTCTCACGTAGAATGTCGAGTTCACTCTGCGCCACAGCGACAGCGGAGAGCTTCTCGTTGATCTTCTCATTCCACGGCTCAAGAGACTTTTGCTTCGCTGCAATCTGATCCGAAAGGCCTTGAGTCTTACCTTTGAGCCCTTCACGAATAGATGCCAGCTCCTCCTCTTCGGCTTTCATCTCCTTCTCGAGCTTCGCAATCTCAGCTGTCTTCTTTTCAATGTCATAAGTATGCTTTTCCACAAGGCTAGAGCACTCCGAAGCGGCTAGGCGACTTGACTGCATGGCCTTTTCCAACTTCTTCTGCTTTCCAAGCAAGAACTTCCTCTTCTCCTCTAATTTGACTGACTCTTTATCATATTTCGCCATCTCCTTGATCATTGCCTGCGTCGCCTTCTCCATATCCTCATATTCCTTCAGGCCGCGTTTGTATGCCTTCTCAAGTTCCTTGATCCCTGACTCACTACCTTCGTGTTTCTCGAGCTCCAGATTCAACAATTCCTGCATCTGCAGAATTGCTTCCTCGGTAACTCTTATGTTATCTTCACACTCGGCCAGGTAAATCTGATAAAGCGCAGACTGCTTCTGGACAAGCTCATTCTCATCTCTAATATACTCCAGGGCTTTATTTTTCTTGTCTTCCAGGGCGTTCTTTTCCTTTTCCACATGCTGAACACGGTTATTCTTCTCAACGCAAACCTCGTTCAATTGCTCGACTTCAGCGGCGGCCTCTTCGATCGGAACCTTGTATTTTGACGTTCCAATAATATCTTCAAGATATTCTAAGAGTCCGTCCTCATGTTCGTTTGTAGCTTTCGGCTTCATCTGCGCAATTGACTCAACTTCACCTTGCAGGATCAAGAAACGCTTGTGGTCGAGGTCGATTCCACGCTCTCGTAATAAGGTCGTCACGGCCGTGAAGTTCGTCTCTTTGCCGTTCATGTAGTACTTGCTGGTGTTGTTCTTAAACGCTCTCCGTGAAATGACCAGTTTGGAATCTGGGACTACCTCGTGTGCTCCTCCTGGAAGATCGATGATCTCTTGAAAGTGAACTTCAACCTCACAGAAGGGCAGGTCAGGGAAATTAGCAGAATTGTGAATCAGGGCAGATATTTTCCCTTGCCGCATTTTGCTGGCTCGGAATCCGAATACAAACAGTAAAGAGTCAATAACATTTGATTTGCCGGACCCATTCGGTCCAACAATTGAGGAGAAAGAGACATGAAAAGGTCCAACGACTTGTCTCCCTGCGTAACTCTTAAAATTCGTAAGCACCAGATGGGTTATCACCATTCGCGGCTTTGGCCCCGTGGGCTCCTCCATCGCTGGAGGCGCGAGGGATCGTTGTTTGGCAAGGATATCCATGGGCTTCTCCAACACCGATGACATCGGGTTAACGATCGATATCTGTGATTTCGGCTCTTCCGCCGGTCTCGGGGGCGTCTGGTTTACCGCAGACTCGGTGATATCGGCAAGCGGCGTCGAACTCTCTCTCTGCGATTGGGGTCGGGGTACCGGCTCCGGCGACGCTGAAGGTTCTGGGGTAGGAAGTGAGGACTGTTCCGGAACGGGCGTAGCTGATGCACGATTCTTACGGGGATGGCCCATACTTTTCCTCTTGCGAGCTGCTGCTGCCACGTTCTTCGATGGCGATTCAGGCTCTTCCTCTATGGTCGCAATTGTGCTGCCCTCTTCGCCATCGCGAAGCTGCGAGACATCCAAATTATCCCCCGTCTTTGATCGTCGTCCTCGCCGTGACGGGCGCGCGGAACTCGGGCTAGGTACATCGGCTGTGGTGCTCCTCCTTGAAGACCTCCTAGGAGGGTTCTTCTTCGCAACGGGGGTGTACTCTTCTTCATCGTCATCGTCGTCGTTGGTCTGGTTGGAAGGCGTGGGCGTGACATTTCCGGGGTCTTCCTCCTCGGAGGTTTCCACGACATAGCTCTTTCGAGCGGCAGAGCGCCGGGTTGGCCTGCCCTTTGCTATAGATGCCATTATGGTGCGATTGCGACTCCCGGAGGGGGTATATACATGAAGCTGGAAAGACGATTGTTTGCCCGTCCCGCGCCTGTTGCTGTGTTTTGCTCCACCACACGTGGGATGGCGGGCGGGCTGTTTACCTTCCCTCCCGAACAGGAAAGGTGTTGTTTTCTACCCGCTGCACGTGTCTGTGCCCACACTGACCGCCTGGCTTACATCAGCAGGTCGTATCGTACCGTAAACCTGTAATAATTATCGAGCTTCGCCGGACCTTGCGACCAGCGACGACAGGGAAGATAAACACAGCTCCGTCTCTTCGGACGATCTTCTTTTCTCGTCGGTCAAAATGGCTCAATGGGAGGACTTCAACACGACATTCTACTTTAACAAGGACTTTGCGTATGATGGAAAGGTCGTGGAGCAGATCATCGCAAACCGTCGCGCTCTGGAAAATCAGCTCTTCGTCGATCGACTGCTAGGACTCCTGGGCGTCAAAGCAGGTATTGTTCGCTGACCCTTGCTGAAAATGGCAATTCTAAATATTCTATACTCCAGTTACGAAGTTGTATCCTCCAAAGTCCAATCATGACCTCCGAGACCTATACAACCAGGTCGTTTCCTCCACCTTTCCAACCCATCAGAAACAGGCGTTGATATATTACATCCTAAGAGATTGCCGCAACCCCAGCGATGCTGCGACGCAATTTGCTCGTCGATACTATCTGCCCGAAAAGTACAAGTTGTTCATAGACGGTCTCTGGCATTTGGATCGATTGGAGTTTCGGGTGCGTGCTTTCCTCTCCTATCAATCGTTCGTTTCTAACTCCGACCGAATTCAGCGAGCTCTAGAATATCTCACCGAACCGTCCCTCATTCCAACCTTTCCAGACGAGATCCTCTATGTCCTTACTCTCACTCATCTTCCGAAGCATGATGACAGCCTTGCCATGTCATACTATCACACCGTCTCCCCGCCTCTCGCGTCCGAAAAAGTCCAGAAGGCTTTCTTCGAAGTACTTTGCCGTGCAAGTATAACGGAGGCATTCTATTTTGCCAGAAAGAATGATGAAATTCGCCGCCGTAGATACCTTGAGCAGCTGGTCGTGTTCGTACACAGCAGCAGCGCCGGTCAGATTCGAGGCGAGCGGGCGATGGAGCTCGTCAACCTTCCCTTCGACGAAGAAGAAGAGAAGTGGTTTGAGGACTGCCTGCTTCACGGCGCGGCCAAAACACTTCACGGAGCCAAGGACACGGTTTTGATGCGACGCCTCGCGACTGGAAAGCTAAAGGATCTTTCTGCAGATGTAGAGTCGCTGGGAGGCAAGAAAATAGATGGACTGAACTGGGACGATCTGAGACAGAGCATGAGTAAACACACGCAACTCATGTCTGCGCCCGGAAGCAGTGTACAGCTTCCTTGAGAAGCAACCATTTCAGGCGTCTGGCCATCGTGTGGGTCTACGCAGTCAGGACGGGAAACGGAGTTATGGGTTGGTGTTCTAGTCGGTTTCTGTGCTATCGTTCTCTTGCATAACGATTGTTTTGGGATGATACCGTTTCAAATCCGTACTGGAGTCGAGGCAGTCCTCGGGAATTATCATGGGTCGGATAAATCGGGATCAGTCTGCGTTGCAGAATTGTGATAAATTTGACCTTAGATTTCTCAAGTATAGTTTATTGAATTTTGTAAGAATAATGCACAAAGTAGCTCTACAGCCCATCATTTTCGAGCAGTGTTAGCCTTGAAGGATGGTGGCAGTTCTGGTCGGCGGAAGTCAAATGTTCATATGGTTCAAGGGTCGATTTGAACTCCGCCGCTCCCTGCCATCGGCAGAAAATAACCATCGGGGCGGCAAACCTCAACTACCTCTAAGAACGCATCCTTCATTCAACGCCAGAATAGGAGAACCATCTACCCGGTCAGCCTCTTTAACTGCTGCACTTTTTAAGCTGCTACCCTAAACTATTTATCGTGCAGCACGTGCTCGTATCGGCATTCTCGAAAGCTGACCGTGGTGATGGGCCGCGCCCAGTGAATCGCGAGTGACGCGACTTCAGGCCCAGATCTTTCAGGGAGATAAGCTGAAGCGCGCTTATCTCAGACAACCCTAACAGATAGCCGCTAAACACCGACGATATGGTCGTTTGCACATATTTCCAGCAAGGTCGCTGCAAGTTCGGAGGTACAGTCCTCCCCGGAATCTCAGATCCATTGCGATACCGCCTTCGACGCGTAACTGACCTTCATCCAGACCGGTGCAAATTTGAACACCCAGGCCATGTTACTCTTGGGTCCGGAAATCGTTTTGGCGTCCTTTCTGGTAGTAGCTCATCCGGAGGCTTTGGAGGTATGTCTTTTTATCTGCTGTTTTCCGCCCACCTGCCACCCTTTTAACTACCCAGTCCGCGCTAGTGTATGTTGCCTGTGAATGGAACAAGTGAATGAGCATTGTCCCTATTGTACCCTATTTTGGCTGCAATATGTCTGCCTTTACATCGAGATTTCACAGTCTGCATCCCTTCCATTTGCCTCGACTTCATTTTTTTTCTATTTGTTTCATTATCCGCGACCTAGGAGCCTTTGCACTGTTTCTATGATTCTCTTTCCATCTCGTTTCTCTACAAAAAAATGCTCCATACCGTGATCATTGACCCGAGATATTGGAAAAAGGTCGTCAAACGCCGCAAAAAGCTCCACAGCAGAAGTAAGCCCTTTGCGCTGTTACTTGTTATATTCAGGTGTTGACAATTCTGCAGCAACTATGGGGTGACAGCAATCGACATCAAGAACGATCTCACTCCTGGCAAGGGACGACCCGAATGGATCTTCTCAGCCTATGCGCCGGGGCGAAATGCCCCTGTCCAGCTCTTTGGAGGCCCACAGCGTGAGCTCAGCTTCGAAGAGATGCGGCTACGTCATTACGAGGCGGCAGCAGCGGGACGTCCAGAACAGGCGGTTCAGGAAGCCCAAAACCTCTATGCTGAGTGTTTGAAACAAATGGACGCTGCCTTAAATGACCTCGATGGGGCTGTCAAGTACATCTTGGACGGGGAGAACCAGCACCCCAATCGGAATGATATTGTAGAGGGTAGGACTGGGACTGGATTCGGTCAGGGAACATCAACGTTTGGTCAGCCTAGTTTATTCGGCAAACCATCTACGCCTTCCCAAACTCCTGCATTTGGCCAGCCTTCACCTTTAGGCGGCGCTCAGTCCGCTTTTGGCAAACCTTCGTTCGGACAGCCAGCGTTCGGTCAACCATCACCCCTCGGGCAGAAGCCTGTCTTCGGGCAACCAACTGCCCTGGGCCAAGGCACTCAGGGCTCTACATTCGGACAGCCTTCGGCGTTGGGCACTCAAACTGCATTTGGGAAACCTTCGTTCGGACAGCCAGCCTTTGGACAACCATCTTTCGGGCAGCCCTCGACCCCGGGGACATCGGTGTTTGGAAAGCCAAGCACCATATCCCCATTTGGCCAGGCTCAGAGCACCTCAGGCTTCGGTCAACCGTCAGGAGGGACGACAGGCTTCGGTCAGCCTTCCGGCCAGACAACGGCTTCACCATTTGGCAAGCCTTCGACAACTACCGGCTTCGGCCAACCGTCGGCGACTACAACCGGCGGCTTTGGTCAGCCTGCGCAGGCTACTTCTCCATTTGCTCAACTCCAGCAGAAGACTACAGGGCCGTTTGGCCAACCATCTCCGTTTGGGACGACTACTCAACAACAAACTACAGCCTCGCCTTTCGGTAAACCCGAAACAACAGCTTCTCCTTTTGCGAAACCGGAGACGACCGTTTCTCCCTTTGGCAAACCGTCCGTGACCACTGAAGCTGCGCCTCAAACCCCTGCCGCTACAGCAACAGTTGGTCTCGGACCCAAGCCGAAGATTAAAATCGACGACCCGAAAGAACTCAACCCTTTCCCCAATCTCACCGGTCAGACCGTCCGCGACCAAGCCACGAACAAGCTCACCATGTGGAAGGGCCAGCCTGTGAAATATATCGACGACTGGCCATGCTACCAGCACCCGGACGATCGCGAAACATGGGTCCGCATCTTCTTCCCTAATGGCCCGCCTGATGCGGCGACCCTGAGGGACTCTCAGGGCAAGCCAGAGGAATATACCCAAGAGGTAACGGAGAGTTACCAGTTTTTCCTGGAGAATGGATACTTCAAGGATGGTGTTATTCCTAGCGTTCCACCCAAGACAGAATGGGTGAGCTTCGATTTTTGAGGTGAGACTGGACGGAATAGGTAGAACATATATGGGACATTGATGGGGCAGAAGAGTCTCTTTCAGGAAATCTGGAAATAATGTTATGATATATCTGCCAGGCGTTCTCTGTTTGATGTGCATTATTATATTGTTAGTGGGTCTGGGAAGCATGGTGTCTTGTTTGGGCGTTTAAACTACTACACGAAGCCAGAGAGCGAAAGTCTACAGAGAAAATCATAGATTCGTAAACTTCATTTTTCCATTTCTCAACCTAGCCAGCTGGTATCGGGGGAAGCTTTCTCTAAGCCTACAGGGAACCCGAGTACAGCAGAACCATGCGAGCACATGGCCGAGGTGGGCACACCTCTGGACCGTGCCAACCGGAACTACATCCTCCCGGATCCAGACTAGACCGTTTAAGCGGCGATGGTGACCTCAACCTCAACACCGGCCTCAATGTTGATGATGATCTGCTTGACGGTCTCGGTGGGGGCGTGGAGGCTAGAAAGTGCGCATCCGGTTAGCAAGCATCCCACCTCAAACAGTATACCAATGGGTAACACTCACTCAATCAGCCGCTTGTGGATGCGCATCTCGTACTTGTCCCAGGTCTTGGAACCCTCACCACAAGGAGTCTTGCGGGTGGCGATGGTGAGTCTCTTAGTGGGCAGGCGGACGGGGCCCTTGACGTTGAGCGACTTGGAGCGGGCACGCTCGATCAGCTCCTGGCACACCTTCTCGAGGGAAGCAACCTTGCGAGAGGTGAGGGTGATACGGATCTTGTGGATTTTCTGGAGCGCAAACGGAACAATGTTAGAAATGATTTATGAAGGGTGCGGGCTCATCTTTTGCATGCTGAACATGCTGCTGATGCCCGAGAAGCGCAGTTGGCATAGAGAGAGATGGTAGCACATACAGGGCCTTCGCCGAAATCCTTCTCGGGCTTCTGGTACGACATCTTGACGGTGTGGTGGAGAGACCGCTGGGATCAGAACTGAGATGGCTGGTGCCAACTGATTAGTACTGGTTCGCGCAAACTTGCTTAAGAGTATACACACCTTTTTTATGAAGCTCGGAGCCAATCAAGACCTGAACAACGAGGTTCGGTAAGGTGATGATGGCCCGCAAATTGACGTTGAGGTTGGTTGAGAAACGGAGATGGGACTATCTTGCCGACATCCTCGTGGAGATTCAGTTGTCTGTGTGGGCGGGAACTCTTGGCACTCGGTTAGTGCGCGCTAGCCTGTTCGGGTGCCCGCGTGGGTTGATCTCCCGTTGATGACTCAGCATCTCTCAGAGTGAAGCCGGCGAGCACCGTCCAGGCAAGCAATAACATATCGCGCCACAAGATGTGAGGATACCTCTTTGTTTTGTATACCCCAGTCTCTTAGCATTTATTCTTTTGTTTTTTGTTCCGTTCTTTTTTGTCTCCCCTTGACTAGGTGTCTATAATCGATAGCATGGCAGAGTTGCCACCTTTCGCACAGGTTCCGCCTGCAGCCGTGCGGAAGATCATCCAAAATGAGGAATGGGAGGCCTGTCTGGAGGCATGGATCCTGCTCTCTGAGATGCGCCTGAGATTACCCGAAAAGGAATTCAGTCTGTCCGCCTCCAAGGATGAATCTGTCGTCCCTTACCTCACATCTTATTTCCAACAGCTTGCCACGTCTGGTGATTCCACTCTTCATGCGGGGACAAAGGCCAGAAGTTTACGAAAATTATCCTTTCTGCTCACAAGGAGATTACTGCTTGAAGTACATCCGCCGCATCCGGAGTTGCTGAGTTGGAAGTTCCTTGGTGACCTGAGCACTTGCTATCCTTCAAGTACCGCCTTGAAAACATTACTATCAGAAATATGGGACAGACATGAAGAGACTATAACCTCCAGTCTTGAGAAGGGGAAGTCTATAATCATCAAACAGCTTTCCTTGGCAGGGCCCATAAAGAACCCTGATGTTATTCTTGATATACGAAGATTGACCATTCTTGCATCTTCCCTCCCTCCAGTAGGCCATGTTCTTATGACGGGCTCAGATTTCTTGGATACATTGTCCGACACGTACAAGGCCCAACAGAACGACCAGCTGCGAAAGGAGCTTGTGGCAAATGTCTACGTGGGATTTACTTCTCTTCTAAAGAGTCGAAAGGCAAACATGTCCTTGCTGCTCGACCAGCTATTCAGTCTGAAGGAGGCCGCAGGAGTTGGGCAGACCAATGCGAAGAGGGAGCCGACGCTGCTGTCAGACCTTATATGCAGCTCTGACCTGCTGGCACGGATGGAACGGTACCTGAGTGTCTCTGGTCAGAAACGGGGCGAGGACCTCGTCGCCAGTCTGCGTGTGTACCAGGCTGAGTCGAAGCCCCTCCACCGCCGGTACCAGAGGCATAAGAAGAGGAAAGACAAGGGCAAAGGCCGAGCAGTTGACGGTCTACCTGGAGGAGAGCTCCATGCCCACAAGATGTCCCTGATCACCCAGATCCAGGACCTGTTCCCAGATCTCGGATCAGGATATGTCCTGCGACTGCTCGACTACTACAACGACGACCCTGAGACGGTCATCGCGCACCTCCTCGACGCCTCTCTCCCTCCAGAACTCCAGGACCTTGATAAATCCGAACAACTCCCCGACACCCAAGCCATCTCTAGCCACGATCTCTTGATACCACGTCCAACCTCCCCTGAACTTCCTCCTCCTTCTTCTTCTCCTCCACCAGACCGCGCCTTCGCCCGTCCAAACGTCTTCGACAACGACGAACTCGTCGAAATCGCCCGCTCCGCGGACGCCGCAAAGAAACTGCACTTCGGCCGCGCAAACCCCGACCTCACCGCGGACGACCTCCTCGCCGACCGCAGCCAGCACGCGGTCAACAAGGCCGCGATCCTCTCCGCCCTCGCGACCTTCGACTCGGACGACGACGAGCGCGACGACACCTACGACGTCGCCGATGTAGGCGGAACCGTCGACTCCATCCCCGCCGGCACAGACGCGGACCTGGACCCGGACATCCGCAGCCGCCGCGCTGCAGCAGCGGCCGGGGCCGCTGACGACGAGACCGAAATGACGCTCTTCCGCCTGTACAAGTCCAAGCCGTCCCTGTTCGCGCGCGACGCGGCCACCCGCCGCTCGCAGCCGCGGGCTCAGCTGAAGCGCGAGACGGGCATGACCGACGAAGCGATCGAGGGGTGGGCGGTCATGTTGGCGCGCGACCCGAAGCGGCAGTCGAAACTCGAGAGCAAACTCGCCCTCGCAGCTGGTGGTGGTGCTGGCGATGCCGCTGGGGGCATCAACCAGCCGGAGCTCCCCTCCACGGCATACAGGAAACCCGGACGCCATGAGACGGAAGAAGAATCAGACGAAGACGAAGAAGCAAGCGAAGGAGCCGGCCCCGCCGGCTTCGGCGGTCGTGGAGGTCGCGGACGCGGACGCGGACGAGGAGGTGGTGGCCGTGGTGGTGGTCACCACGGTCGTGGTCGAGGCGCAGGTGGAGGAGGCAGAGGAGGCGGCGGCGACGTCGCCGGTCCCTCCGGGGACCGGGAGACAGCGCTCGCGCGAGCAAAGAAGGAGGCAAACAAGGCGAGCAGGGCGAACCATAACCGGCGGGACCAGCGGGCGAAGAAGATGGCGAGGGGCGGGGCACTTCCTGGTTGATTGATTTTTTAGTTGATGCCGTTGTTTCTTGATGATTATCATGATGGTGACGGTCATAATCATTGGCCATATCATATCATTATCATTGAGGTTCCTTCTTATGTCTCAGCTATCCAGCATCTAATAAATAATGTGCATATTTGCATGCATGCATAGTACATTACGACAGTATGTACATGTACATGAAGATATAGGGATAGATACGGTACCTAGCTCCTTATCATTATTATGATTATGATTATGATTACGACTTAATGCATGCATGCATACCCTGGCATGACAATGCTGTAACTAGATAGAAGGCTGTAAATAACCTACATAATATTCATCCGTACACGTGGTACACGTAGTTCGGATAACATAAAACAAAACAAAACAGAGACGACGTTTGGATATCTTCTTAAGAGCGAGCAGAGGAGAAGAGACGTCATAAAGTAATAATCACCGTGACAACGTGACAGAAACGTTGCTTCCTCCCGGACCGACACAAGCCAGAAACCATCAAGGGCCAGGAAGCCAGATACATAAAGCTGGCCGGCCGCATTTCCAGCATCTGTAATCCCATCATCAGCGGTAGGTGTGTTGAAAAAAAAAAAAAAAAGGCCAAAAACAGAGATTCGTGCTTATGTACAGCATTGCGTTACGAGTGACATTTACAGCCATCAAAACTGACGGAATTGACATCTGACATAACGCTCATTGCATGAAAATAGAAGAGGGGGGGAAAAGAAGAAGAGGGAAAGGGGGAAAGGGAAGATGGGAGATGAGGTTTAAGACTCAGCGGAGTGACACGGCTCTAGGTGACAGACAGATTTGGCAATGAAACAGACCAGCTCAATGATGGCCCGAAAACACGCCCTGCTGCGCACATGCCTTCCTGCACTCCTCCAGCATCCGGACCTGCTTCGCCACATCCCCGAGTCTGCTGATGACCTCCTTATTCCCGTCAACAAAGGTGAAAATCGCGTACGGGATGCCCGTTTCGCGACAGAACTCCATGACTAGTTTCTGTGTGCGGCGCAGGTTGTGCCTCGGGATGCGCGGGTAGAGGTGGTGGATGGCCTGGAACTGGAGGCCGCCGTGGAAGAAGTCCAGCCAGGTGGGACAGTCGACGTCCATCGTGGTGCGGAGCATTCTCTGCGGGAAGGACTCGTGGACGCCCAGGTCCGCGGTCGACATGGCGAAGTGGGAGAGGGTGATCTGCACGTGCAGCGGAGCAGTGACCATGTGGGAGACCAGGACGAAGAGGACCCGGTTCCGCCAGTCCGGGATGGAGCAGTAGAGCACGGCGTAGCCAAACCATGTCCAGAAGAAGACTTGCCCCACAAGCTCGAGCCAGCGGTGCCACCAGGCTGGCCCCTTCTTGGGAGCTTGGCCCAGGAGAAGGTACTCCCAGCTGAGTCGGTAAAGGTTGAAGCGGCCGAAGAGGAGAATTGGGTAGTACAGATAGTCTTGGTATTTTAGCATGACCTGAGCCACTGCGTCGAATTTCATGACACGCTCGTAGTAGGTACTAAAGAGGTTGGTGAGGAAACGGTGTGAGATGGCGAAGAAAGGCATGTGCTGGATATCGGGGTCATGTTCGGCCGAGTTGGTCACAATGTGGTGAACGTTGTGATTGCGTTTCCACCACCCCAAGCTGAGGCCTCCGAGAAAGTCCGCGATAATGATTCCAATAACCGTGTCGACATGGAAGTCGTGGGTGATGCCCATATGGCCAGCATCATGGGCAGTAAACACGAGTTGATGCCAAAAGCACCCCAGGAAGAAGGCAGACGTGCCATACCACCCCAGACGGAGGAAGTAATACGAAAGGGATGCGAACAGTGTGTAACGGCAGCACTCAATGAAATACGAGAAGTAATTGCAGTTATAGAGTCCTTCTGCGCGAATCCGATCGTCCAGGGCGCGGTACTTCTGCCGAATGCTTTCCTGTCTGGCTGCATCCAACGGGGGATACTTTGAGATATCCAAGATGATCTCTTCCTGCGTTCGCGCGTCGAGGAAGAAGGGCCTCGGTTCGAATTTTTCTCCCGTTGGAGGGGTGGAAGGGACGGACGAGATAGTGGTCGAGGTGGACTTCCTCCGCCGCACACTGGAATTCTCGTCGGCCTCATCAAAGATCGGAGACGCAGGGCGCGAGCTCTCCTGGCTTGAATCATCTGAGAAATCCTCCGAGCAATCCTCGTCCTTGTTGTATGGGCGAAATCTCCCCCCCTGGATCGGCGGCAAGAAATTAATCCATCTCCCTTCGATGCGTCCGATCTGGAACGAGAGCATACGTTGACGTGCTTCCTCGGAGTGCAGTCTGCAGTGCCATGGTCAATCTTCAGCTATCTGGGGAACAGGTCATGGACGGAAAGGCGTACGCATTAATCTCGTCGGTGGCATCCCTTCCGACCATGTGCTGGATGGCCTTCTCTCCGCCGGGATGGAACTTCATCCATGCGTCCGCCTTAATCACGCGGTTCTCAAAGATGAAGATGTGCCTCCCTTCCGCGATCATGCCCTCGATCTGCCGCCGCGACAGCACCGTCTCCTTGCGGCTGCGGGCGGCGGCCACCGCGGGGCTGACGGTCTCTGCCATATTCTGCCACATAAGCAATGTCCGGAGTGGAGCTCGACAGGAGATCATGGACGCATCGCGCGTCACCCAACGAACGAATGCCAGCCTGGACAGCGTTCGTACTCCGTGGACCGCGGGACCACGCACATATAACAGGAGAAACAGAGGAAAATAATGGAGCTGCCTGGAGAAGGCGTGGTGATGCTCGGGGGAGGTCGGTGCGGGAGTGGGGAGCCGCATGTCACAGTCGTGCGCTGCCAGTCAGCCCGTCCCGTGATGATCACCACCCGGACTAGGCGCTGCCGCTCTCCACCCCGTCGCCCACCATTGACTGCTTCGCGTCCTCCAGGGAGCAATTTGAAACAAACTGAGCGTCCGGAAACGCCTGAGTTGACGTTTGCAGGACGGAGCCCTTCTGCCTCGCGTCTCGCGCCTCTGATTGGTCTGTTCGGGCGGATGGTCAGCTTCTCGTCCAGTTGAACCGTCGTCTTTGTATAGATTGGGCCAGACGGCTTTCCGGTCATTACAGCTGTCTACTCTGCGATTGTGGTGCTCTGATAGCCCCTGATATATTTCACTTTTATTATTAGTTCCCCCTCACCGTTTCCTGTGCCATAGAGCAATATCAACTCGAGTCGAAGATGGCAGTTCCATCCGAGGTTGAAGCACTCTCTGACCTTGTCAAGAAATGGCTCGAGTGGGACAAGGTATCGCCGAAAGTACCAGTGAACTGCTTCCCCCGTGACTGATACAGTGAGAAGGACTCAAAAACAAGAGCAGAAATCGAGAAACTTCGGGATTCTAACAATACGGATGAGCTGGAGAAGCGTCTCCGCAATCGTAAGTGTGTCAATTTCCCACTGTTTTCCGCCATTGTCGTCTTGGGCTACAGTTTGTCGCTGCTCTATCTCCACGATGAATAATCGTGGGTATGCAGACCAACTTTGCATAACTTCCGACTATACTGGCAACGGCCACACTTTCCGCAGGATGTTGACTCAGCCACATAGGCATTCAATTTGGTACCGCAGGTCTCCGCGGCCGGATGGCAGCGGGGTTCTCTTGCATGAACTCGCTCACGGTCATACAGGCCTCGCAGGGATTGGCTAAATATCTTAGTGAAAAACATCCCGAGATTGCCAAAAATGGAGTTGTTATCGGATGGGACGGAAGACACAACTCGGTCGACTTCGCCCGTCTTGCTTCCAATGCCTTTATTGCGGAGAAAATTCCCGTCTATTGGTATGCCAAGCATGCTGCCACGCCGCTGGTCGCCTACGGAGTGACATTCTTCAAGGCAGCGGCAGGAGTAATGATCACGGCCAGCCATGTTAGTAGTGTATCTGCCCGAAAGTTCCACAGCACATGACTGACAGCACCGGAAGAACCCAGCTCAGGACAATGGTAGGCTACTCCTTCCTCTGTCGCCTCGAACGCCTGCTGATGTGCCTAGGTTACAAAGTGTTGGGCTCCCCGAAGTTGGTCTTTTTGAATTAATCCTACTTGCTAACTGTACTTAGCTACTTCAAGGATGGCACTCAGATCAACACCCCCATGGATGTAGAAATCGCCCAGTACATTGAGAAAAACCTGGTGCCATGGCCAGACGCTTGGCGTGATCCGAGGGATGCGAGTCCGAGTGAAATTGATCCTTACATGAAGAACAATGCATATTGGGATGTTATTATGAACTACACTGGTAGAGTTCTTTGTTGCGCGGTATGAGTACCTCGTGAATCCTGTTTTGCGTGGCTAACTACGATTTCAGAAAGCAACCGTGCCGGAATGGAAGACCCCATCACAGTTCATGTATACGCCACTGCATGGAGTCGGCAGTAACTACCTGCCATATTTGTGCAATACGAGTGGCATTCATAACTTTCATTGCGTGACGAAACAGATTGATCTGGATCCGGACTTCCCAACGGTGGCATTTCCCAACCCCGAGGAGCCTGGATCATTGGATCTCGCAATGGTTGCCGCAGACGAATTCGACAGCAAGTTGATCCTTGCCAACGACCCCGACGCGGATCGCTTTGCCGTCGCGGAGAAAGTCAAGTGAGCCACCTTCCCCTGGCCATTTTAATATACAGCTAACCAGCGGCCAGCGGTTCCTGGTTCACTTTCACCGGCAATCAGATCGGCGTTCTCCTTGCCTCCCACATCTTTGACACGATTAAAAGCGATCACGGCGGTATACCCGCTGTTCTAACAACAGCAGTTTCTACAGGGATGCTCGAAAAGATGGCTGCTGCTAAGGGCATACATTTTGAAGAGACGTTGACCGGCTTCAAGTGGATTGGAAACGTTGCCAAGAAAATCAACGCCGAGGGACGACATAAAGTCATTTTTGCTTTCGAAGAGGCGCTCGGGTATATGTTCCCGGAAGTATGCTTCGATAAAGATGGGCTCACAGCGGCCATGGTCTTCCTAGCAGCGGAAGGAAAATGGAAAGCGCAGGGTCTTACTCCCTACACAAAGCTGCAACAACTGTACCAAGAATACGGACATCATGAGACTCTGAACAGTTACTTCCGCTCTCCGAGTCCGGCACTCACAGCTGCCTTATTCAAGGGTATCCGGAATGGATCCTACCTCAAGGAGAAGAAATTGGGTCCATTCAAGATTCTAAGGTGGCGAGACATGACCGAGGGCTATGACTCTGGAACAGCAGACAACAAACCGACGCTACCCGTTGATAGAAATACCCAGATGCTCACACTTTGGTTGGACCGAGATGTCCGGTTCACCCTTCGAGGATCAGGAACTGAACCAAAGGTGAAATGTAAGTTTGCTTCTGTACTTGTGTACAGTCCGAACGAGTTACTAACAGCTGTTGGAAGTGTACATTGAAAGCTGCAACGCTTCACGTGAGGAGGCTGTGTCCGCGGTCTGCGATACCTTTTCTGCCGTTCTGAAGGAGTGGATTCGTCCTTTTGCTCCGGAAATGACCTATAGTCGGCAAATTCCAACTTCTTCGGGCCATATTTTCAAGCCCCTGTGAGTCATGAAGTCATCAGATCTGCTGATAGAACTATGCCACATGGAGCCTGCGATGTTAGGCACCTAGCTACACTAATTCAAATTTCGGCTATTGTGCGAAACAAATCAGAGGAATTGTGATTCCATTCGGTTTCTCTGGAGTACTTTCATAGCAAACAAGTCTTTGCCATGGATCTAATACCTCCATATTCAGCTGGTGAAACCTGCCAAGAAAATATCCCCGGGAGACTGCATCGGACTAATACCTTGAAGCCCCGAGGTGGCAGACTTTTTCAGTTGCCTACACTACTGCCGGTACGGTGGCTCGCTACATGTTCTAAAGGAGGCTGGACCGGGCAAACTGCGCCCCGGTGTTGCGAAGTTACTTCGCCTCTTCGCATTTCTAGCGGTGTATGCCGATGTGGCAGCGATTGCTTCCCGTACAGAAGCAAGGCGCTTCATATCATCCATTTTGTCTTCGTGCAGGGGAAGCGACAGCTCAACTCAAAGTGATGCTATCGTTTAATATGTCGCATCTTCTCTCTTTTATATCCAGCGTTCTTTCCCCCCTTCGATCTATCTTCTAAGAACGAATATATTCCCTCGTCCGTTCAGAGCTTGCACTCCTATCTAAGGCTGCGAGTGGCAGCTACTGAGAATACACAATCGCACTCGTGGTGGAGCCATTTTTCTACCTCGTCCTCTTTTGTATTCTTTGTTTCTTGTACGGAACTTGCCTTAAGGGTTCCATGTATCCTTTGTACCGCCGTCGATCTATGCACTATTCTCCTCCCGGCTTCGAGCCTTTCCCCCCTCGATTGGCCGAATTATATGAGCCGGAATTTATGAATTTTCAACAACGGCGCTTTTGGCCCCGGCCGCACATGGAATATTATTCCGACGATATGGATTCACGGGATGACAGCCCATACGAGAGTAGCGACGAGGAATCGTATCTTTCTTACCGGCCTCGCGACACAAGACCGGGCTATATCCTCCCTGGTCGAGGAAGGAGGCCGGCCCACTATCCGTACGTTACGTTCATCTGTCTTCCAATTTTGAGACCGTTCCCTTTATACCTGTTCAACCTACCTCCAATTGCACTGCATGCACGTCCCTTAACACAAATATCTGCTTACACAAATTGCTCACCTGAAACAATTACCTAGCGACGACATCGACATCCCCAGCTATCGCCACAACCTGCATGACGACGACCTCTCCTACCTCAACGACCGTTCCATGTCCGCCGACGACTTCGGCGTGAACTACTACCGCCGTCCTCCCCGTTACCCGGACTGGGAACGACACCGCCGAGCCCTCCTCCACAACCACGGTCGTCCCCGCGGCGAATCTCCGCCTCGAGAGATGATCATTCGAGAGCGGGAGCGGGAGCGACTGCCCAAGGTATCATACCACCACCACATCCACTACCACAACCACAAGCGCCGCCATCACGACCACGGTACATCATCGTCGTCATCATCATCCCGCCACGATTCCGTGGCCATGACATGCGGAAGTGGCTGCGGCGGTTGCTCTCACTGCCATCCGCTGCCGCCGTGCGGAGGACTTCACCACTGCGACACCACCACTATGTGTCATCACCATCCTCATCTTCATCATCATCATCACCATGCGCACGGCGGCATCCCAGCGTCTGCTTTGCCTCCTCCCTATGGATACCAACCACAGCAGTATCAGCAGTACCTACCACCGCGGCTGGCGCAGGGGCCGTACGGTCCGCCTATGCCTGGAGTAATACTACCGCGAGCGAAAGTGGGCCGTGTGCCGCATGGATACCTACGCGCCAGCATGTAGGCGCTGGTAAGAAAATAAAAAGGGGGGCGGGCGGGGAGGGGAAGGGGGGAGAGGAAGGATGGTGGTGTACGGAGTACTCCGTATGGGGAAACTAGTTTTCGTTGCCCTGCTACTGTTAGTTCTAGTTCTGAATTAGATCGGATCCGATCCACTCCTTGGAGAATTGCAATAAATATGTTCTTTTTTTTGTCTCTCCTTGCATGTGGTCTTGTATGGGTTTAACATGCCATTCATCGACTGACTGGTTGATGGTTTTATTATCATGTCTACCGCTCCGCGGATATATATTTCAGCTGTGTAGATATACCCTACATTCAGAACCCTTTGAGGTTCTTACTCCATAAAAATAACCTATCAAGAACAAACATGAAATAATAAATAACCCGTGATCCAATTATAGAAGATATCCATACTCACTAGAGAGCAGATGGGGTTGACCTATGCCCTGGGGGCCTGCCTAGTCCTAAATATGTAATGAGTGGAGATAGAGAAATCGAGCAGATAAGACGATGCAGCAGAGAATGATGGCAGCAAGGAATCCGGTGTGGTGTAGTGGCTAACATCGCTGTCTCTCACACAGCAGCCGGGGGTTCGATTCCCCCCACCGGAGGAACGAACAAGGACCATAGAATTCTTTTCTGCCTAGTAGCCCGCCCATGCCACATCTTTTTATCAGTTCAGCCCTTTTCAGCAATACCAATAAGTACTAGTTTCCAGAACAGATGAAAACTCTAGTAGAATATATCGATCAGATCAATTCTTATATGCTGACCTGTCTTTTTCTTTTATCCATACAATTATAAATGAAAAGACGTATGAAATATTAATCAGACGCTACACGATGACAGTTCGGTATGCTAGCATTGCTAGACTAGACAAGTACATGGTGGGAACCTAAAAAAGGGGGATCAACTCTCTAGAAGTGGATCGCTTTCGCGTAGGTGGCCATGGCAGCCTCCTTGAAGGCCTCCGCGAGGGTCGGGTGGGCGTGGCACGTCCGGGCAACGTCCTCGCTGGAAGCACCGTACTCGACGGCCAGGGTGGCCTCGGCGATCATCTCGCCGGCGTTGGGGCCGATGATGTGCACACCCAGGATGCGGTCGGTCTCGGCATCCGAGATGAACTTGACGAAACCCTCGGTCTCGAGGTTGGTCTTAGCGCGGGAGTTGGCGCTGAAGGGGAAGGTGCCGACGCGGTACTTGATGCCCGCGGCCTTCACGTCGGCCTCGTTCTGACCGACCCAGGCGACCTCCGGGTGGGTGTACATGACGCTAGGGATGGCACCGTAGTTGACGTGGCCGTAGCCCTTCTTGATGAACTCGATCACGGCGACGGCCTCCTCCTCGGCCTTGTGCGCCAGCATGGGGCCGAAAGTGCAGTCACCGACGACGCGGATGTGGGGAATCTTAGTGCGGTACTCCTGGTCAATGACCAGGCGGCCCTTCTCGTCCTTCTCAATGCCGATGTTCTCCAGGCCGAGACCCTCGGTGTACGGTCTGCGACCGATGGCGACCAGAACGACATCGGCCTCGAGCGTCTGCTCGTTGCCACCCTTGGCAGCCTCGGTGTTGAGGATGATGGTCTCGCCGCTGTCGTCACCCTTGGTGACCTTGGTGCCGGTCAGGAACTTAATGCCCTGCTTCTGGAGGATCTTCTGGATCTGCTTGGAAATCTCCGTATCCATGCCGGGGCCACCGATCTGGTTCAGGAACTCAACGACGGTAACCTCAGCACCGAGACGGGACCAAACGGAAGCCTGCAACCGTCAGAATTGTCCAACTTGGCCAGAGCCCAACGAGCAGTGAGACAATTGCATACCATCTCCAGACCGATGATACCACCGCCAATGACAACCATCTTTTTGGGAACCTCCTTCAGCGAGAGAGCACCAGTGCTAGTGATGATTCTCTTCTCGTCAATGTTCAGGCCCGGGAAGGGAGTGGACTCACTTCCCGTGGCGATGATGATGTTCTTACCCCGGACGGTCTCCTCGCCGCCGCCCAGCAGCTGAACCTTCACCTCGTGCTCGTTGATGAAGGAACCGGTACCCTTGATGTAGGTGACGCCGTTCTTCTTGAACAGGAACTCAATACCCTTGGTCAGACTCTCCACAGAGGTGTCCTTGGCCTTCATCATCTGCTCCAGGTTGAGCTTGACATCTCCGACCTCGATACCGCGCTTCTTGGTGTCATGCAAGATCTGGTGGTAGAGGTGGGAGTTGTTCAGGAGGGATTTCGAGGGGATACAGCCGACATTGAGGCAGGTACCGCCGAGGGTACCGCGCTTCTCGATACATACGGTCTTTCAAACAAAGGGAGTTAGGAACTGCCATCGTCGCCGGCCGTGGCTCTTGCACGACTATTTCAGGTAATGAGGGATCGCACCTTGAGACCCTCCTGTCCTGCCTTAATCGCAGCAACGTATCCGGCGACACCACCGCCAATGATGACTACATCGTGCTCCTCTGTTCCGTATCCATGCAGCGGTCAGTGCTTTTTCCTCTCTGGCAGCTCAGCGGCCCTCCAGACAAACCAGCAACGGGTTCAAGGGACAAAAGTGCGCACCAGCTGGAGACGCGAAGCCTCGTTTTGACTGTCTTAGGAAGGCAAGGGAAGGGGCTGGGACGACGTGGGATGGGACAGCCTGGGGTGCGGCGGTGCGGAGGATGGTCCGCGGCGTCGCCCGCGGCAGCAGAGAGCGGAACATGGCGAAAGGAGAAGGATTAAACCAAAAAGACAAGACTCAGAGTGGGGAGAAGGAAGAGAGATCCTCCAGGGACGACAGCGTCGGGAGGAAAGGGGGACAATTGGGAGAGGTGGAGGGGTAGACAGAGGAGAGGATGTTGGGCGAGCGGCCTCGACGGTGGAAGTTGACGTTGAAGCAAAAGCTGCCGAGAAGCGTATCGTATTGTCAGGCGCGGATTACATACGCGCTCCCGCCAACCAGCGTCGGGCCGACTCGGCTTCTGCGGGCAAAGGCTGTGCCCTCCGGAGAGCCGAGAACAGTTATATATTGCTCTTGTTCAATGCTAGGTGTCGGTTATCTACGGCCTGCTGGGTCACGGGATACCATGTATGGACTTCTGCAGAATGATGTCTTCCAGCAGACCGACCACAGCCGGGCACTTCCGGACGGCCGTCTTCTTCAAGGCCACATTGACGGTCGCAAGTAGATATATATATATATAGCCTGCCATCTGCCTACCAAATAGTGTGTACCCACCTGCAGAGCGTGGAAGCAGCAGTTGTTCAGCAGGGAATGAGAGACGCATGTGGATCAGTCTAAGATATGCGACAGGACATGACCCAACAATCACAGATGAAAACATCAAATATAGCAAGAAGATGAGAGGAGACATAGGATCTATCTTTCATGTGGCAGTCAGGAAAGTAGGTAACCAAGGCGCGGGGTGGATTTGGCATGATGTCATGGACAGAAAACCAGTTCAGTGAGCCTAGGAGACGGACAGAGAGGCATAAGAAGTCTCCAAGCCATGGCTAATGCCCAATTGCCCGACCATGAAGAAATTATAACCGAGAAGTATGAGGCATTGATGTCCTGAGCCTGAGTGACAGTCTTGTACTGTATGGTACCAGGTATGTACAGGACATACTGGTATTTTATCCTTCATCTGTCTGTGCGTTTGTTTCATCCAGACACCACTGACAACAAGCCTTGACACAAGTAAGCAGTCATCCTAGGAGTCTTTACGAGAACACCAAGGGCAAGACATGGACGTCTGGCGGACATGTTCTCTGGAGGACTTGAGATGGTTGAAGTAGACGTACCGTGACCAGGCGCTGCTGACTCAGCTACGGCATGCCAGATGAACCCGCTCCGCAGCCAAGACCCGCGTCGACTCGGGCTCTGAGACTTTTCTCCCGCTGCTGCACGATCTCACGACGGTGATCCAGGCATCCCCGGCCATTGCCCCTCCATAGTGGTTTCGCCATGGCCACAATGGGTTCTGGCTACACTTACCGGCATCTGGTCCGGGCAGGTATGTCCATCCGTGTCTCCAGACCCTTTTGCTCCGGCTTGAATTCTCTTCTTTGACCGACTGACCGTCCCAGCCCGACCAGGTGTCTACATCCAGCCCCGCCGCACCTTCACCTATGTTCCTTACCGTCGTGCGCAGGAGAATAGCAGCAATAACATCAACGGTGATGGTAGCACTCAGGAGACGACTCCCCGTCGAGGAATCCTTTCCACTATCAAGAGCTTCCTGGGCGGGAAGTCGGAAACCGCCAAGCCCAAGGTCACTTACAGACCGACCGCTCCGATACAGAGGGAAGGCTCGCTGAGTTCAGACTCGATTTTCGCCGAGGATCAGGCAAGTCCCAAGTTGATTGCCAAGGGACGCACTCCTTCGCGCCCCCAGCAGGCTTCCCAGGCAGAAGGAGAGGTGCCGACGGAAGTGATTCCCCTGGAGAAGCGCAACCGTCAACACCTGAAGCCCATTCTCGACCCGCGGCCCAAAGCCCGTATCCGCTGGGAGCGCAAGATGGTCATCCGTGCTATCCGCCGCCGAGGGCGCCTGACCAAGCAGGAGGAATTGATGCGGACGGAGCGGGAGGCCCTGTGCAAGTCGCATTGGTTCAAGACGTCGGTGAAGAAGCTCGTCCCGCTGGCACGACAGATCGCGGGCAAGAACATCGATGACGCTATTCTGCAGATGCGCTTCAGCAAGAAGAAGGTCGCCAAGGACGTCATGGAGCACCTCAAGCACGCCAAGAACATCGCTATCGTCCGCTACGGGATGGGCCTGGGCAGCGTCAATGGCGAGATCCTGAAGGAACCCATCACCATAACCCTCAAGTCTGGAGAGCGCAAAGTTATCAAGGACCCGACCTCCATATACATCGCACAAGCGTGGGTCAACCGGGGTCCCTTTGACGTCGATTACGAGCACCGAGCGAGGGGACGGATCAACGTCCTGCGTCCCCCGCACACCAGTATTTCCGTGTTGCTGAAGGAGGAGAAGACGCGCATCCGCGAGTGGCGGGAGCGCGAGGAGAAGGCCCTGCGTCAGCGCAAGTCCCAGCTGTGGACGCAGCTGCCGGACCGGAAGATCACGGCCCAGAACCAGTACTACAGCTGGTGATCACTTTCCCACTTTCTTTCTCTCTGGCCTGCTTGTTTGAGCTTTTTGTCCACGGCCAATGTCCCTGGGGGAAGGGCAAGGTTGTATCTGGTGTTTCGTGACATTTAGCTGGTCTTTTTATTCGCATTCTTGATTTACGACTACCCCGCCACCTTTTTATCCTTTACCTCGTTCTATCTCCTTTGGTCTGTGTCGTTGAAAGAAAGCATATCTGGAAATGAGATCTCAACCTCATTGGAGACCATCCAATGTGTCATGATGGATGTTGCTCGGGGCCTGCACTGGTCTGAGCCGAGGATACGAGTCCTAGAACAGGTGTTGTTTGTCTGAGGTAGATAGATACCTGTCTGTAACTCCACATCTGTACAGTACTTACTATACAATGAAAATGAAAAATTCAAGTATTTATATTATCCAGAACTACCATATTACCGATTTGGACTAATAGCTAGTAGATCCCTTAGTACGCAGGACTAGACAGCTAGTACGCAGACGTTAAGCTTGGATCGATGATGGCTGGGAGAAGACTCCCAGTGGATGAAATGAACTGACCAGATCAGAGCCTCTGAGAGCAAAACAAAACAGAGCTTAAGGTGCCCGCTCTCCCTAGATACAGATTAATTAATAAATGATCCCCGACTCCATTACGTCGATTCTAATGAACACAATTTTTTGCTCCCTCTATGTTCAGATACGTAATAATCTCCGATTCTCTTTTGGGATCGAACGTAGCGGCTCGGTTAATTAAGAGAATTTAAATTTAGACTTTCATTTCATTTAGATGGTTCGTCGGCATAGTCTCCGGTATGCAGCACGGAAATAGAGGTGGTTTCTGGCTAGGTATATTGAATCTAGATTTACTTACGGTACTTAGTTAAGATCAAGGGTGCTGTTTATCGATAATCTGTCAAAAAATAATCCCCGGGAATCTGTATATGCCGCCTGTGTAAGTACCTGGCAATAGGAGGGGTTTAATAAATGGCATGCATGATGTTTACTTCTACTGGAGGTAGGCTAATTATTTTATTGTAAATGGAATTCCATCCGGAGAAGTCTTTTCCTGTGTAGAACTGACGGTTCTACCTCCCGTAGCGGTAATGTATGGCTTGCATGCCGCTAGATAATAAATCAACTCCTTGATCATATATACGTGCTAGGGTTACCTTCGCTCCACTCCGGAACAACATGTGCAATGAAGCCATTCTGCTGTCAGAAGGAGGTGATAGGCTCGCATGTAATAGGAGAGACGACAAGCCTGTTGTGTGGCTGGGTCTCGTGGTCTGGAGTCTGGACAAGGGTTAAGGTCTGAATATCAGCAGCAGTAGTAGTTTGGATGCGGGGAGCGGGACCCCGAATGCGCCGGGAGGTAGACCAGAACGCGATGTCGTCACGACTCACGGCCCACCTACGGCGGAGGGGTTGAGCATGCCCGGCCTGCCGAAGAGCTATTTATATTTATTAACACTGGCCGGCGGCCTGCTTTGAGATGGCACCAAGCGTAACGGTGGTGGCCTGTGAAACATGCTGCGTCTCCGAGTGGTCGAACAAATCCCGCCGGGACTAGCTGCGTAGTGCGATTGTACGTAGTACGGAGTAGTTCAGTAGGTGGCTCTTCAACTTTAAATTGGTTGCAGATGCGAAAAAAAGGTCATTCGTTCGATGGCGTTATCAGCGAACCAAGAGCCTATGTCCGTGGAGGTCTGTCGACAGTGCGAAAATATACAACTCGAAGTGACAACCTCTCTAGAAGTATCTGCCCGAAATCTTTTGACGCGAGGGACTTTCTTGACCAGTCAGCAGCACGATAACGCGATGGAGGACGAGATGATGACAATAGTTCCGTGATCCATGCCATGCAACCGGGCTTTTTCACCATCGACCCCGTCAACATCTTGGATAGTAGACCCTTAGTGGCTTCAATGTGACGCCGTTGCTCCGTGTCCGGAGTACTCCGTACTAGTGGACAGATAGTTCTCCTGGCCATGCCCCCGCGCTGTCTCCGGCCAGCTCGAACAGACGTCTTTGCGGTGGGGAGTCGGGAAGCGAGCACGGGCTTTCAGGGTGCAGCTAGTAGCAGATCTGCAGCGCTGGATCATCATCATGGCACCTGCACTGCCGTTGTTTAGCGTCTCTGAGCATGGCCATCGGGTCCAGTCTCGCCCCGGCCGCTATTCCTGTTGATCTCGCCATCGGGTGCTTGGTTCCGAATCTTGATAGTGAACTCTGCTGACGCTTCGACACCGGGGGGGACTGCGACAGTTAGCAGCGCTGTATCTTTGCACAGTGGAAGCTCCACGCCTGTAGGGAAAACGTCACCCAGATCAGATTGGCGACAGACGTTACCCATGCTGGGCGCTGCAGTGGTGGGCAGGAAAGGCTGTCGTCGCGGGTTGGTCGGAGAGTTGGAGGCTGGAGGGGTTGCGGGCGGGATGCACGAGCTGGACAAGGTGCGACGACAACGACCTCGAGGATTCCAGGATCCTGGCCAGCCTTTACCCTTGCTCGCTGCCCGCTGGAGTCTGAGCCTCCTCCTCTCGTCTACTCACCGGCTGTGATCTGAGAACAGGACACGAACCGTCTCTTGTCTGCGATCGAGCTCCAGAGCGGCCGTTTTCTGGCCCTGCTTCCCCACGTCGACCGTCGAGCTGTTGGTTGTACAGCTCAATCGCAGGTATCCTGCCTGTGTCTGTACGCACATTCCCCTCCGTGTCCATCTCACTGTGCCCGGTTAGGTCTCTTCCACCTGGCTCAATCGTCGAGGTACGCTTCAGATTGCCCTGTATTGACCGTTCTTATCTCGTTTCCGCCGCCATCACCATCCTTATCTGCGGATAAGCTCTCCCGCCCGACCCGCCTGAATCTTCCTCCAAACGTCATACTCCCCTCGCCCTACCAACCACTTCCCCTCCCCTCTTCCCTGTATGTGTTCACTGCTGTTTATATAAGGCCTGGTCCTGATACAGTTCGACAGGGAAGACCGACCTTCTAGGGCGCGGATAGGACCGTCCGCGATCGTCTTGAAGGAGCAGAGGGGTGTCTCATCATTCCTTCAATTTCGAGCTCCGTAACCACTATCACCACAATGGATTTCGACTTGGTGCCTAGGAGTAGCGGTAGGAACTATACAGGGATTCTGACCAAGACCATTGTCTATGTCGGAACGCTGCTGGCATTCCTAGCTGGTACGTTGCTGCTTGACACTCTGCTCCTGCTTCTCCCTTGATTCCCTGGGAAACAATTCGTCGTTCTCAAGACTGACGGGAGATGAACAGCTACTGGATTGACTATCGCGTCCATAGCTATCCCCAGATGGGTCAGCTATCACAGCGAGAAGGTATGCTCCGGATCCCCACCCGTGTACGGACTCTTTGGCTAACCAGGACAGCCCCATTTCCACTACTCGTACGGACTCCATCGCCGATGCTCCTCCCTCACAGACTCCTGTGAACACTTTCCACAATATGAAGACTGCCATGGTGAGGATAGGTACTTCTGCTCCATGTGGCGCTCCGTCGGCTTCCTCATGTCGTTCGCTGTCGTCCTGGAGGGCATGACGATCCTCTCGTACATCGTCATCATCTCGGGGGGCAAGAAGTTGAGGGAGACGGGGTGGAGTGTCCTGAGCCTCTTCCTCATCCTAGCAGCCGGCGTTCAAGCGGCCAGTATGTCGATAGTGGTGAGTAGAGAAGGACAACTATCGTTTATATCGGGTCATGCGGCTGATATTCTCGACAGGCCTACTTGTACGACAACGATGACCGCTTCTTTGTCGGTTGGAAGCTGGATGAATCCTGGATTCTCTGCACCGTGAGCTGGTGCATATCCGTGTTCTGTGCTGCGGCTGTAGTGGCAGCGGCACGCGTGCTGCCTTCCGAAGGCGGCTACGAGCTCATCCCGGATCATTCGTAACATCTCGCGTGGTGTCTTACGTACTTCTGGCGAACGATTCGCGAAAGGTAGTTGCTGTCCTACCGACAATTCACTCTATTTGCGACGTGACTACACTGTCTGCGTGAGTCTGCTCCAGTCGCTGACTTTTCTACAATCTGCTGGGAGATAGCAACTATATCCCTATCCCAACGGTTATCCTCCGCAATGAGGACCCCTCGAGCGGAACTTCTCTCGCCTCCTTGCCTTCAGGATTTTATCTGGGGTTTTGCGGTTCCTCTTTTCCTGGTCTTATCTCTCCCTTTTCTATGGCGTTTGTCTGTTTCCACATGTAGATATGTACGACTGCCTAGATGCCAGAATTAGTAATGTTTATGAATGTAATGAGATTAGATATTCGTTTTTTTTTTCAAATTCTATCTCTAAGGGTGTATGATGCACCAGTCAGCTACGCGCCAAAGACCAAGAAAAAAAAGGAGTAGAATGTGCAAACGCTGCCTTGGCACCCTCCAGTGTATTGAATTTTCGAAACCAGGGTTAAAAGGAGAGGTCAAATCTGCTGAGTACTGTAACCTAGAAGCATGAAATGCCACCTGGTCCCGGTCTCCAGCAGATCGTGACCATTATCATAGGTGCTCATTACTAGATACATTCAAAACCTGAAAGAAAAACCAGGAGACCCAGAAACCCAGAAAGCCGCCCATTTTCCGTCCCAATGCCCCCTTCCCAATTGATAACCCAGAAGCCCCATAATGCCAGATAAGAATGATAAGCCTTTGTTCAAACCTCCACCAAACGGAAAGCCATTCTATCCCAACTGACGCCAAGCTGAAAGAAACTCCCGCCAACCGCCGCTAGTTCTGTTCAACTGTAGTTCATCTATTCACATGGTGCTGCATGTGGGGTTCGCTGGTCGGCTCACTTGCGTGAGGATGTCGTCGTCGTTGTAGGACCAGCAGTAGTAGTGACAGGGATCTTGCGGACCGCGCCCTTTCTGTTGACCCGCGAGAGGTGTCCTCCCGCCGAGCCTTGCGGCACTCCAAAGTCTCCTCCTTCTTCCTCCTCCTCAGCTTCGCCGTTCTCATCCTCGTCCATTGCCATCTCCTGCTGGGCCACTTTCCAGCCTGGGCGGAATTTGGGAAGGATCTCAATGTCTGGAAAGGAGATTCTGTGGCCGGCGTTCTGTTCAGCTGCCATCCACACGCGGAGTCGCTCGATGATGTCCCTGATCTCGTCAAATGACTTGTTCGGCCCGACTTCCTGACGGAGCCAGTCGGGGACCGGGGACGGTGGGATGGTCGGGGACTTCTTGCCGGTGCTGTTCCTCCTGCTGTTCGTTGTCGTGCCGCTCTGGGATGCTGCCGCTGATGCTGGAGTGCTGTGGAAAGAGGCCGGAGAACCGACCGCACTCGTTGGGGACATGAGCTCAGGGGTCTGAGCCCCCGCTGCGAAGGCGTCCTGGTCGTCTGCTGCTGTTGTTGCCGCTGCTGCTGCCGCTGCGTCGTTGGTGCCCTGGGTGCGTTTTGTCTCGCGCTTTCTCAGCACGAGCTCGAAGCTCTCTATCCCTCCCCAGGACTGCATGCGTCCCAGGGAGTCCATCAGGAGATCGCACTGTGTGAAGGGCCAGAGAGAAGCGCGATATCTAGCTCGCTGATAGTGCTTGCGGCAGTAATGGACCCATACATGGTCCGGACAGAGCTTGGTGCAGCTCTTGTTCCGACCAAAGATATGGGAGATTACTTTCCGGAGGTTCTCCCCGCCAGTTGCACACGGTCCTTCGCTAAACTCACATCTGATGGTGCTGCTGCTGACGCTGCTGCTGCCCTTTCGATGCATCCTGGGAGTGGTGGGAGTTGTGACGGTGGGAGAGGAAGAAGGGTCAGCCTGAAGAGACCCCGAGAGAGGCGACGGAGACAGGTGAAGATCCATGGCAGTTCTCGAACTTGAGAAAGACTGTGGGGAGAGTGAAGAAGGAAGGGTTACTGCACGAGCTCGATATGGACTTTCGACAGAAGAAGAGGAACCCGGCCTCTGCACGGTGAAGTGGCTCAGTACGTGGCCAGGGACAGGATCGAAGACCGTTGTCCAAGGTTGACCTGGTTCGTCTGGTGCCAGGTTGGTGCAATTCAAGGGGTTCAGGATTTGGTCGTGGTCCATGATGGTGGTGTTTAACCCCCCGTTCTTCTAATGAGTAATGTCTTCCACAGGTGAATCGAGGAAAGGATGCAATCGGCGAAGTTATCAAGAGAGACGGGATGAGTCAATGTCTGTGAATAAGAAGTTGGGACGAACAGGGACGAGGGCGAGGAAGTGCCGAGGGAACGACCGTACGAGGAAGACTGATGAATGATGCGCTGTGGCAGACCCCGAGGTGCAATGAATGAACCTGAGGGTCGACGTTGTTTACCGTCTTCTTCTTCATACGTGTGGAAGAGCGTACGTGCCGTTGCTGTGTGCACACACACTCGCTGAAGTGAAAAGATGGGACGGTCATATTCGATGCGAATAGCAGCAGACGAGGAGCTCACTTAAAGTAAGCAACTACAGCTACAGATTCAGGGGAAAAAACGGCAGATACACAACGTCAGATCTAAGGAGAGACCCGATCTATGCTATTCATCAGAGACAAAAGGCGCTTATTCGAGTATGGATGATCTCGAGCTGTCTCTCAAACCCTGATTTGGAAGCACGAAGTACGCATATATGTGCCAGACGTCTGAACCCAGCTGTCTTAGGGCACACTCCAGACCCCCCCCACAAACAGAACAGACCGTCGTCCAATGGGTAACTAACGGGGGATATACCTGGATAGGTAGCGTTAAGTGCTCAATGCTCTGTCTATCAAGCTAGCTTAATAGGGGCATTTCAAACATAGTTACTACTCGATCCGGCAGTCCAGAGTTCACTTGGAACGGTGACCGAGGTCGCTAAGGCCTCCTCCGCACCAATCGTGACAAAAGGCTTGTTTCTCAGTCGCGAGGCCCAGAGATTGAAGCTGCATCCCTGCTGCAAATCATGCAAAAGGAGAGAGAGCAAAACTGTCACTCAACGGCGCGTTCCTGACTAGAGACGCGTGACGTCCGAGTCTCCGACTTGATAAGGGTCCCACGAGGGCACTAGATCGGCGCCAAGGAAATAGTCTGGTCCCCAGTTCTATTAATGGAACATGTCATAGACTATGGCGAGGAGCTTGGGCAGCCGGCACTTCCATCAGCACGCGATCGTTCAAAATCGGGGCATTTTCAGCAGAAATCGGCTATATGTTTTTACGCAGAACGGCAGGTGTCCCTGACTAGCATCAAGGATGTACTAGTCAGGGCGGGCGGGCGGTTTGGCCTGTTCGTTTTTTTCCAAAAACAGATAGATGAATCAAAACGCGTCACCACCCGCAGATCGGGTACCACCCGTCTGATCCATGCGCCCAGTTGCCACCGCAAATGGCATAACATCAACGTACCCTATTGTAAGCGAGATCTGGAGATGGAATTTCCGTGAACCTCTTCCTCTCCCACTGAGACGGGGACATTGTCGGATCTGTTGGTAGCGACCTTCGTACGATCAATGCAGTTTCACTCAATGCTGAATCAGCAGCCCAGAGCCAGAGCCAGAAGAGCCAACCGGGATGAGACAGACACACCCTGGATGGATGACAAAGAGCGAACATCGAGACTCCGGGGGATGGTGGCGCAGCAAGGGCCAAGAAAAAAACCTCTGTTTCGAAGATTGCGATGGGAGTTCCAATTTTGGAAAATGATAGAATACGGCAACACTGTCGAGAGTTATATTCGGGATGGAGTCCCGTCTTCTTGGTTTTTCTTTTGCTGCCGGAAAGACCCTCCCTGATTCTCGGGTCCGTGCGAGGTCAATGCTGATGCTGTATAGTTTATATTTATTTTCGGTACCTACTTAGTCTCTTGACGATTCACCACGGGCCCATTGCTGTGGCTTACTTATCCGAGGTTTTTGTCTGATATATTATTACCGGATATTGTGCGAGGTACATTACCCCATCTCTCTCATTATTATATGATCACATGATAGGTACCCGGCACCTAGGAGGTAATAATGTACATCCAAATTTCTCCTTCAGATTTTCAGCCTTTCTTCCGTAGGGTGGTAGATCCCACACGGAATAATAATTAAGCTGGATTTCGGCCCAATAACCTGCCTACTCGGTATACCTGCCCAACCAGGGGAAAGAAACCGTCTGACGTCTGACTGGGCATCAACGATCGGACGAAATTACTGTATGTACAGTACTTATCCCTGCCTCGCTTGCGTGGCTAGAAGCAATGTATAGGGCACACACACTGCACGGTCCAAGATTTCGGTACATGTACCTCCACAGCGATGCCGTGATTTCATTTCATATTATTATTGCCCGCCCCGTTCGGGAATTTGGACCGGTGGGTGCGGTGCATGGGAAGAGGGCTGAGGGCTGCATGTCGCTGCAGATTATGTACTGTACGATGAGATCATGCATACGATAAATAATAGGGCATCCAACGTTCATGTTTTGGAAATTTGACAGATGCATTATTAGGACGAACACCCTCACTCGTACAGTGGTTTTCGAAGATGCTTCTCAGACGGTAATGTTTAATTGGATTGTGTTTGAGGCTTTCTTTCTTGCCCATACGACTCACGGCTCAGCCTCACAGCCTCGGGCATGAAGGGAAGAGAAGAGAGCCTCAAATTCGCTGCGAGTTAAGTAGGAGCCTGACTCGAGTGAAGTCAAGTCAATCAAGTCTGGGACTATCACGGTCACATCACAGTCGCAGTCGCTGACACTGAGACTGACTCTAACTGACTGAGTGAGTAACAGAAAAGAGAGAGGGAGGAAGGTCAATTGCCTGAACATTGTATCTGTATCACAGCTCTGGCTTTTATTTAGATTTCCCATCCTTTGTTTTTATCTTTTCTACCCTTTTTGGATGTTGCAAGTTGTCCAGATGGATGGAGCAGATCAGACTAGACTCTACCTAGTTACCTCGGAGATAAATGATAGGATGTTATGTAGGTGTGTAATATCAGATAAGTAGATATTGTACAGTACATGTGTACAGTAGAATCCACAATACTGGTCTGGACATGACCCCTGGAACCTTGAAAGTTGAAACCATGGAACCTTGGAACCTAAAACCTTGGGGAAAGGAACCAACCAACCAACCAGCAACCTTATCTAACTAATCCACACATCTGGAACTGTTTGTTTATATATACAACATGTTCGACAGCGAAGCCCGACGCGATGCTTCGTCCAAGGAGGATCTCTAGCATTGCAGCCAATGGCTATTGCTCACCATCACCATCACCATCATTAATGATGGTGGCTGCAAAAGTTTTCCAACCAATGGAGAGTGAGTGTGGGACAGCATCCAGGTTCCAATTCCAAATTCCACTCCTGATGCCTGATGTGCACTTACAGACAGACAGACAGAGAAGGAGATGTGACAGTGACAGAGCCTTCTGGAAGATTAATAATAATAATTTGTGTATGTGTATGTGTGTGGACTCTCTCTCTGTGCAATGAAATGCAGGGTTACTCACCCGTCATTCAGTAGGTAGTGGCATTGGACATTGGGACCAAGACATTTACGTACCAGTACTCTATATGTATATAAAGTACAGCCATGCTAGATTAAATATGTTAGGTCAGGTTAGACTAGGTAGATAGGTATCATAGGTGATGTCCCTTCCTAACTATTGACTGTGGAAGGAAGTAAGTTCCTGAATGCTACCTTCGTAAGGTCTCTGGAGAGGGCAACTATCTAGATACCTACGTAGGCACTAGGACCTAGTGTCCCATTAGTGGCTTCCATTACATGACATGGTTGATGAGTCTACAGGCGAGAGCTATAAGTTTCAAGCTATCAATAGCGAAAAGAGAAGACCTAGAGTAGGGACATACAAAAGTCATCCTTTCTTTTTCTTTCTCTTTCTCAGTCTGTATGCATATGCGCCTATGTGTACAATATCAGAAACATGAACACAGCAAGCACAACGTGAACGCCATCCATATCATAACACATAACCTACCGTTCTCCTCCACATAGCATATCAAAAACAAAACTGCGTGACTGCTGAAGAGGAGAGAAAAAAATAATCGCCGAAAAGAAAAAGAAACTCCATGACAAGAGCACATAACATCATAAACATCATAAAAACCATGACTCATGAAACATGAAAGGAATCGGGAAACAGATCAGGTAGAGCAGCAAGCTACTTCGCCCCCTGTGGCTGCCATCAAACGACTACACCGCGTAACCAGCACCCACAGGAGGAGCCCTTGGTGGGGGATTGTAGTGATATCTCTTTCCGTTCCGTCCGGAGCGACAACCGACGGATCCAATATCTATCGTCTTCATCTCCTGGGCAAGCGCATCCAGACTGCCACTGGGAGGAGCAGTAGTGGTAGTGCTACTAGTAGGACCCAACATCGGATGGCTCTGGTTCATAGGCGGCGCAACTGGTACCTTAGAAGGAATTGGAGGGGTAGATTCTTCTGGCGCATAGAGACTCGAGGGAGAACGCGATATGGATCTCCGACGAGTCTGAGGAGGAGGGGGAGGAGGAGGAGCATAAGCGTTAGGCGTGCTATAATTCCTGTGGTGACTATAGCCACCGCGACTGTGGTATTCACGACCACCACTCTCCACCCGAACCGCCTGGTAAGCAGAACTCGAGCTCGGCTGGGCATAGGACTGAGGACGAGCGTGATACCTTTGCAGGCGGTGTCTGGAACGTTCAGCTTGTGCAACCTCTATGACCTGTGGATTCGGCGGAGGCCGTGCTGCCACAGAATCTCTCGGTGACGGGCGCGGACCCATTGTGCTTGATGGAGGCGGATGCTTGAAACGAACAACGACCTCCGGTTTCTTGGACTTGCGCTCAGGTTCAGGGGCCCAGGTATCAGTAGGAAGATGGTCCGAAGGATCGATGACCCGACCATCACTTCCAATTATTGGCTGCAGTTCGCGCTCCTTCTCAAGCTCGGTCCGTCTCGCTGCCTCCATCGCCTGCTCAGGAGTCTCATATCGCGGAGCTGGAGCTGTAGTGGCAGACGCTCTTCCTGCATTTGGATTCAAGGCATCGTACGAGTCCGGTGAAAATGGGACGCCTGTCAAGCCACGTTCTTCCGTGGGCGGAGGCCTGGGACTGACAGATTTCCTCGGAGGGATACCACGGATGTCGGGACTCGTGGACCTCGGTTTGCTTACGCCGGAATTTGATCGCGGATCCGCTCCCTCATCAACTGGCCCCGGAGACGAGCGCAGGCGTTCTGGGTAATATGGCGAATCAGAAGATTGAGGCGGATAATATTGGGATTGAGAATGCTGAGGTTGGTAATATTGGGACTCAGAATGCTGAGACTGGTGATATTGTGGGTCGGGAGGTTGAGGAGGGTAATATTGTGGATCAGAAGACCGAGGCTGGTAATACTGAGACTCAGGATGCTGACCCTGGTGGTATTGTGGATCAGAAGGTTGAGAAGCGTAATATTGAGACTCGGGAGGCTGGGGCTGGTAATATTGCGACTCAGAATGCTGAGACTGCTGATACTGGGGCTCAGATGGCTGAGGCTGGTGCTCAGAAGGCTGAGACTGGTAATACTGGGATTCCGATGCCTGAGACTGGTGATATTGGGGTTCAGAAGGCTGAGGGGCTGGCTGATGCATACTGCTGTGCCTTCTGCTAGCCCGACTTTCGCGGATTACGCGTTCAGACTCCGCGTCAGCGACGGTTGGATCATATCCTGCGACCAAACTCGGTGGCATCTCTTGCACGTCATTGTGCGAGGGCAGATCTTGGACACGACCTTTTCCCGGCTGGCTGTATGAGGTCTGAGATGACGGGGAGGACGCAGAAGTGGCGGGCTCCAAGTTGGTCGACTGCGATGCGGAAGGAGCAAACTCCGGCGAGTAGGCTCGGTAAGTCGTAGGAGAAGCTCCAGTGTGCTGATTTGGTTGTCCATGTTGACTTGTTTGTACCAGGCCAGACCTATGAACAGGTGGTGGGGGCGGGGGCTCCTCGTCCTCTTCGTCTTCCACGCGAGGCTGCATCGACGCATACTCGGGATGATAGTCTTCGCGGCCCACCGTGTTGCGGCGGGGGCTATCTCGAAAGACGTCGCCTTTCACCGGTGTGGTGTTATACCGATGGTACTGTTCAGCAGAGCCTGGGGTCGAGCGAGGGAGAGCAGATTCGGGAGGAGCAGCGTCGTAGGCGTAGCCCAGCGGACCCGGTTGATATGGGGAATTTCTCGACCTTTGCCCGTGGGATGCCTGATCGCCGCTGTATCGGGACTGCTCCGGGGTCACAAGCTGATAGTTGTTCTGTCGAGGCGGCGTCTCGTATGGGTTTCTGGGATACGCCTCTTCAGGATACTCGTATCGACCGGATGTCACCTCTTGCCTCTGCCGGTGATGCTCCGGCTGGTAAGTGTTATCATACTCAGCTTGAGGCCTTGGCTGCTGATAGCGCGGGTCGTATGGTTCCGCGGACTGTTCCCGGTGAGATGGTCGCGGGTCCTGAGGGTACGGTGGGGTGTTCGCAACTGCATGACGGGGATTGGGGGGTGCCCATTCCCTCTGGAAATCCTCTGGAGCATCGTACCCTCTTCCCGGACGACTTCCAGGCGATGAGCCATGCGGAGTCGTGGAATATACGGTGTCTGGGGCCGCCGCATGCCTCGATGTGGGCCGTGCAGTTTCCGGGCCGACAGGGCGCGGAGGCGTAGAGTGATTCTGGTCAGGCATTGCGGGTCTCACCGGTGACGAATGAGCCTGCGCAGGGGCAGGCTGCACATGCTCTGGAGCAGCGTTTCGGGCGGGAGATGCGCCGGTGGGATCCGCGGGAAGAGGCCGCCTCTTGAGGACCTTTGGTTGCCGTGGGCCTGAAAGCGAGGACGACGCAGGAGCAGTACCGGGGCCGCTGTTCTTCGCTTGGCTCTTCTCGGCCGCCTCTCTCCTTTTCTCGACGACTGCTTCATCTTCTAGCCGGGAGTCGTAGAAAGTCATTTCTATCCTCACTTCGCCAGCATACTTTCCCTTGTATTGCAACGGATGCCACTGGTCACTCTGCCCACCACCTGGGGTAAGCACATTTTTCAGGTCGATCCAGGTCTCGCCAATCAGGTCCGTCTTCTTATCGTCGTTGAAGATAGACACCTTCAGCTGCTGGTAGTCCGGAGACTCGTGAACGGTGAATCGAAGTTCCTGGTCCCTAATCCATGAGTTAGTACCTATCTCCCACTCAAGGGCTTCTGGTCTGGAGGGAGGAGAGCGGGGGATCGTCCTGCGTACCATCTTGGTGTCTGCCCACCCCTCATATCGGTGTCCGTCTTCTTTGCTTCTTTTCCCAGGCGGGCAGCACAGTACGGGTTCTGCTTTCCCATCGTCTTTCTGTTCGGGAGGTTCTTGGCCCGGTCAATGACGGCGACCAAGGTCCCGATCGCGGGCCCGTCGAGAGCCATGTCTGCGTAGATGCCCGCCGTGTGGACGTTGGGCAACTTTGCGGGCTTCGACATGGACACCATGGGGGCAGTTTTGGCGTTGACAGCACGCTGCAGAAAAAGAGAAAAAAAGGGGGGTCAGGTGCGACAGGGGCCAGCATCCAGACCTCGCCTAGGGAGGAGGCTGGGGGAGCCCTGGGCGCTGACGTTCGAGGCTGACGTCTCGGGCCGGGTAAATGAGAGGGGTTGGAGGACACGGCGCTGAGAGATCAGAGCAAATTCGAGCAAACAAGCACCATTGTGCGGGAGGAACAAAGAAATAGCCTAGGAAAGGCCACCTGTAGCCGCCGTCGAGCGGCGAGTCTGAACACGGTGAAAGAAAAGAGGAGAGGGAGCTGGCCAGGCGATATGCAGACGTGCTGTCTGGCGGGCGGTGGGGATGTTTTGGTCTGGCTGGATCGAGCGAGAGGCTGGGGAAGGGCCAGCGTGTGGCTGGTGGGCCCCGGCCGGCTCGGGCGTTGGGCAGCGGAGGACTGGCCAGCGCGCTCCACCAGACCGATCTGGCGGCGGGTCTCGACGGGTATCGACAGCTATCCCAGACACCGGGATGCACGCAGCGCAGCGGCCAGACAGTGACACAGGGAGGATGGCAGAGCAGCAGCAGAAAGCGGCGACGCCGACGGCCAGACGAAAAGAAAAGAAACGGAGAGAGACGAAGAGAGACCGAGAGCGCCGCATCCCCAGCCACACGCGATCGCCGTCGCATGTCTCGGAGCGGAGTCGGCCCGGGGTCACGTGGAGTGGGTCCTAGTCGGGCGGCTGCTTATGTAACCGCGCCCTGCCAGATCGGGTCATATTGCGTCTCCGCGCGCCCGCTGTCCTCGCTCTCCATCCCTCACACCCCGGAGAAGACGTGTTCTGTCTAAGAACAGCCTGGTATCCACGTGAACGAGAGCATGTCTCTGAAGTGGACGCACCCGGATCCAGCAGTCTGATGGACTGTCAGGCTGTTCCTCACGTCGAGCGGTTACGCGGTACCCAGCTCCGCCTCGCACGACGCGGCCTGCCGCGTGGAAGCGGACAGCCGTCAAGGCAAGGACGGGATGGATAGCATGTCTGACCGCCGTTTGAAGAATCTCAATCCGTTTTTCCCTAGGGCAGTGTTCGGTACGGGTGTGTACCGATCCCCAATCCCCAGGACCCAGTGGCATGCGGAGCTCGCGGAGACGAGCCATAGAAAAAACGGCTGGATGATGTGCATTCCGCACGCTGGCCTGCTGGCTGCGATGCCCTGTTCTCTTTTAACCTCGCGCGAAACGTCGCCAATCCATCTGTGCCGTTTCGGGTGTGGAGCCTGGCGCCTGCTCAGGCATCTCGGCAGCGAATAGTGCTGTCTGCTATTCTCGGTGCTCCATGCCAAGGCAGGGCAAGCAAGCTCGATTGTCTCCCGAACTGGCGCCCAATGGCTCGCTCTGATAAGCACAGTCCATGCGTACTTCTTGATCGGGTTCCTGGACGCTTTCGGAAACCTGGGCAGCCGAGTTAATGCAGTGGCTGGGCATTAGGAAGGCCTAGCGCTCTAGAGCTCTCATTCAATCTCCTTTAGATGTGAGACGAAAGGATAGTGTTTCAGCCGGAAAACGTCTAGCGTGGACACAGCACATTGATGTTTGAATCATTGTGGACGGTGATAGGAGAAGCAGACCAACCCTGGTGCAATCTTTGTATGCACTGATCTTTGTCCTAGTGTTCTAGTGATTTCTGTTAACCGCTTGCAATAATGACGGCTGAATATTCCGATACCGATAGAATGCCGCATATGGAAGCATGATTGGTGCCAAGACCCACGCCAGGCACAATTCGCTCCGTCATGGTTTGAAGCAGCATTGCCACGGACCAGGCCAGCATGCAGGCTTGCTCGGGAAAGATACTAGGGTTTTATACGTGCTCAAATGGGATAAGATAACCATTTCAAAACGATCGATAAAAGAAATTCTTGGTTGGCAATAATAGAGTATGAGAGAGCAAATCCACGTCGACTTGGCCTGTCACCTGTCGTCGCTCCTGCAGACGCCAAGTCAGGATATGCACACAGTGCGGAGCTCTCTTGGCTGCAAATAATCAGTGCGATTTGATTCGACAGAATGCGAAAGAATATAGCACTGCTCGGGTAGACAATGTGGAGTCGAGGCCAGAGGCAGCTCCCGAGCGTTAACAGGGAGATCGATAATGCTCAGAGGATCGGTTGGGGAGATCGTTCTGTATGTGCTGACTGCAGGTCTGCCGCCAAGCCGTCCCGCTCCCTGCCAAGACGCTCACGGTCGATCAGCTCCTGGCGCAAAGAACCTGGATTCATCATCGACATCGCTCTTCACCTCCATCTCGTGTGCTCGATTTCCCTGTTTCTCGGTGCCTCATGTACAGCATACAGTAGACATCGGACAGCTGCATCAGAGGCCCCCCGCGCAGGATGTCTCCGTCCACCGCACGATGCTGAACGCAACCTCGGTGTCGCAGCGTCAGAGCCCAGGCCACACGCTACAACAACAGAGGCTGCCCTCTAACAAGAGGCGCCGTAGAGTTGCCCCTTCTGATCGCCGACGCGTCGTCTGCGCGTGAGTGTATCTCCATCTCCAGTCTGGAATCAGGCAACCCGCGTCCAACCAGCCAGCAATTAACATTGTCAGCTGCAACCCCTGCAACGTCCGTCGCATAAAATGCTCGGGCGAAACACCCTGTCAAGCGTGCAGGCGGCACTCGAGAGAGTGCGTCTATCCGTCCGTGACGGAGCGCATATATGTCGCCAAGAGCGAGTTTGAGGCGCTGCGGAGAGAATGTGCGCTGCTCAGACAGTGCCTGGAGGAAGCGGTGCCTTCGGAGCGGCGGAGGAACGAGCTACTTCAGAAATGGGCCTCGACTGCATCATCGGAATCGTCTTTGGAAACCTCTCAAAATACTACTTTTACTACTAATTATAATACTAATCACAATGAGGACGGGGAACCCGTCCGCCAGGATATTCCCGAGGGTCGGATATTGAGGTATTCCGATACCTATGCGAGATTCTCGGGCGCTTCCTCTGGCGGTGTCTTCATAGACGAGATTCGTACGCTCGTTGCGACGGTCCTTCCGGCACTTTCCAGGTCGGCATCGCCTCCTGGGAACGGGATCGAAACCTCCTTTGCATCACTGTTGGGCCGCATCCACACCTACGACTCGCGTCCCATCGCGCTGGAAGAAGTGGACCCGTTAGAACTCCCCCCGGTGGACGAGATAGCCGGTCTGCTCGACACGTTCTGGGGGTACACGAAGGATAGGGACGATCCGTTCGGCTGCGGTGGCATCTACTACTGGGGAAATCTCCGGGAGATACTCCCGCACGCTGCGACCGCCGTGCAGGGCGTTGGGACAAAAGGACTGTGTCTTCTCAACGCCACACTAGCCCTGGCTTGCCAGTTCGACTGCTTCCCGGCCCAAAAGGGAGAGCATAATCCCGGGGAGACCTTTTTCACGCGGGCGAAACAGCTCCTGGGGAACCCGCTGGACGATTCAACCTTGACTGATATGCATGCTTTGATGTTTATGAGTTACTATCTCCTGGGGAGTAATCGCAGGGACACTGCCTACATCTATATCTGCGCTGCGATGAGAATTGCCATGGCGCATGGTTTGCATGAGGGGCTTGTTGCGACTGAGCAGAGGAAACGGGAGTTCTGGAACATATTTATTCTTGATCGGTAGGCGTCAATCAACCAGCTTACGAGGCCGTAGGATGAAAGGTTGACAGTTGCTTCAGCTGGCTTAGCTGTCTTACGGGAAGACCGTCGAGTATAGCAAACGACTCTATAACGCTTGAGCTACCCTGCTTTCCTACTGGGGAGGTAAGCTCATTTGAAGCTTCTGTTTGCCTTCGGCCCTTTGTCAAGTCTGTCTTATTGTTCTAACGGACTTTCTAGTCTGAGGGCGATCTACCGCGACCGGACGGTCTCCGGGCCCATGTCCAACTAGCGTACATCATGGGTGATGTGATGGAAAAGATATACGGAGCCCGCTCGAGAGAGGAACCCTCTATTGTCCTTTCTCATATCAATGACTGCCTGCGGAAACTATCAGAGTGGTCTGATTCGCTACCCCCAAGTTTACGGCTCACTGTATCACCGTCAGCTGAAAACCCCAACAAGATTATACTGCACATGATATACAGCCAAGTAAGTATTACTCTTGGATATTTCAACAATATGACTTTCTGTTCACACGTTTGACAGCTTGTTATTCTCTGCACCCGCCCTCTCCTCCTCCTTGCCGCGAAAAGACGGATGGAATACTACTTCCTCGATTCAACGCAGAGCCAGCACCACCAAAAGACCCCAGACTCCCTAATCGCCACATGCATCGACGCCGCCCGCCGCAACGCAGACTTGATCCGCGGCCTCGCGGAGTCCCGACCCGCCGTCATGATGCTGACCCTCCCATTCCACTACTCCTTCAACGCGGCCCTCGTCCTGGAGCTCTCCCTGCTTCTCCCGCAGCACGCCCGGATCGACGATATCCGGCTGATCGAGAGCCTTCTGTACGACCTGAAAGAGTCGGGACGGAATGACAACGAGGCCGCGAAAGACTGCGCAAAGATGGTCGCGGAGTTTTATGCGATTGTCGCGAGGCTGCGGCGGCTCACGTTTCCGTCTACGGATCCGCCAATTCCGTCAGGGGTTGGAGGAAGGTCGAACGCGGCGGACCATGATCCCGTACAGGCGACGTCGAGAAGAGTTCTTTCGGCCGTCGAGCTGTCGACGTCGTTTCTGCCTGAGATTACGGTCCCGCATAATGTGCCGAGACGGGCTAGCTCGTCTTCCGCATGGCGGAACTGATCCCAGATGGTTTCAGCCAGGCCGATGGGGAGCCAGTGCCCGGTACGAGGTTCGGTGTACGGTACTGTATGTACGACGTCTCCATGATTGAGCTCTATGCTCTCGAAGATCCAGGGATGTCTTGAGGGAAATCGTACATCTATCTATATTACTTCCATACTTATAGTTTTCGTATGATACTCGCTGTTTTGGTATTAGCCATGCAAAGATTCACCGGTGGTAGTATGCACTTGTCCCCAAGTCAGCATACGTCCAGATCTATGGGAAACCGAAAGACATCCATTATTGATGAACCAGCGAATAGATGATCTTGTCTTTCTTTACCGCCGCACTGATCATCGGACCATCCATGGCATTGACCTCGCGATTTGCGGAGACTAGCCAAGAAAAGCATTCCGTTCAATTGGAAGCTCCAGCTGTGGAGAGGGACAGATCACGCGTGAGGAAATCCCTGGATTCCCTGCAAGCCATGCGTACTCCGCCTCGCTCCCGGGCGTTGCGGCCTGCTCTGTGTTCTAATTAAAACACTGGCATCTTCGAATCCTGGATCTTAGTGGACAATTGACGGGCGACTCCCCTGGCACTGAGATACAAGCGTGCCCGAATACGAGATCGCCCTGGTCCGATCCTCGCCAAGAGTTTCCCCGTGCACAAGCATTGCAGATCTCCACGCGCGATACCGAGCGCCCGGTGTTGCACACGAGATTATTCAGTCCCGAGAACCTGGTTTCAGCCGCAGTGCTTCCTTTCTTCCCCGGAGCCAGGTGCACGGACTGGGCCATAGATATAGATATACATCGCGATATATCACACGACGGATTACGTGTCTTCTTGACTCATACATACGACCCGAGTGTTAACGGTACTCCAGATTCTAGACGATTATCTACTTACTGTACGTCCCTTTCTCATCTTGGAGGGCGGCCGTACTTCGTATCCAGCGCGCTTTTCGTGTCTTCGAATCCTCACCGGTTTTTGTCTCTGCTTCTCGCTTGTTCGTCCGTTCGCCCCGCGAAAGCGAATACGAGAGATGATGTGATTTACCTCGTGCTGTTGTCGAGGACCCAGTGTCACGGTGTATTGCTTTTTATAACCATTGGCTTTTTCCCTACACCGGCAAGGTCGAGGCCCCACAGACATGAATGTTTGCACTATCTTTCATATCGTGCTTTTTTTCTTTTTCTCGCTTCGCTGGAGCCTTTCCTGCCTCGCGGAGATACGCGGAGCTATATCGCTAGCGATCTAGCTACTTGGTAGTGAACGGGACAGAACAGATGGAACATGACCAAGACACTATGCGGTGAGAATGGATGAAGTGATGCAAAATTGGGGGTGTTGATGCTGTTCAGCACTAACCAGATACCTTGTCACGTATGTACTCACACACGTGTGCCTATCTGACTTGCTTGCTGACTGGGTAGCTGGGCTATGGGCTATATAAGGTATGAGGCTCTCTACCATTGACGCCCATTGCCGTCAGAGGTTGACTGAAACAGCTGTGTGAGAAGTGAGAGTCGAGGGCGTTTATTCTATCGATCACCGGCTGTAAAAGTTAAACTAGACTTTGGTATTTATCTGTTGAGTTCATTGGTTTATCTACCTATCTATCTAGATCACTCTCCACTTTACTATTTGTTCCCATGTCTGCATATCACTTCGATAATAACAATATACCCTCACACCCAGACAGAGCCCACACCATCCGGGACAAAAGCCAGACCAGCACCCAGGAGAACGATCCACCCCGATCATCAGATATCCCAGCAGGATTCATCCCAGCAACCCCCGAAGAGAAGAGATACAACCGGGCCGTGAACCGGAAGCTGGACATTTTCTTGTGCCCGCTGCTCTCGATCTTGTATCTGTTCAGCGGGCTGGATAGGAGTAATGTTGGGAATGCGGAGACGGAAGGTACGTACCCGGAATATCTATATATCTATGGAGATTGATGGATGGATGTTGAGATGGATGGGGCTTCATGTCCATTCATATATACATACATACCTAGTTAGGTACCTAGTTATCTATCTACTAACAAGAAATGATTTCATCAGGCTTCACAAAAGCCATCGGCGCCTCCCCAGACGATCTGAACCTGGCTGTATCGTTGTTCTTCGTCATGTTCGTCCTGTTTCAGCCCATCTCGACGGCGATCGGGCGCCAGATCGGGGCGAAGCATTGGATCCCGATTTTGATGGTAAGCAGTTACCACTTCAACTCAATTCATGCTTCGTCTTTAGTCGATCTTGGATTTGAATAAAGAGATATTGGCTAGTATACATGTATTGATGCTGTCGACAGATCTGCTGGGGCATCGTCACCATCGCGCATTCGTTTATTAAGGGACGGGGTGAGTAACCTTCTTATTTCTTTTCCTTCCAGTTGAGAGCGGTACCTCAGTGAAACAATACATGAGGCTGACAACCAATCAGGCGCCTTGATCGCGATGAGACTGCTGGTCGGACTCTTCGAGGCCGGGTTCTTCCCAACCGCCTGCTTCTACCTGTCCACCTTCTATACGCGCTTCGACCTTGCGGTCCGCATTGCGCTGTTCTATGGGAACTACGCCGTTGCGGGGGCGTTTTCTGGTGCTTTAGGCATGTGCCTCTCCATTTATATATAGATCCAGACTGACGAACGCAAAAGCATACGGCATCTTCCACATCCACACACCCTTGCTCCACAACTGGCAGTACCTCTTCGTGATCGAAGGCATCGCGACCACCGTCGCCGGCGCCGCCGCCTGGTTCTGGCTCCCCTCTGGCCCCGGCACCGCATGGTTCCTTTCCCTCAACCAGCGCGCCTTCGCTGCGATGCGGATGCAGCTCGACAGTGCGAGATACGTCCAGCAGCATCGTGGCTACGACCAGGACGGGCTGGAGAAGGTCTCAGGCAGGTTGTCGTGGAGGGATATTGTGGAGACGGCGAAGGACTGGAAGATGTGGTTTGCGCTGGCGTGCAATATCTGCGCGAGCGTGCCGGGGCAGGCGTTTTCGGTTTTCTTGCCGCTTGTCGTGAAGGGGCTGGGGTATGAGGCTATTGAGGTGAATTTGGTGAGTCTTTTTTCTACCGCTCTCGTGGGAGTTTCAGGGTGTAACAGGAGTATGTCTGTAGATGTCGGTCCCTCCATACGTATGTGGTGCAATTGGGCTGTACCTGTTCGCGGTGAGCTCTGATATACGGTATGCTATGCTCCAAGTTTACAGCTGCCTGAGCACCAATAGCTCTTGAGAGGTTGAATCACAACTGACTTCCCGCAGAAAAGAGCGCGGCTACCACATCGTCGCCGGCCTCGTCATCTGCCTGATCGGGCTCGTCGTCGTCGTGACCGCCCAGAACAACGGCGCGCGGTACGCGGCGCTCTGCATCATGCTGTTCGGCAGCTACGTCTCGGCTCCGTTGACAATCGTGTGGCTGAGCGGGAATACCCCTGGTGAGTTCCCCTCTCTTACATCACATCCTGGAACAGCTGCATATCTCCCTCATCTATACATACGCATATATGCTGACAAAAAAGAATAGAACCCGGCAAACGCTCCCTCGTCATCGGCGTCAACGGCTTCGGCAACATGTCGGGCATCATCGGCTCGCAGCTCTTCCATCCCCAGTACGCCCCGCGCTACCTCGTCCCGTTCTACGTCACCCTGGCGCTGATCGTCCTGGCTATGGTCGGGTACCTCTCGTACCGGGTCGCCCTGCAGCGCGTGAACCGGTGGAAGGCGCGGAAGATTGCCGGGTGGAGCCCGGAGATGCTGGAGGCGGAGAGGGTCGGCGGGAAGAGGTACGCGGATCGGAAGTGGACGTTTATGTATGGGTTGTAAGCAAGTAGCTCATTCTTTCTGGACCGGGATAGACAGTAAGGGAAGGCTCAGAGAGCGGAGTGCTGTTGTCACAGTAGCAGGACAGGGGGTTCCGGGTGCGGCAAGTGTCTCGTATCGTATGCCATGCTACCTATGTAGGTACCTGTTTGGATAGCTATCGAGTTTATATACCTAGCATGTCCATATATACTATAAATCATGCAAGTACATATACGACTTGCGAACAGAAAGACAATGGTATTTGTCTGTTCAAGGCTTATTCTCACATAGCTGCGGCAGTCCACTATTTCTGGCATCGATCTAATCCATCTGTGCCTGACCTCACAAGACTAATTTCATGCTTGTTTGAATGAAACGGTGCCTTTCAGATGTCCTGATCGGTCATCGATTTAGTATTAGTAGGTGAGGAGATAGGAGACGGTAGACGTGACTGGGGTCCCTAGGGTGTTAATATATATATATATATATATATATTCTCCATCTATTAATCCGGGAGATGAAAGACTGGCGGGCTTTGTGGTTATTTCGCACAGGCGGTGGAAATACATACATACCTAGCATCCAGAAAGGCTTATTGATTTATTAATTAGCATTATTCGACAGGTGGTTCGGTTCGGCGTCGTCAGCCCACAGCAATCATGCCCATCATACTTACCTAGGTAGGAACCCCGCCCCACAATAATAGGGAGACCAAAATTGCTGCCGCCTCGTCACACACACAACGCAAGCGGCTTTAGCTCAGTTGGGAGAGCGTTAGACTGAAGCCACAACTTCAGCCTGCCATCTAAAGGTCGCCTGTTCGATCCAGGCAAGTCGCAGCGTTCTTTTTTTCAACGTTCTTTTTTCGTCCCTCGACACATTTTCTTTCTTAGTTCTGGTGGTCTCTCCTCGGTCCATTATTTTTATTTTTTTTATCTTTTACCTTTTTTTTGTCAATTGGTAAAGTGCCGTCTCTCTTGCTGCTATCCCCTGGAGTCTTTTTCTGTCCCGTCCGGTCAATGTGGACTACCAAGTAGGGAAGGCGGTAAATGACATACCGGCTTTACGCTAGCCGATCGCCGATAAACTTTTCGACTTTTTGAGATCGCGACTCGAGATCCATCACCAGAAGACATCCAAACCACCAAAACCACGACACGCGGATGGGCAGCGCCTCTCGATAAAGCCGGCGACTCCTCCGACTTTCTCGACACCAGCCACCATGGCTGCCCCCGTCCTTCCCCTGCAGCAGGTCAAGCTGCCGTCGCTGCCGTCCACCAAGTTAACGCCCGAGCAGCAGTACTGGAAGACCTTCAAGAACCCGCTCCTGATCCCCTCGCCGTCCAACAACCCCGTCAACCTCATCACTCAGCCCGCGGCGCCCTCGTCCGCCTCCGTGTTTCCCTCCCTGAGCCAGCCCCCCGATGTCTTCACCGTCACCACCGGCGCCCGGGTCCAGATCTACTCGGTCCGCACGCGCAAACTGCTCAAGACCATCACCCGCTTCGACGACATCGCGCGAGGCACCGACGTCCGCCCCGATGGGCGCATCATTGTCACCGGCGATGACACGGGCACGATGCAGGTGTTCGACCTAGGCTCGCGCGCCATCCTCAAGACGTGGAAGGACCACAAGCAGTCCGTCTGGGTGACCAAGTTCTCGCCCAGCGACCCGACGACGCTCTTCAGCGCCAGCGACGACAAGACGGTGCGACTGTGGGACCTGCCCGGCGAGCACAGCACGCGCATCTTCCACGGACACACCGACTATGTGCGCAGCGGCGCGTTCATGCCCGGCTCGCTGGCGTCGGCCGGCATGCTCGTGTCCGGCAGCTACGACCGCACGGTGCGGCTGTGGGATCCGCGAGTCGAGGGCCGCGCCGCCATGACGTTCAAGATGGCTGCGCCCATCGAGAGCGTGCTCCCCATGCCGTCCGGTACGACGGTGCTCGCGTCCGCGGACAACCAGATCGCGGTGCTGGACGTCGTCGCCGGCCGGCCGCTGCACATCATCCGGAGCCACCAGAAGACGGTCACGGCGCTGTCGCTGGCCTCGGGCGGCGAGCGACTGCTTAGCGGCGCGCTGGACGGGCACATGAAGGTCTTCGAGACGACGGGATGGAACGTCGTGGCCGGGTCCAAGTATCCCTCGCCCATCCTCTCCCTGCGCGTCATCACCTCCGGTCCCGCGCGCGAGGACAAGCACATCGCGGTCGGGATGCAGTCCGGTCTGCTGTCCATCAAGACGCGGCTGTCCGGGCAGCAGAAGGTCCGCGAGCGCGAGCGGCAGAAGGAGATGCAGGCCCTGCTGGAGGGCAAGCTGGACGAGTACGACCGGAAGGTCGCGAAGAAGGAGAAGCTCCGCGGTAAGGGGTGGGAGAAGCGCCTGCGCGGCCGCGATTTCATCGGCGAGGGCGTCGACATCGTGATCGAGGGCCAGGATCGGAAGAAGCGCAAGAAGGAGCAGCCGTGGGAGCACGACCTGCGCAAGGCGCGCTACGCGGCCGCCCTCGACCAGGTGCTCGAGGGCGGCGACAAGACGGCGCAGCTGACGCTGTTCACGGCCCTGCGGCACCGGTCCGCCCTGCGCGCGGCGCTCCAGGGCCGCGACGAGGTGACGCTGCAGCCGGTGCTGAAATGGATCTACCGCAACATCGTTGACCCCCGGCTGGTCGAGCTGTGCGTCGAGGTCGCGATGAACGTGCTCGACATCTACTCGGGGTACCTGGGCCAGTCGGCGCAGATCGACAAGCTGGTCGACCGCCTGCACCGGCGCGTGCGCGACGAGGTGGAGATCGCCCAGCAGGCGTGGCAGACCAAGGGCATGCTTGAGATGCTGAAGGTGTCGTGAGCGGAACACTCGATTTGAGAACTTAGCCTGAATGGATCCACTCGGGATCAGCCGACACGAAGGACAGCCGCAGCGGCAGGGCGATATCAATACCTCGACCAGAGACAGCATTGGGACCCCCTGCCGTATTATCTGTCCGTTCGTCCACGCGACGATGACCACCGCGGAGGGAGGCATCGTCGTGGGGATGCCGTTGCCGTTTAGGGGAAGAAGAGCATACAAGGCCGAGTGAGTCGAGCGAAAAGAACCGACGCATTATCTGGGATGGGAAGAAAAAAAAAGTTATATGTTTGGCGAGCAAACCGACCATATTTTGAGTTGAAGAACTGAACTGGGATACCCCCTCTGGAGTTTGGGGCATGCGTGCTATGTATGTTATATGTGGGAATGTATGTATTTGACTCCTTTTCAGAAGCGAATGAGGCATCATGTACAGTATAGTACCGATAAAAGAAAGAGTCCGTTGGCTCGCTTATGAATGTGAAAAGTTACAATTTTCCAATATATACTCTCCATGTTCAAATGAGGAATTTTGGAATGAGTAGCATACTGTTGAACGTGTCAATATGGTAGCACCAAGTATGTACTTTAGTACACGACACGTCTAGCAATTTCTTCTGTATTTCCTCGACCTTACCACTCAAGCTCTCTATCGGCATGGTCTCTCTTGTCGCCTAAGTAGGTAGTTTCTATGCAGGATCGATCGTAGGATCAGCGTATCGTTGCCACTTGCTCCATCCGTCTCACGTGGCAGTGACAGTGACAGGAAGCAAGCACCAAGGGCTGAGAGGCCAACGGCCGGACCAGACCCCTGAACCTCGTGAACGCGCATCGCAGGTAAATAATATATAGTCCATAGGAGCAGTCGAGTGGACTCCGGAAGCAAATGTAATGACGAACGAACGACGGTGGAGGGGGAAAGCTCCAGGATTGCGAGAAAATTCTCAGGTACTTCTTTTGTATGGGTAAGTACGCTTTTTTTTTTAACAAGGCTTTATGTCTATGCAGCATATAGCGAGAACATTGCTCAGAGGTACCAAGGTACCCATTCAACCTGCTCAGAAGATGCCTTCGGTACGACAGATATCTGTCTTCGGATATAAGATCCCCAATTAGACTATATTGCATCGTTCCTGGTGCTGAGGATTCTCACGTGTGTTCGGATGGTCACTGGAGATCGTGAAATATACACCTGATATGCCTTCAGAACGCACACAATACGAATACCGACGCTGGTGACTATTACGAAGCTGGCAGCTTTGTCAATGCCCTAAGGAAATATCTCGTGAGACTTGGAGATCTGCGAGTCCACCCGGTTACGGGCCGTCAGCAGAATTGCCAAAGAACATTCACTAGACCAATCACTGCGACTAACGTCGAGGCCTCTTGACTTTGTCAATGTCTTTCCACTTATCTGACGGCGGTCCGATCCGAGGCGCGCCCGCGAGTGGCTGGAGGCGCCGCTCCACCGCCTTACGTGCCGCGATCTTATCAGAGCGCCAATTATGGATAGCATCAGGACTGCCGTTTCCGGGATGCCACATCATGATGAGATCGTCCACCACTTCGACTACAGTCCCCAAGTCTCCCTAGGGCTTCTTCACCCGCCTACGTTGCGTGCTCCTTGAGAAGCAGCCATCCATCATGACGGCCAGGACCTTCCAGGAGATCTCCGCCCGCAACGTGCGCACGATCCGAGAGCAGCCCCTCTCCGAGATCTCGGGCGCGCTGGGCGATCTGGGCACCTTCCTGCCCATCGCCATCGCGCTCGCCGCCAACGGCTCCGTGTCGCTGTCCAGCACGCTCGTCTTCTCGGGCCTGTTCAACGTGCTGACCGGCGTCGTCTTCGGCATCCCGCTGCCCGTGCAGCCGATGAAGGCCATCGGCGCCGTCGCGATCGCGCGCGCCTTCAGCCCCGGCGAGATCTCGGCGGCAGGGATCTTCGTGGGCGCCTGCATCTTCGTCTTCAGCGTCACGGGCATCCTGCGCTGGTTCGCGGATGCCATTCCCATCCCGGTCGTCAAGGGCATCCAGGTCGGAGCGGGCTTGTCCCTGGTCATCTCCTCGGGCGGCAAGATCCTCTCCTCGCTTGGCTGGACCAGCCCGGCGTGGGCAGACAATCTGATCTGGGCCGTCGTCGCCTTCCTGTTCCTGCTTGTCACGAACCTCTACCGCAGGATCCCTTACGCCCTGATTGTCTTCATCCTGGGCATTGTCTTTGCCATCATCCTCTCCGCGCAGGCTTCGAGCCTGCCGTCCTTCCAGTTCTGGCATCCCTTTACAACCGTACCAAAGGGAGATGACTGGAAAACCGGCGCCATCGGGGCTGGCATCGGCCAGCTCCCGCTGACGACGCTCAACTCCGTCGTCGCTGTGGTCCATCTGGCCGGGGACTTGCTGCCGAGCGTGCAAACCCCGCCCGTCACCTCCATCGGGCTGAGCGTCGCGGGGATGAACCTGCTCGGCTGCTGGTTCGGCGCGATGCCCGTGTGCCATGGCTCTGGCGGCCTGGCGGCCCAGTACCGCTTCGGGGCACGCTCCGGTTCGAGCATCATTTTCCTCGGGGCGCTGAAGATCGTCATTGGTCTGTTCCTTGGAGAGACGCTCGTGGGTCTGCTGAAGCGATTCCCTTCTGCCCTGCTAGGTGTCATGGTCATCGCCGCGGGTCTGGAGCTGGCCAGCGTGGGCGAGAGCCTGAACACGTCCGGAGCAAGGGACTTGGGAAAGAATGAGTCTGGCGATACAGAAGAGGCCGTCGAGCCCATCCTGAGCGAGGCGGAGCGGAAGAAGAGATGGACCGTTATGTTGGTCACTGTGGGCCTGCTTGTCGGACTCAAGAACGACGCCATCGGCTTCGTCGCGGGGATGCTCTGCCACTGGTCCTACGAACTACCCGGGTTGTACAGGAAACTCCAAGAGCGCCTGAGTGAGGGAAGAATCAGAGTCTAGCGGATACAGATATAGATCTGTTGATCTCACTGACGATCCTAGATTGCACATTCGACGGTGAAAACGTCCGGAGAGAAGAAATTATGCTGAACTCACCTCCCAACTCATTGAACCTCATCAATCTGCATGTTGCACTTTGCTTGACCGGCATTATCTACGGCGGTCTCAACCAAGCCTATGGGGGACTCTACTTGCAGCCTTTCAGCCATGGCTAGCATGTGCACTTCGTGCTCATCGATCTTACCGTTCTTTCATTGTTTGCGATCGTCTCGTCTAGATGGTCATCGGCTACGGAAAATACCTTGAAAATGATTCATCCGTTTTCGGAGAGGAGATTACACTTTGGAAAAGGGCAAAATATATTTATTGCCTTTACAAAAAAGGAATCGAAAACATGAATGGTCAAAAATTGGCGATTTACATATGATATTATGATTTCATTTGCTTATATACGCTGAAATCGGTACTGTACAAAAGATCTCCCAGTCCTCACTCTCAAGGATTTTTCCATTTTCATCTTTTTTTTTTTTCAAGTTTTCACCAGAACTGTCAGGATCTTCCCTCTCACTGTCCGTCACTCAGAGAGAAATAACATCCTTACCGCACCGTCCATCGCACATTGCCGTCCCTAGTAATCCCTATCACTGTGATGTCTCTCCCCCGTATTCGGATCCTCATGCTCGCGATGCAGCCTCGTCCTGCCATCATCCCGATCTACATCGCGATGATACCACCGCCCTTCCTCGTCCATCTTCTCGCGATGATGCCTCCTCGTGCCATCGACGTCGTAATCCGAATGCTCCTCATACGCCCCCGTCGTGGACGGGTTGTACGCGGTCGTCCCGACCTGGCCCGTATCGTACCCCGTGGCCGTCGACCCCGTCGCGCTGTCGTACACGCCGCCGTAGGCGGTGCCCGGGTCGTACATGGACGCGCGCGTCGGGCGATCGCCCAGGTCCTCGATGCGGCGCGTGCCGCCGGCGGTGGTGGCGGTCCCGAAGGCGCTGGCGGCGGTGCCGAGCAGCAGCTCGCGGCCCGTCCTATCGTAGCGGTGCTCCTCGATGATGGCGGGCTCGCCCAGGTCCTGGTGGGCGGTGCGCACGACCGTGTTGCCCTCCGGGTCGGTGTGCGAGGTGGTGGTGTAGCGGTGGCCGGTGGTTTGGGTGCCGCTTGTGGTGCTCGTGGCAGAGCTGTAGTAGTAGGAAGAGCTGCTGTAGGTGTCGGACATCGTGGCCGGGGTCGAAGGTTGGGGTGAGGAGGTTGTGCAGGGTGGTTGTCGTCAAAACAGATCTCTCTCTCTCTTCTTAATAGATATTACTATATACACCTAAAGGTGGACATGAAAAGAACAGACAGTAGCAGGCCTGCTCAGGTATATCGCTCGTATCGCTCGTAGAGAGAGGTATCATGACAACTACATAAATAGGACCCTCCTCTCCCAGATTATCGTCCCCGCAGATTTATATCCTCCCGTGGCAATGGCTCTCATCTCCATCCGGTTCATGATCTACGGCTGACATCACCCCCGCCGCCCCCCGCCTCCGCCCCCCGCTGCGGCGATGGCGGTGCGGAAAATAAAACGCACGCGGAAACCCGTTGATTTGGAGAGGGTTTCGGCACGGCTCGTGCGTTTGAGAGCATGGTTCTTGGAATCGGGCTCCTGAAGGTTCGCTGCTTTGCAGTAGTATCCGTTGGCTGGACTACTAACTAGCCACCCACCGCCACTGCCATATCTATCTATCCATGGCGATTTTTCATTATTGTCTGTGAGAGCGGTGAGGATTGGCGAGAATTTTCCCAAGGATATTTTGGATCTGTCGAAGACCTAAAGTCGAAAAGTCCTTGCCTTATGTGTGTGTGTGTGTGTGTGTGTGCACGGTTCTATGGTATAAATCCTGTACAGAAAAAGCCTGTTAAAATGTAATCCTTTTCTTTTTCTTTTAATAGTATGAAATCCGAACAGAGAACTCAGACACGTATGTACTGTATAGTACAAAAGACATTATTGCTAAAAAAAGAGACACTGAAGATTCTAATAAAGTAGGAGCATTGCCCTGTTGTACATGTACATGTACAGTACATACCTAGGTACTGTACAGTACCTATCTAACCCTAACCTATATATCTACCTATTAGCCAAGTACCGTTCGTAGGGCGCGAGGTTCGGCGTATGTTGTCATATACCTAGTACAAACTTGAGGGTACTGAACATATGTCGACGCTGATTCCAAAACTTCACATGATATATATCTATTGAACGCTTGTTTCATTATCCACCTTCTTCTGGCAGCCTTTTACAGTCCCTTTTGAGCCCTTTTTTCTGTTGTGAGCTGGACTTCCAATGGAAACTTGACCGACATGTAGTGTGCCCGGGTGTTCATGGAAAAAAAAAAGGTTACGGCCATATTTATATTTTATACAGGAGTAATTCTTTAGAGACAGCTATTTATCGGAAGAATTTGTCTCATCTAGATAGAAGTTGATATGGGCACAGTTGAGTCACAACGCGAAAGCGCCTCCAATCCGACAAGGTTTAGATAATCCTGACGCCATCAACCACGCACACCACATAGCATCAGAACTACCTGGAGATTGGATCAATTCAAGGAGAGCGCAATTGATACTTGAGAGGCAGATAACCAGAATGGACTTATATAGATGATGCCGGCATGCGCCCTCATACCATATCAGGACTAGCCCGTCCATTATCAACACGCATAGATAACGACCCCGCGACAACCTCGGGCTCACGCTCTTCTCCCCGCACCCACAACCCTCGTCGTCTCTTCCACACCCCAGAGAGCCGACGGGGCGAGCTAATCACATCCAACAAGACAGGATATACCGTTTATACCAAGGGACATACTAAGGGATCCTGAGATCCTCCCGGGAACAACAACAACCATGGCCCCCGCCGCCATCGACACCACCTCCGCCGCCGCCGCCCCCGGCCTCGGCCTCACGCCCGACCAGCTCTCCTTCTTCCGCGAAAACGGCTACCTCGTCATCCCGGACTACCTCTCCCGCGACGAGATCGACTCCCTCCTGATCGAAACCCACCGGCTGCTCGACTCCTTCCCGCTCGAGTCGCACCCGCTGACGCGCTTCACGACGGGCGACGACGTCGCCGACCGAAATGCCAAACACGTCGGCGACGAATACTTCCTCACCTCGGGCGACAAGGTCCGCTTCTTCTTCGAGCCCGACGCCTTCTCTTCAACTCCAGACCCCGTCACCGGCAAGCTGCAGCTCCTCAAACCCAAACACCTGGCCGTAAACAAGATCGGACACTCCCTGCACACCGAATCCGAGCCGTTCAAGCGCGTGACGCTGTCGGAGAGGAACGCCGCGATCGCGCGCTCCCTCGGGTTCCGCGACCCAAGGTGCCTCCAGAGCATGGTGATCTGCAAGCAGCCCGGGATCGGGGGCGCGGTGCCGCCGCACCGCGACTCGGAGTTCCTGTACACGAGCCCGCCGTCGGCGGTGGGGTGGTGGATCGCGCTGCAGGACGCGGGGCCGGGCAACGCGACGCTGGGGATGTGGAGGGGGTCGCATCGGGAGAGGATCAAGAGGCGGTTTGTCCGGGCGAAGCCCGAGGTCGGTGGGACGGAGTTCGTCGAGAACGACGGGCCGGGCATGCCCAGGGGGATGGAAGACGAGGAGGTGGAGGAGAAGGAGCCGCAGCTGAGTAGGAAGGAAGATGAGAGTTTCCAGATGCTGGACGTCAAGGCCGGCACGCTCGTGCTGATCCACGGGAACGTGCTGCACAAGAGCGAGCGGAATACCGGGGAGAAGAGCCGGTTTGCGTACACGTTCCATGTCATCGAGGGTGCGGAGGGGTGGGAGTACGACGAGCGCAACTGGTTGCAGCCGCCGGAGAATGGGAGGGGGTTCTCGAGGCTGTATCGGGATGGTGAGCAGAATGGGTCGTGAAGGAGACCCATATATGGTCCCCTTCAGGTGTCTATTTATTGTTTGTATTTTCCGAGAGGGGATCACTCTCGAACGGCGGAGTGTTTCCGAATATAAGCATTCGTTGATAACCATGGCCCAGGGACCCAATAGATATGGCGCCCTTCTTTGATAGCATTTCTAACAACAATGTTATAAAATCTAGCTCTTCCCTGAACCTGAAATTAGAGAGGTAGTGCGTAGGAATAAGATTTAGAACTGCTGGAGTTCTGTCAGACCCTGGCAAGGATAGCCACGATTTGCTTGCCAGAAGTACAGTACCTCAGAGCTTGGTGCAAGCAGCCGACCGTCACCCAACCCCACAAAGTGAGGGACGAGGATGTCTCTGTATGAGCCTGTCGTTAGAGAACATTGGCTGGTAGCCATCTCCCACGGACAATTGGTGCCACGGAGTATGTACATCGACCCATCCCTTAGAGCACGTATCTTTAGAAGAAGGATGATCCGAGTGAATACAATTTCATTTGATCTCGTTGTTTCTGCCGACTGTGATCTCCCGATTTCAATCCGACAGAATTCTCCTATCGGCATACGCCAGTTGTTGCTCCATGGTCAGGCTCTGTCCTATTTCACCGGTCCTTCTCCAGTATCTGCCAACAGGCGAGCGGTGACATCGAATAATAAAGCCTGTGCGACAGGGACTCCCTCGCTTCACATCTTCAGCTTCTGGCAGTCCCAGCCTCAATTCTTTGTCTGACCTCTCTCGAGCACGCCTCAGATCCGTCCTTCAGTTTTCACCCTTAGATCTTGAGAGATAACCACACGCTCTACGTACCACAAAGATGCCAGCCTCCGAGTTCGTCCCCAATGAAGTCCTACGTCTGTACCCTCCATCCAATACGCCATCGGGTGCAAAACCAACGTTCGTCCTTGTCCATGGAGGCTGGCACTCCCCTGTCGCCTGGACCTACGTGATCCCGCTTCTCGAGAAGGCAGGTTACTCGACATACCCGGTGTCCCTGGTGTCTATGACAGCCCAACCCCCTGTCTCTGACTGGTCGGGAGACGTGGAGGTCGTACGGAGCGCCGTCGACTCCCTGCTGCAGAGCGGGAAGGACGTGGTTGTGGTTCTGTTTTCTTATGCTGGCGTGGTGGGCTGCGAGGCTCTCAAGGCGTTCCATGACGAGCATCATCATGGGTCCTCTCAGAGCCATGACGGTCAGTCCGCATCCACCAGCCCATTGCCGTCTCCTTTTAACGAGCCTCGTCGCGGGAAGATTCTGCATATCGCGTTTGTCGCGGCTTACATCCTTCCGGTGGGAGAGAGTCTATGGGGACCTACGAAGCCTCAGAAAATGCCGGGGTTCCTAAGCAAGGTGTGCATCGGATGTGCAAGAGAAGTACGTACAATTTGGGGATGAATTGCATTAATGGCAATCTAGGATCGATGGCTGCACCTACTCGACGGCCCTGACCGTTTCTTCAACGATCTCCCACGGCCAGTGGCAGAGTACTGGGCTAGTACGCTGAAACCACACTCGCTTCTGTGAGTATCCCTCCGCAGGTCGCAGAATATCGATGGGCATTTCTTTTCAATGACCGGTAAAACTGACTCAATCACTTGTATATAGTGCCTTTTATTCTAAGTTAACGTATCCTGCCTACCTCTACTACCCGTGCTCCTACCTCTTGTGCACCGACGACAAAGCCCTGCCGCCGAAGATCCAGGAGCGCATGGCATCCCTCGCCGATATCCCACAGGATCGCATTACGCGCGTCAAGTCCGCCCACATGGTCATGATCAGCCAGCCGGCGGCGGTCGCGAAGTTCCTGCGCAAGGCGGCCGGGGAGGCATCCAGCGTCCTCTGAGCGTTCTCTTTCTCTATCGATAGAGTTCTGCTTTTCCGACAACAAAAACTAACTCCAGCTGTTGTAAATATTTCATGTGCTACAATTTTCTCGTACATAAAAGAGACGGGAAATGTGACCTTTTTTTTTTTCGAAATATATCCTCAATGGTCATGCAGATTAGGAAGACTTGCATGTTTTTTTCCAGTGAAAAAGGAACAAGAAATGCATTATCTAATGCTTAGAAATCTCCAGCGATTAAATTCAATCGAATCCCTCAACCGTGAATAATTCGTATTCAATGCATTGTGCTGTCCCTAGTAGGTAATGCATATTCTACATTCCGGGAGATAGCCCGGCATCTTTAACTGCCCCAAATCGAGTTATCTGCTACTGCAATCCCAGAAACAGGCTGCATCAAAATCAAGCGCAACGATCAGGCCTTGAAGATGCTAATTGCGTCGAATTATTGAGATGTCGGATGCGATCCGTATTTAAATGAGTTATTCTCTCCTTTGTGGTTTCCTTGTGAAATCATCCACCAGCCACATGGTGAGATGGTCTGTCTGGTCGACACAGAGGGACCCTTTGCCCTATCAATCTCCTGTAGAAAGCACTAACTCAGCATTTCTTATAAGCAGATTTTCAGCAATGGAATAAGTAAAATCTAACAAGAACTTTTTATTCTATCCCCGCCTAAGGCAAGGATAATGCCGAAGAGGCCGAATAGCCATCCGGAAAAGGTGAAGCCTGTGCAGCTTGCCCAGTTTCCATCGGGAGCAGGTGAAGGAGGTGGGAGAGTTGCAGTAGGTGGTGGAGAGTAGTCAGGGGCACAGACAGGGGACCGATCGAGGAAAGGGGTGACTCTCAGCACTCTCTGCAGCGTATCTCTGCGATCGATCTTGGAGTATATTCATTTCTTGATTTGTTTCAGAAAGAACAAGAGATCGACTGAGTTGCGTCCAATGTGCCCCAGTTCTAGAAGCATTTCGTACGCAGGAGGATTCTATATATGTAGGTGCGAAATAACGTGGGATATACAAAAGAGGAAGCGAACGAGAAGACATGGGATAATCGGAAGGAGGGACTGACGGAAGACAACAGGAATCCCACTTTTCTTCCAGGTGCTCTGTGTGTCGTATATGTCTTTTTCATCTTCGATAATTTCATTGCGGGAATTATGAGAGTCAAGTATTTTATATTCTGGAGGAGGTTCTGATTCAGAACACATGTATTGTTCCCGAGGATACAGTAGCTTCATTATGTATATAGATGGTCTGCTTTTTGACGTTTAGAGATGGTGGTCGTGAAATATGAAACTGCCATAACGCTGCCTGGAGTCCTCAATATATATTTGAAAGCTTCCGCTACGACTCGGTGATTTCAAGATTTTGCGCTACGAGAAGGAAAGATGATCAAGTCGAGGGGCGTCCCCGCATCTTAACCGTGGATGAGTGATACTGTTGTTATTCACCACCATTAGGCGGTCTCAACCATGGTGCGGTGACTGAGCTCGAATCAGTGATTGTTCGGCTTGGAATGAGATTGCGCTGTGAATGAACAGGTACTGTACCTAGGTAGGTACCTGAGCAGCCTTTGGGAGAAACCTCACAAATTGGAAAGAATTTGCGTAGAGATGTAGAGAGTGGCGGAATAGCTAAGTAATTGACAAGGTGCCTAGTAGTTCTTTTCCTACTTCGAGGTAAGGATGGGAACCCATTTGCTTAGGAGCTTATTGCAAATTCAAAGTGTGACAAACAGAGGAATAGAAGAAATTGATGATTATCTAATGATTAAAAGGGAAGTAGATACCAATCACGATTAAATAAACGCCAAATACAAATAAACGACTCACTGATCCCCTCGCCCAGGTATTAGGGTATCAGGAAAAAACTCTATATGCCAAGCCAGTTTCCCCATCCTGATACGCCAGTCTCAAAATCACAACGCCTCCCAATGTATTTATGTACAATCTATTTCAAAACCCTCCAATGTTTCTATTTTGATTTTATACAATCCGAAAACTAGCGTGTCGCTGAAGGAATTAATTAGCGGCGATAGCTGTGCGAGTTGCTACCGGCATCTCCTCGTGGCGCTTGACATCTGGAGCGTGGTTCAATATGATCCCGTGGTAATTGCCGGCGCTGCCCAATTCTTTCTTGGCCAGATTTCGCAGCTCATTGCGCATGATCTTTCCGGTCTGTTGGATTGGGTATGAATGTTAGCTTCGTGTCATATGGCTTCACAGATAACACAGGATGATGATAGACTTACCGCGTTCCTTGGGATCTTATCCATGAATGAGACACCTCCGGTCAGGTATTTATATGGCGAGACCTTGCCAACTAGGAAATTGGCAATCTCTTCTGCGGATATCGCGGAGGGTTCAGTTAGGACAACATAGGCTCGTGGTCCTTCATCCAGGCCTCTGCAGCGCACATCCCAAGTCAGTCTTCTGTGTTCTCAAAGTACAGATGCTTTCATCAACTGAATGACGTACACTGCGACTCCAATAACACCAACATCTCGAATCTTGGGATGTTGCATTAACGTTGCCTCGAGCTCCACAGGCGAAACATGGTTGCCGTTGACTTTCATAAGGTCCTGGATACGCCGTTCGAGTTAGACGAAAGGAACCCCGATATAGGCCGAGTGTGGGCACGTGGGGACAGAATCACTTACCTTCTTACGATCGACAATGTACCATTTTCCATTCTCATCAACATATCCGACGTCTCCAGTCCGGACCCAGCCGTCGGGTCCTCGCAATTGTTGAGTGGCCTCTTCGTTCTTCCAATAACCAGCGGTGGTGCTGGGTCCTCTGAGCCAGATGTCGCCAATCTCGTTCCTGTTCAGGACCCTGTTCTCGTCCGCGGGATCGGTCACCTTGGCCTCGTAGTTTGCGTGCAGTTCGCCCACACTGGTCGTGTCATCTCGCTCAAGAGGGTGGTGCCCTGTAGCCGTTCCGGTCTCTGTGAGTCCCCAGACGCGAGAGACACGTCCGATCCCCAATTCCTCAAGCTTAATCTTTGCCTCCTGACTCAATGGCGCCGCACAGGCCTCCAAATGCTGCAGCGTCCGAAGATTGTAGCGACGGCAGACATCGATATGTTTGGCCATCTCCATGACTGCCGAACTCCGTACAAGTGCATCGGTGATACCATACTTTTCTACCGCCTCTAACACCGCGATGTAATCGTTGCGACGCAGCACATAGGTCGGTACGCGCAGCTTGGGGAAGATGACACTGCAGGTGCGATGTGCCATGAGGTGGCTCATGTGCAAGGAGCCCAGAGCATGACGGCTGTGGCGGTTCTCGTACCATTCCGGGTCCAGGCTCAAGCGCTGAATAAATGCCATGGCGGCAGTGATGAGGTTGCGGTGCGATATCTGAACGCCCTTGGGGTCGCCTGTCGTGCCGGAGGTGAACATGATCATGATTGTGCTGTTGTATTTCCGTTTCGAGAGAAGGCCCTTGTAGCGGAAGTTGGAACCGTCTTCGTCCGATGCAACCATCGTCTGCCAGTGCTGGATATCTCCCTCTGGAGATCCAGTGCCGTCAATAATATCATCGTCGAAAACAAAGACGCGGTCTCTCGACACTCCCGCTTGTTCGGCGGCTTCGAGCGCAGTAGGCAACAGGTGCCGGTTCGTGAACAGGACCCTGGCTTCAACATACTGCATGAGGTGACCAAGCTCATGAGCGTTGTAGGCAGGGTTGGCCGGTGTCAGTATTCCCCCGGCCATGATCGTCCCCATCAACAAGGCGGGGTAACATAGCTCGTTCCGTGAGAAACAGACAACCCGATCCTCCGGCTGCAATCCCAATCTCAACAATCCAACAGCCAGCCGCCTCGAGAGTCGCCGGTATTCATCGAGAGAGAGCGCGCGTTCGGGGCGTTCGGCGTCGATCAAGATCTTTTCTTTGCTGAGGCGCTTTTGCGGAGGGCCAAACACGAAATATGGAAGAGAACATTGGGGAAGCGGTGCATGCCACCGCGACTTGACATGTGACGACATGCAAGACATCTTCCAAGAGACACCGAGTGGAGAGTAGGAAGACCAAGTGAGGTCAGAAGAAGAGCCTTAGCAATAGTGTCTCTGCAGAAAATCTCCGCATGCTCGGGAAACATGGGACAGTACTTAAATAAGTCTCCGAGGATAAGTATACGATCTCACAAAACAGTTCCCTGAGATACTGGACACTGTGATCCGCAATGGGACCCCCCTCCGCAGCTACCATGTAATGCGTAAGTTTACCACCCTGAAGATCATCTAAAATTAATCCAGAACACTTGCTTTGCATAGTTATAAGATAGGTTAGGCTTCCAGTTGTACAGCACATGCCTAACTGTCTTGGCTTGATCTATAGCCTCGGTTGGTTATAGAGAATGCCTCTTGTAGAATTACTCCGTAATGGCAACAGGGGAAAAGGAGTGTCACGCTAATAACATATTGCAATTCTCCACCACTGCTGATCCCCTCTTCAGAAAAAGACAGATGCATCAACAATTCACAATGCTAAGGTGGAAAGCAGCGACGTCGCATACAGCACGGGCCCTACGCGTGGCTACTAGAGGTCTGACTAGGGATCAGATGTTGTCTGGGAGAGCCGGACCGAGATTCGATGACGATCAGTCCGTTGATCGACGGGTAAGGCGCAAGTGGCGCAGACCGTCCCCTTCCCAAGACAGGAAAACCGGCCAAAATTATGCCATAGGAGGCCAAAATGGGAATATATGAGGTCTCTACAAGGTTGTCAGGGGCTCGCAAGGTGGGTTGCCAAGAGAGGACCACGTAAGACCCCCCAGCGGGAGTTGAATAAGCGTCGGGCACGGAGTACCACGGGGTATGCTTAAGCCTCTGTAAGCTTAACCAAGCATTTCTCTGCTTAATTTCATTGTCTTTCTTCAGCTACGGTGGCGCCCTAAGGAGGTGCCAAGGCATAAAGATCTTGTGCAAGCTTTCTCCAACTGCCCAAGCAGCCCCAGCTCTGACATCCCCGTCAGATCCTTGAGCATCTTTCTGAAGCACTCCTTGATGAAACCTCCGAAGGCCGCCAAGGCAGATACAGTAGAGGACATGGCCAAACTTGGACAGAATAATCTATGCCAAAGCAAGCATAGTACTGTGAATAATAACTTAGAAGAGACCTGCTGAGAGTATTAATACCCTTATTAAGCTGCCGAAGAGAGTCTATTGTTTCTACTGTACGGAATAGGCTGCAAGCCAAGACCCTAAGGCCAATAGAATTCACTCGATTGTGCACGCAGTAGCAGTGAGATCACTAAGTTAGCCCCTAGATGTAGGGCTAGGGGATAGGAACCCCTAGTATCACAGGGTCCTTGTCCGGGTTCGAAGATCAGCGCGAAGTGGCAAGCAATCAATGCCCCCAGATCAGGCACGGGTACTATTGAAAGCACGGTCACGGATCTAGATAGACAAAAACGGCTTCTTTGCTGGAGCATGGACAGACTCGCACTTGAACTTCCAATAGAAGCTTTCTAAATGGATCTAAGACACATCGACTAACATAGGGCATGGCGCCAGCACGTGATGATCGACAGATCGGCGGCCGGCCCCTTTGTAGTCTGCGCCGAGAGCGGAGCCCTATTCCGACTCCACTTCGGCTCCATCCCCCTTGGCCTCCACCCACCTCCAACGCAAATCATTGGGGCTAGCTACCCTAGACGAGCGTGTCCAGAACTTCCATAGCACTCCCGACCAAATGCAAGCTGCCAGTGATCAGAGATATGGGCGAATGGCTACCTGACGTCTGTGCCTGGCTGTCCAGGCCGTCCGCCACCGCAGGGTGCAGGCTGCGCACACAGCGGATGGCCTCTTCGACAGACCGAACCACCGTGACCCTGGTGTGTTCCTCACCTTCGATGTCCTTCCAGATCCTGGCGAGCTCGTTCTGCACCTGCAGATCTTCGGGGGATTTTCCGGAGTGATTCATCGACGCGTGCTCCGCACTAAAGGTTGTGTCTGCTGCCCACGGAATGTTTGTGCAAAAGATGACATGCGTGAAAGGGGCCTGGTTGCCTGTCAATCCCGCCGAGTCGCAGATGCTCCGCCGCAGCTGATGGAGCAATGGAAGCGCATTTCTCGTCTGCTGGTTGAACATTAGAATGCGCTCCGAGGACATGTTGGCCCTAATCTTCTCAGCGAACCAGGTCCCCAGCACCCCGATGCTTTCAACAGTGTGCGCGCCGTCCAAACACCATGTGACGCCAAGTGCTTTGCGTGTTTCACAGCGTCCCGGCCACACGGCTTCCACCAGGCCCTTGCGGAATTTTTCAGGCAACGGCGCATTTGTGATGTCATCTGGAATGTCCGGGTATCCCATACTGCGCAGATGTGCCGCCGCGACAGCCGCTGCCAGACTGGCGTTCACCTTTTGAAAGTCTCCTGCTAGACCAAGTCGCATGGATTCAATGTCCGGATGGATCGGCACGACCTTGAGAACCGCATTTTTCTCTGCAGCGCGCTCTTTCAGCACCGCCAGTGCCCCCTCTGGTTGTGGGACGGTAAAGGCGGGACATCCCTCTTTCATGATACCTCCTTTCATCCAAGCGATCTCCTCGATTGTCTCTCCAAGCATATCAGTATGATCCAGGCCCAAACTGGTGATTGCACACACACTGGGCCGATGGAGTACATTCGTCGAGTCGTATTCGCCTCCGATCCCAACTTCGACAATCGCGGTATCAACTGCCTCTTCAAGAAATGTATGGAACGCAGTCAGGGTAAGAAACTTGAAAAAGGGTGGGCCCTCGTGAGGGGGTTTCTTTTCCATTCCCAGTCTCTCCCATATTTCAAAGAAGCGCTTTGCAAATTTCTCTTCGGAAATGGGCGTCTGTGCCATTGGGACTTCGCCTGACTCGCGGATACGGATCCGTTCTCTTACCGAGAGCAGATGAGGTGAGGTATAGAGCCCCAGTTTCTTGATTGCAGCATTCTCTTCCTGTAAGTGCTCCCTGTTATTCCACAGCCCAGTGAGAGCGGGGAAGGCTTTAAAAAACGCACCTTTGAGCTCTTGGGGAGATATTGAGAGAGAATTGAGAAGACAAAGGCTGCCGTTGAACCTTTGCCTTTGCTGCCGGTAATATGGATTGCGTTGAAACGGTCAAAATCGGTGCGCTATTGACCACAACGCAAGGCTTGGTTAGATCACACATGCATAAAATCAAAGCAATGTCTCGGGAAACTGCTACTTACATCATATCCGCAGAGTCGACACCACTCCAGCATCTCAGGTATCAAAGTGGATTTATCGCAAGTCTTGAACTTCTCACGAAAGGTGAAGTTGGAATCCAGCTTGTTGAGCTTTTCAATCGCTTCCTGCAATGGACCACAGAGTTAACATCAGCCCTATACACAACATGCAAGAGGGGGAAAAGATGGTGAAATACATTGTAACTCTTGATCGCAGACATGGTGTTTGGTGGCGGACTTCTGACTTCGACTTTTCTCGAGACTTCTTCCAATTCGTTGAGAAGTACGGAGTACAGTGTTGTCAACGTTAAGCGGAGTTCAGTAACCAACACGCCGCCTCCAGAATAGCCTACTTATTTATACGCAGCTTGTGTACGATTTGTCGACCTTAGCCTCGTGAAGCTTTTCCGTCCAGGGACAACCTACGTACAGACGGGAGCAGGCAACTTCAGTGCTCATTGAGCTGTGTGATCGCCCGCTGGCGGACTCTGGACATCGATGGATAATACATAGTATTTCCATTTCCGACAAGCCGGCATCTTGGCCTGTGCGCCGACTATCGCCTCAGCTCCCTAGCACTATTATGCGGACGCGTGGCGCTTGGCCTTCTGCCTGACGACAGCTGTCCCAAACAGGAACCAGTGGCTTCATGACGAGACCCGAAACAGCAAACATCTGGCAGCCCCTGGGACATTCGTCTCTTCAACACGCCATCATGCCGCGGAGCTCTTAGTACGTGCCCCGTACTACCTTTTGCGGTATGAGTACCTACTCCGTACATCGAGGATCTCAGTTGGCCCCCACCGGCGACAACGACGTATTCTACGGGGATACGTGGACTTGCATAACCGCCCGTACGGTTCCAATTTGCCGGCAGATCTCCCGTTAGCCGCGAGACATCCGAGCGTTGGGTAAGTGGCGAACCCTTAGCCTGAGCCTGAGCTTCCCGGAAGGTGGACACCTCTGAACGGTGAGCCAGGATGTCAGCCAGAAGCTCGAGTTGACCCCCGGGCGTTGGGGGTTGGGAGAGCGGTGGGTCCGACGGTTCTTCACTCCTCTGGGTGCCTGCCGGAGCGCCCAAGCCTTGTCCCCGAGTGGAGGAGGCTAGGACTTAAGAGCGCCCGCCCCGTCCTCCGCCCGGGATCTGCGCGCAAAATTAAGCCCTGGGGAGATCCGCTCCGCGGGGGGCTTGGCATCGCTTGGCGTTCGCAGATCCCGCCCCACCCGTCACCGATCAACACTGCTGCCCGAAGCATCTGCGAGACCGGCGGCGAAAATGCTTTGCCCCTGGGCCTGCTGTCGCAATCCGCTGCGATGGGCACAGTCATAGAAAATGGCTGAGAGTCCCCTGTCTATTTTTTTGTTTTTTCTTTTTTTCTCCGACGAACCACGGTGCGGCTTCTTGCCATTTTCTCACCTATCCGGTTTTATTGTCTCTCGTTAATTCTATTTTGATGTTTTCGCCAATACAGTAACTCAAAGTTCAATAATAGGGCTGAAAATATCCGACCACAGTCGAGACAGAAAAAGATATTCGTCCCTCGTTTGACCACAAACCGAATAAGTAAGCCGGACATGCTGGACATTCGGCGTACCTCTTCACAGAAAACAGACCTGGCTTCGACAACAACGGCATGCAATGAAGCTCGCGAAGATCCTCCCGAAGAGCCTCCCAAAACTGCCGACACAACGGGACCTGTCCAACCCGATCAAGCAAGAGAAATTCCCTATACCGTTCTGTCGGAAAAGGAAAAGATCATGAGCATCTCCATCGCCGCAATCGTCTCGTTCATGTCTCCTGTCTCCGCCAATATCTACTACCCCGCCGTCAACCTTCTGTCGAGGGATCTCGACGTCTCCAGGAGCACAATAAATCTGACCGTCACTGCATTCATGGTAGGCCGTACATGCTTAGTTTTCAATCCATCTCCTTTAGCCGACGTAGGCCCACTGAAACCTGCTCACAGATAGTTCAAGCCGTGGCACCTGTTTTTATCGGATCCTTTTCTGATAGCTATGGCCGTCGGCCCGCTATCCTGCTCTGTATGGTTATCTGTGTGGGTGTGAACATCGGTCTGGCTCTGCAAAATAGCTATGCAGCCTTGCTGGTCCTCCGCTGTTTCCAGAGTTTCGGCAGCAGCACTACGGTCATTCTTAGCAGCGCCGTTACAGCGGATCTTGTCACCAGAGCAGAACGCGGCAAGTACATGGCCTACTCGTCCCTGGGCACCACGCTTGGCCCTGCCCTTGGTCCTCTTATCGGGGGCGTCCTGGTCCAATTTCTCGGTTGGCGATCGACCTTTTGGTTTCTTGCCATCTGGGCCGCGGTGATGTTGGTAATTGTGATGTTGTTCCTGCCAGAAACGAGCCGCAGTGTGGTAGGTAACGGTGCCATCCCTCCACAGCGATGGAACAGGTCCATCAAGCAGATGTTCTTCGACAAGCCGCGGCAGGATGATTTCGCCGAAACCGCAACCCTGGCGCCTCCCAAGCGCCGCCCGACCCCGATAGACAGCTTCAGACTCTCCTGTGAGAAGGAAACAGCCTTGCTGCTCGCAGCCAGCGCACTGCTGTTCGCCGGCTACTCCATGGTTCTCAGCAGCATGCCGTCAGAGCTGGAGGACAAGTACGGCTTCAACGCCCTCCAGGTCGGCCTGTGCTATCTGCCCTACGGCTTCGGTGCCCTCTCATCCCGCTGGACGACGGGCAGTCTAATCGACAGGAACTTCCGCCGCCATGCGCGCCGGCATGGCATCGAGATCCAGCGCAACCGTCAGCAGAGGATGACCGACTTCCCCGTCGAGGCTGCCCGGCTGGAGATTACCATCCCGCTGGTGTACGTCGCCTGTGTCGCGGTCATCGCCTACGCGTGGGTCATGAACTTCCAGGTCCACCTGGCCGGCCCCTTGATCATGCTGTTCATCCTCGCCCACGCCATCTCGGGAGCCACCAGCACCCTGATCACCCTCGTCGTCGACTGCCACGTCGACCAGCCCGCCACCGCGACGGCCGCCAGCACCTTCTACCGCTTCCTCCTCGGCGCGGGCGCCGTCGCGATCGCGGTGCCCATCATCGAGCGCATCGGAATCGGCTGGACGGGGACCATCATCGCGTTCGCCCAGGTTCTCTGCAGCGCGATGCTGTGGGCGGTCTTCAAATGGGGGTTCAAGTGGCGGCAGGAGTACAGGGCGAAGCTGGAGCAGAAGGCGGCGGAGAAGGAGCTTCGGAAGAAGGAGAAACTCGGTCTTGGTGGCTCTGGCCTGGACTTGGTAGATAAGAAATAGAGACGTTCTTTTGTTTTGGCAAGCATAGACAGAGAGAAAATGGCGCACTGTGTTCGTTCTTTGAAACTGGTCGTTTGCCTGCCAGTAGACAAATTTATGGTTATGGCTCTTGATCCAGTCCAGTACGTCCAGAGTGAAGATACTACGTACAGTAATTTTTTCAGCCTAACGAAGATATATCTCTAAGTCTGTATCATCATTCTCTCTGTTTCTGCGCCGCTTTTAGCATAGACTACATGTATTCAAGTCAGCCTCATATAAAATCAAATCAAATCTCAAACAAAGATCATGGACGATCGAACTCGGAGTTCTTTCTTTCTTTCTTTCTTTCTTTCTCTTTCTCAGACAAGATGTATCTAGTAGCTGTTGACGAGAATATACAAAGGGAATAAGGCTTCCCTGGGAAATATTATTCCATCTACCAGTTATATCTATCTCAGTTATGCTCAGTACTGTATAATAGAATATGGCTGTTCTTGAATTGTAATTTTGTTAGATATATAACAAAGATCCACAATTATTAATTCCATCGGTGGTGATTCCGGAAGATACCTACCTAGGTATACGTATCTGGGAGTCGGCGGCGAGGTCAAAGCGCAGCATCGAAATCTCACTCCTGTCATTGATTAGTGTGCATCTAGCACCATCAACAGGTGTAAGCTGCATTAATTAGTATCTATCAAGTAGGTGCACTGTAAGTCCTCCCAAGGCCAACAAAACAGTTATATTTAACCCCGACTGCATATCCATGGACAGCGGACTTACTGTGCCATCCGTGCGGAATTCCGCGTGTTAGATCCGATAAGCGGGGATATACCCCGCCGTGGGGCCAGGAACACACACACAGCAAGGTCGATATGCTATGCTGTACACGGTGTGGGGTGAATAGATAATGGCTTATCTTCGAGACCGTTGCTTACTGGTGATTTCGTCGTGTATATATACCATTGAGATATCGCTCCTTTTGGGTCTGTGGATTCTCCCCGTTGCAGTCGTTTGAGATAAACACGTTTAAACTGGGTTCTACTACATCTAGCTGGGAAGCGCTATATCCATTCTTAGTGATATTCCTACACAAACAGGTACCTGGAACAAGGTGCTTTGCTTTATCGCGACAGACAGTTTTTATTCGCGATTGTTTCTTCGATAGATTGCCACGAGAGTATAAACATGTCTACATCCGACGGCAAACTCGAACCCTTCAACCTCATCCAGACGGATTACAAAAAGGTCGGAGAGCATGGCATCCGCGCGGACATCTTGGTGCCCAAGGCTCCTTTCACGGGGAAGCGGCCAGTGATCCTCCGTTTTCATGGAGGTGGATTGGTAAGTGACGATATTTCGTGGTCGTCGTAAGAACTACGCGACTAATCTGACTCAGATGGCGGGGGACTCACTGTATCTCGACTGGTTTCCCCAGTGGCTGCTCGACCTCGCACAGCGACACTTCGCCGTCATACTCTCCCCGAACTACCGATTCTTGCCTGAGGCTACGAGTCTCGACATCCTCGACGACATCGAAGACTTCTGGACATGGCTGCACTCGTCAGAGCTGGCTGATCTCCTCTCCTCCGGGCCTGCTCCGACGCAGCTCGACCTATCCCGCATCATCACGGCAGGCGACTCTGCAGGCGGTCTGCTCAGCATCTTGCTGGCATTATCGCACCCAGACGAGATCCGCGCCGCCACTGCCGCATACCCGATGCTTGACCTGCGCTCTCCGCACTACTCGACTGCGACAGACAAGACGGTCTTTTCAGGGGCCCCACGGTATCCCGCGTCGATGGTGACCGAGCACCTGGAGAAGATGAGACCCGAAGACGCAGCGTCACCCGCCTTCCCGCCCGCTCGGTTCCCGCTGCTGATGGCGACCTTCCAGTATGGCCGGGTGTTGGAGTTCTATGAACGCGGGTCCGAGAATTCGCCTCGCAGGGGCCTTCTCTTCCCCATCGAACGACTGGAGAGCGAGGGGGCAAAATTGCCGCGTGGCGGGGTGTCGATCATCCACGGCGTTTCCGACTGCGTAGTCCCCGTGGAAGGGAGCAAGAACTTCGTCGAAAAGGCCAGGGAAGTGATGAAGGGGAAGCAAGGTGGTGACAAAGTGGTTCTGGCACTGCAAGAGGGCGACCATGGATTTGACGCCGGGGCCAAGCTGGACGATGAGTGGTTGAGAGATGCGCTCAAAGCGGCGGTTGAGGTTTGGCTGGAGTAGAGAGACCAGATGTACCAAAGCAAATAATTCAGAGGAATATGCACATATTTGCCCAGTCAAGATTCACCGCATCCCCGTCAAATCCGGAAAACGTAAATAGAGTGGACACGAACAAAATCAGGACTTGAGAAGACTGACATCTTTCAGAGCTGAAGATTTCAGTCGATAGGCAGAGATGCAGACAAGCAATGCGATGGAGAAACAAGGGGTTTCGATGTGCAGTACTTCAAAGGAGGTCCAACTGGGGAATTAATGATGTACTGTACATGCCTGTACTGTACAGCACAAGGGTAGTGCGAGAGATCTGTCATTGTCATTTGCAGAAGACGTAACATCGTCCAGGACGAGCAGCCTGAAGCTGACTGCGGGGGAGTTTGCGACGAGTGGGGTGAAGAGGTGAGGATGCCTGCGATAAGGCCCCCGCGGAGCTGAGCCTCATGCCCCTTTCTCGCTAAAGCGGGCCGATCATTGCCATGCCAATAGAAATGTTCTTTCTAGCGACGATGACAAGATAAAAGATGAAAGGAGGGAGCATGGGGAAAGGGGGGGGGGGGGAAAAAAGAAAAGACCTCTTGAAGTTATAAGTGCCTTTGTCCTGGTGGGCCAGCCGGGACGGGACGCCTTTTTCTCCGGCCGGCTGTTGTTATCGGCACTGGGCGATAAGGCATGCTGCGTCGTCACTCGCGCCGGGGCAGCGAGTACAATAAATTATAGGACTCGGGCGCAATCAATTGATTAAGTGTCAGTAGATATAAATACCTCCATGCCAACCTCGTTGGTCTCAATATGAACAATTCATCAGTCAAATTATTCAGTTATACCCTAGCCAACACTAACCCACCCATCATCACCTACCTACCTTCAAACACAATCGCAACAAAACCGACTCAGCAGTGATAGTGATGATGGGGGGTTCATCACGGCTAAAACTGAACCCCGAAACCAAAGCTGGTGAGGCTGTTCCGGACAGGAATTTATCTGCTCCTCACCCCGCTCATCCCCCCGCTGCTGCTCCTGAAGCTGAACCTGTAGGGGAGAGCATGTGGTTTTTTTCGGTTCTTTTTTTTGGTCACTTTATAGGATTCAATTGACGGGTCTGGATCTGGGTTGTTTTCTTATTCTTATTCTTATTCATAGATGGGTATATGGGACCATATAGGTACTGTCGAGGTCAGCTTTCAGGCCTTGTAGGTGGGATCTAACTAGCTGGACGGATATGATTGATAGATAGATAGGACGGATGCGGTAGGTGAAATCCTTGCATAATATCCTGAAAAAATCTATACTATATACTAATATCGCCCGAAGGATAGGGTAAGGTTTCTCGCGATGGCGTACGAGATATATGTACAGTACATACAGCACATACATACATAAGCCTTTAACAGAAGAGAAAGCCAAATCCCAAGACGACTGATAATTTGATAACAGGGCAAAGAGCACAACACGCGTTACATCTCCTATCATCGTAAACTTAAAACTTCATTCCCTGCTCAAGTCGCTAATTCAACACTAGTTATATTTATAAGACGGAAAAAGATATAACCAAGCGCAGAACCATCACCCATGCCTTCTGCCAAAGAATTATCAGCAAAGATATGTAGGCCGGTATCTACACCAATACATCCATGTGACTTCCATTCCCCTCGACCTTTCCCTGTGTAAGCACCAGCTAGAAATCCCATACTTGAGTATAAAACACACAAAAAAAAACAGCAGACAAGGATCGTGACAGATTCGGACACAGGATCATCGTTAAACCCATTGGGTCATGTCGTATTGTACTACGCCATGCGAACCGCACTGAGACTGTACATACAGAACCCGAAGTTGAAGAAAGAAGCGCGCAGAACGGTGCATCCGTTTAAACGCCGCGGAACTGCAGAGGAAGTTAGTACTGCACATGTGCTGTACACAGGATAGAGAACTCTGGACTCACCAGCCTCACGACCAGGAACCACATCGCGCCGATGAACCGGAAGAGCGACAGACCCGCCACGCTCCACAGCACGACGGCCATGTAGATGGTGGCGCGCTCGTTGTCGGCCTCCTCGGCGCTCTTGTCGCTGATGCGCTCCAGCCCCGCCGCGCTCAGCACGACGGCGCCGAGCGCGAAGTTGCAAAATACCCAGACCAGCACGACCGCGCTGCGGAACCCCTTGTAGTAGTCCTCCTGCTTCTCCTCCTCGGTGACCTTCTTCTCCTCCTTGGGCGGCTTTGACGCGAACTTGGCCAGCTCCGCCTCGTACTGCGCGTTGAGGTCCCCGTCGTCCTGAGGGATCTCGACATCGACTTTTCCGCCGGGCTTCAGGGTCGCTGACGGCAGCTTCTCGGGCTTGTCGTCGCCTTTTGTACCCCAGGTGATGTCGTGGGTGTTGCAGAAGGCGTAGATGTTCAGGACGTTGATGTACGTGGGAGTGAGCAGGATGTATTGGATGAACTGGGAAGAGTCAGAGGTTCCAGCACAGGAATTCCGGCACAACGGGGAAACGACTTACCGATGTGAACATGTGCCACGGATCGAAGAAGAGGAGAGACGCCAGAAACCACAGGACGTACGTCGAGCCCAGCGATACGATAATCGAAAAGAACTGCTTGTTGGTGAACAGGTCGCTGAACGTAAAACTGTGGTCTGCGATCTCTTTCTGGATCGACTTCACCGTGATGAAGACCGCGGCGAAACTCAAATAGATCATGATGAAGACCCAGAAGGACACCATGGTCATGTAGAACTTGTTCGAGCCCTGCGGCCGGTTGCCCAGGGCCAGAACGAAACACGTCACGAGCGTCGCGAGGTACAGCCACTCAAAGACCACCCCGAGGATCTCGCCGACCTTCCCCAGGAGATCCGTTGAGCCGAGGTATGTCGTCAAGATGTGGAAGACTAAGAAAAAGTTGCCCTGTGTTCACGTCAGCTGTCATCATTCGATCCGAGGGAGGTGCGTGGTCATACGATAGCAAACCAGGCAAAGAGCATGTTGATCGTCTGATATATAAACTCGATGAGCAGCATGAATTTCCTCGTCACGCTGTGGTCGCTCCGGAAGATCTGGTAGCAGTGGGTGATTGCATACACCGCCGCGAAGAAACTGCCGTTGAGCCACCGCCGTCGCTGCAGAATAAATTCCGCCATGCGGTCGGGCACGTCGGTTTCTCCGGTCGAGGACTTGACATACTGCAAGATCCATCGGCAGTTGCGCTTTGCCACGATCTCGAAGCAGAGGATTCGATCCTCGGCCAGATACATGTTTGCCGTGAAGATGCCCGCGTTGGCACCGTGCATCTTTTCACCCTTGAAGTACTTCTCCAGCGGGCCCTGGCCGTTCTTGTCGTTCTGCAGGGCGACATATCGGTACGCCGAGAACGCACCGGGAAGAACGGAGATGAAGCCGAAAGCGGACTCGAGGGGCTTGTCGAGGATATTGCTGATCTTGTACTCAAAGTTCTGCGTCGCCACGAGAGGGTTGAGCAGCTTCTTTCCATGCGACAGCATGACCTTGATCTCACCACACGCGCCTCCGCACATCGGCTCCAGATCGAACGCCTTCCACAGGTGATAAATGGAGTCCCTCCCCGGCTTGGTGCCCGCGTCGATCAGGACGCAGATGTTGGGATCCAACACGCGACCGAATGCCTGGAAGAACCAGCGGTGCGAATTGATCTTCTTCTGATTCTTCTCCTTGAGACAGAAGATCATCTGCACCGGTGTGCCCGAGCGCGGCTTCAGCACGACCTGCTGGCCTTTCAGCTCCAACCCGACCTGGGTCGTGTACTCGTAGATGTGCGCGGTGACATCCTTGCCATTGACCTGCTGCTTCGCAATGCCGTCCTGGTAGACGCCCAGGCCGGCAAGCACGGCCCGCGTCCGGGGGTTGATCTTGGCACGTCCGTCGCTGATCACGCACACGACGATCTTCTTCCACGCCTCCTTGCCCCACGTCTTGCTGTTGGTCCTCGAGCACATGTATTCAATGTTCTTGAACACACCGATCAAGGTCCTGGCGAAGAGGAACTCGTCCTCATTGTACATCGTGATGGCGATAAAGAGCTCCGTGTGTCGCGGCTTGGCAAAGAGTTTCTGACGCAGCGTGAAGCGCTCGTCGTAGAAATCCGCGGGATCGCACGTCGCAGCCGAGTAGCGCATATGCGTAAACTCGTCGCGTGCCGGTGGCTCCGCGTGCGGCACCTGGTTCAGGAGCTTCGGGGGGATTGGACAGTCGAGCACAAGGTTGCCGTTGAACAGCTGGACCTCTTTGACGGTCTTCCACCTTCTGACGGGCGCAGGACTCGGCGTTGGCGCGGGCTCGTCATGGTACTCCTGGTGGTCGTAGGGCTGTTGCTGGTCGTAAGGCTGCTGTTGGTCGTAAGGACTGGGTCCGTACGAATGATCGGGGTGCAGGATTGGAACTCGGTCGTCGCTTACAGAGTGCTGGTGGGTGTGCGAGCCATAGTTGCCCAGATCATAGTCCTCGTGCGGGGACACCGAGGGCTGGTAGGGCTGGGTGTAGTAGGCATCGTGGTGTGCCTCGGGATTCAGGGTGTACTCGTAGCTCGGGTAATGCTGCTGGTGTATCGGGTGGTGCTGTTCGTAGGCTTCGTTGTGCCCGTACGAGTTGTGCATCCCCTCGACGGAGTACTGCCGAAGCGCTTAGAAACATCATGGCCAAGAAACGACGTACCGAGGACAGACTCACCGTGGGCTGCTCGGCCAGGCGGTCACTCGAAGGCATCGGGAGATGCCCCTGGGGATGCGCGTACGGACCGTCCTCGTACTGGTAGCCGTTCAAAGGCCTGCCCGGAGACGGCGTACGACTGTGGACCTGCTGGTATGGGTTCATGGTCGGGGAGCGACTGTCGTCGTCCGCATACGGTTCTAAGGGAGCCTGGTATCAGCCAAAAGGTTCGACCGTGCAGTGTTCTCTTATATAGCTGAGCGCCCAAGGGATTCTAGACTGCGGAGGTGCACCCTGACGCCGTCCACGCGCAATTGTGAAACGGCCAGGCCAGCGATGTCTTTGACGAGTGCAGGAAACACAAACAAGACCGCCGACCGACCGCAGCCTCGATGCGACAAGCAGCGTCCGCGTCCAGAGGTCAGTCGTTGAACAATCCAGCGCCACACACAGCCCAATTCACCGTGCTCGCGATGGAGAGTGCTGGGGCACACGCGGATCGAGGACGGTGCGCGCAGGGACCGAGGGAGACGGACCAGGCGAACGGTAAAAGGAGGGAGGGCACTGACCTAGACGGTTGTACGAGGCCATGGCGACGGGTCGTGCTCAGGGGAGGATCCCACTTGCAATCGTTCCCCCGGGGGGTGGTGCGGGCGTGCGGCCGGAGATTACCAAGGCGGGCTGTTGACCAGCACCGGCGTGTGCTTGACACCCGATAGTCTCGCGCGCCCCTTGATGGCTCCGGCTCTAGCGTTGCAGAGGGTAGGATCGAAGGCACTGTACTCCGGCCAGCGACAGTGAGGTGAACAAGGTCGAAGGAGAGAGAGATGAGGACCGACGTGGAGGGGGAAGACGACAGAAGCCCTTGTCCCACGAGCAACCGCTGGAGGAAGCGCCACGAGTTGCGGCGCTGCTGTGGAGGGCGCAGCTTGCGCCCTCCCTACGATCACCCGCTGCGTGGACGGTGGAGCGCCAAGCGGGGAGCAGCTGTGCAGCTGGCAGTTGCTGGCTCCGTCGTGCGTCTGGTAGTATTGACCGGTTGGCCGCGTCCACGACCTGGACAGACTACTCCGTAGACATCCTCCTGGTCTCTTCCTCTTGTCTCCTTGCACCATCCCTTCTCCTGTGCTGAGCGACAACCCTCCGAACGGGCGGGGAGACGCTGAAACGCGGGAGGAGGATGCCCCACGGCTCGCCCGCAGGGCCGACATCACTGGGCCAACGTGCTGCGCAGCCACGGAACAGCCACAGCGCAGCCCCAGGAACGCCTCGCATGTCACGCGCCGTTGATGCGCTTTTCGCTCGCCCGCCAATCGGGTGCGGATCAGCCGAGCCAAAAATATCCACATGCGAAGAAGATCGCGGACGAACAGGCGCTGCAGTGCTCTTTTTTTCTATGGTTACCGGTGTGGTCTCCCCGGACAGAAGACGTCATATCACGGACAGCGCAGGACTGGCCATCGCGTAGCGCCCAGGCCACCGTCACTCTCAGCAGGCAAACAGCACGATCCTCCCGTACCGCCCAGCGTTCGCTTCTTGCAAACCCTGCGACCGCCTTCCCACGGTTCCATCGGCGCTTCCCTGGCTCGGCACGTGCATGGGGCCCGTGACACGCCGAAGCCAGAGAGAGCCCCCTCTGCCAATCTGCTACCTTGATAATAATAAAGTGACAGGAGAACAGCTCCGTGGAACTGGGACTCTTTCCCAACTCAACTCCGGTAAGAGGTGCTGATCAGGCAATTCTGTATTTCCCGCACATCTGAAGCACCTAGTGCGGAATCCGTTTGATGTGTTCTTGAGATTTAGGGCATAGTTTCGTTTCGTTTCTTTTCTTTTTTTTTTCTTAAAAAATTAGCTTTATATCTTCTTCGTGACCAGCAGAAGAACCAGCCGTCAGAATATTCCCGATCTGTTTGGACTGGGATATATCCACTTTAGATCCCACCACCTTCCTTCGAGTCCTGGTGGTGCAGCCAGGTATCCATGGATACTAGTGCTCACTACCCTTTGGATTCACGTTTTTTTTTCTAGCTCACGGATCTAACCGTGACAAATGCGCACCTAAATCTGGCAAAATGCAGCCAAGTGCTTACAAACAGTCCTGCAACAGATTTCCCAATGTTGAACTTCACGCTAGACCATGCAGTCTACGGTTGCAGCAGAATACATTTAATGAGTCAGGACGATCCCCACTGTCCATTTTCGGTCAAGGGATAGAACAGCACAAATGCCAGCGGCTCCGACAGTGGTACAGTACGTCCATATTCACTGTGCCAACCTTGAGCTACTGTGACTGTGACATCCATGAAAACCAGACGACGGCTGGCGGATCCACAAGATTATGAGTGGTCTGCGTCGTGAATATCTTTGCATGGGCACAAGCAATGTATACTAAGCTCCTTGACGGAATCTGTATGAGGGAATTCATTCGCATGGATCTTGAATGGGAGGTACATGTACTTTAGGATTTTATATCCTTCCGATATTAACCGTGGGGAACCTCCTCCACAAGGAAACCATTCAGTGCATTAGATTGGCATGGAATCAGAGATTGACTAAATAGAACCCAAACCACCGGTACTTTTTCTCACCCTTTGCTCGGTTTTGGTAGTCAAGATGACGCTTCAAGTCGGAGAACATGGTACTTTTGTGCGGGTAGTTTCCGCGGAAGAAATAATAGACAGAAAGCAGCAAGTAGAAAAGAACCAGCAGAGAATACTAGATTATTATTAAATTCAACTATAGTTCATCCGCAGATACTCACTGGAAGCAAGACCCGAGGCACCGGTGTCAAGTGCGCCACACTGTGCGCACGGACCATATCCGATTTTCTTTATCGATAAAACGATCAACATCCGCGTCGTCAAAATTCCTGCTGACACAAACCCAACCGCTCAAAACCCAGAATTATACAATACGCATCTGCCATAGACAGAGATAATACGGGCACATTCAGATCAGACACCATGGCAAGCCCGAAGGCCGGCACGACCGCGAAGCCGGTCAATGTGCTCTTCGTCTGTCTCGGAAACATCTGTACGTTCTACCCCAAGCTACTGTGACGATTTTCAGCCATTCCGGTTCTACTGTCAGACAACTAACCCGACCTGAAACGAAACAGGCCGCTCCCCCATGGCCGACGCCGTCTTCCGCCACGTCGCCGGCTCGCACCCTCTGATCGGCGAGATCGACTCGGCCGGCACAGGCGCCTACCACAGCATGGAGCCGCCCGACCCGCGCACCATGTCCACCCTGCGCCGCCACGGCATCACCGACTACGACCACGCCGCCCGCATGGTCACCAAGGACGACTTCCGCACCTTCGACTACATCCTCGCCATGGACCGCCACAACCTGCGCGACCTGCAGCGCCTGCGCGACACGGTCGTCGCGTCCCTGCGCAACCCGAGCGCGGCCGCTGCGGCAGCCGGGAAAAAGGGCACCAGGGCCGCCACAGCTGCCGCCGCTTCGGATGAGGAGGTCGCCGAGAAGGTCGCGGAGGTGCGGCTGTTCGGGGACTTTGCGCGCGCCGGCGGCGTCCCGACCGAGAAGGTCGGCGGGGGCGAGGAGGTCCAGGATCCGTACTACGGCGGCGCGGGCGGGTTCGAGGAGGTGTATCAGCAGGTGGTGAGGTTCTCCAAGGGGTTCCTGGAGTATCTGGAGAGGAAGGCGGGACAAGCCTCCTCGTGAGGAAAGTCTGAACGAGGAAGATGTCTGCTTTTTTTTTTTGCTCTTTTCTTTTCTTTGTTGTTCTTTTCTCTTCTGCGAAATGTCGATCAGAAGCAGTTTGCATGGAGCGCGGGCACTCCGGTAGATACCCCTGCTTCTGATAGACCTGTGGATATAGGATGTTGTGGTGGGATTTTGCATCTTTTTCGAAAGGTTGTTAGGGTACTGAAATTAACTCTGCGACGAATCTATTATGGTCGGAGCTGATCCTGTGCAACTGGCATCGGATCCATGTGTGTGGAAATATCGTACGGTATATGTGCTGTATTGATATATCTTGTCCGATAACGTCTTAGTCTTGCTGCGTGTACATATCATGAAGCCAGGAAACATGTCTCCGAAGACAGCTGGCACTACGTGTCGTGCGTCGAAAGTTCTAGACCGATCCCTCAGTGAATCAGCTGGAGATGTATGTAATGATTCGTGCCATCATGAAATACACATCACCTGGACTCGTAACATGGCACAGGAAGAACATAAAGCCACTCGAGGTGTCTGATAGCCTCAGGTGGCCAAGGGAAACTGCTATCTCTGTCCCTAAAATCACATTGAATGGAATTCCGTGGAAACGAACTACGTAAGGGGAGAATTTCCGGCTCTACACCCCGTCGACTTTACTTCAGAGAAGGCGAGACGGAACCGTTATTTCAATACGATCCTGTCCCTGAACTTAGCGATGACCATGACCTGGAAGCCGAAAAGCCCCTGATAATGCATCTTGGAGCAGCCCCTCTGGAACGAACAAAGCCAATCCCTTGGTATCATATACAACATCGAATGGGAAATAGGCGAGCTTCTCATATCCTCTCACTGATCCAGATTGCCCCTCTGCATCCATATCGGATCACGTTGACGAGCGGGTCATACGGCTTCGCCTCCTTGGAATCGTTCTCGACCGCGTGGTCCAGGTGCTCGAGCTCCTCATCCCGGGTCTTGCGCAACGTCGCCAAAAGGTCCTTGATCTCGTCGTCGACCTCCTCGCCGCGGCTCTTCGCCTCCGCCACCCACGAGAGCAGTTCGCGTATCTGCTCGTTGTAGTGCGATCCGATCTCCGTCTCGACGGCCTCCGTGCACGCCATCGCCGCCTCGCGGCCCATGATCCCCGTCGACCACCCGAGGAACGTCGCTGCAAGCTCCCAGATCGGCCACATGGCTGTGGGGCGGACTTGGTGCTTCGCGATCAGCTTGTTGAAGGTGGAGAAGTGGCCCGCCTCCTGGTCGTACATGTGCTTCATGAGTGGCCGCAGATGGGGGTGGGAGCGCACGACCGGCGGCGTCTGCGCTTTGTAGATGAGGGTTGCGGCCAGCTCGCCGGCCTGGTTGACGCGGAGGGCGCTGTCCAGGAACTCGCGTTGCTTCTTGGTCAGGTTGTATCGGGGCTTCCCTGACGAGCTCCCGGAGCTGGGATCTGGTCGCTGGTCGTCATTGGATTGTGCGGAAGAAGTCGTAGAGCTGTAACGAAGCTGGGAACAATGCAATGATCGTCGAGCCAGGACGTCTGAGAGCAATGAGGGTGCTGGTCGGAGCGTCTTTCGACTATGTTGGAGAGCGCCTCTCCGCAGGGCCGGCAATGCCTCCATCCCGACGGCGGGCTTGGAAAAGAAACAGCTCTATAAACGAGCAGGACAGTTATCGCACGAGAGCCTTCCCAGTGACAGGAGCAGGAAAGCCGCTGGTGTTGAGTTGTGTCAATGGGGACATCTCGGCGATGCAAAGCTCCGGCGTCTCGCGCCGCCGCAGCCGCGCGGCTACGGTGGAGCCCGGCGCTCCGTCGGCGGCGCTCCTGGACGTCATGAACGTCTTCCGACTCTTCTGCTCTCTATTCACCTCGACCGCCAGCCCTCCCTGCCGCCTGCGCCCATCGCTTCAGGAACCAGGTCCTCTCTTTCTATATCGTGCGCTTTTGTTTACCGATTTATAAATACATATACCCTGTTTTCTTAATTTTCTGTACAGGTTCTGGCGGGCTGGAAACGTCTCATAGTCTCTTCGTTGCAGCTGCTCCTCAGCGCGCCCCTTAGTCATTTTTCACGGCCCTCTTTCCTGCTTTCCTTGGTCGCTTTCTGCCCTTTCTTTCTGCCGTTTCTTGGAATCTTCCGTTTCTGTCCGAGTCTCACGTGAACTAGAGCATTCACGACGATGCCCGACACAGACCTTGATGCAGAGCTCCTTGCTCTGGCGGGAGATGATTCCTCCGACGAGGAGTCCTCCGCGCCTCAAAAGCCCAAATCGACGTCTCCCCCTCCTGCTGCTTCATCCTCTTCACCACAACGTTCCCCAGAACCAGCGCCCGCAATGGCGCGCAAAGGCACTGCTAGAACGATCCGACGGCCCAGGAAGGCGAAGAAAGAGGACACTGAAGAGGGTGAATTGTGAGTTTCGCCTCTCCGCTCTCCGCAGATTTTTCTACGCGCGAGAGAGCGTCCACTAACACTACTGTCGCTTAGGTCCTCTGCGGACTCGCACCGCTCGCTGCAGTCCGCCAGCATGTCCGAATCTGACTCCGAGTCTGACGCGGCGCCGCCCTCAGAGAAGGATGATGGACCGATCTTTCCGTACGAAAAGCTCTACTACTCGGCCAAGGACAAGGAGGAGATTATGGCGTTGCCAGAAATCGAGCGTGAACAGATCTTATCCGAACGCGCTCAGCAAGTCGACCGCCACAATCAGGATCTTGCTCTTCGTCGCCTTCTCGCCTCCCGCGAGCGCGAGGAGGCCCGAGCGAAGGCGAAGCAGAACAAGCGCAAGGCCAGCACTGCTGAGCTGGAGGAGGGCCAGCGCAAGAGCTCGCGCCAAAAGACGACTCTGGGTGGGCGCAAGGTTGGCGAGACCTCCGATGCCATGGAGGCGTACAAGAGGCAGCGCGAAGAGAAGGGCAAACGGGAGGAGCTCCGCCGTCGCGATGCAGCCAGTAAGGCGGAGCGCAGGAGGAGCAGGTCGCGAGATGGCGGCGTCTCCGACGCAGATGCGGAGGGCGAGAGCGAAGCCGAATGGGGCGACAAGGATGGTCGAACGCCGCCTGTTCCCAAGGGTGATCCTCCCGCCGAGCTCAGGGACTTTCAACGAGTGCGCGTGGGACGCAGCAACTTTGCTCAGGTCTGCTTTTACCCGGGATTTGACGAGGCCATTTCTGGCTGCTATACCCGTGTGAACATCGGTCCGAATCGAGAGACCGGACAGAATGAATATCGCATGTGCCTGATAAAGAGTATGTTTATGTGCTTTCTGCCAACATGGACCCTACTGACGCCGTTACAGGGTTTACCGAGGGTAAACCTTATGCCATGGAGGCACCAAACGGCCGATCCTTCGTTACAAACCAGTACGCCCTTGTGGCGCACGGAAAAGCGGAGCGCGAGTTTCCTTTCATCGCTTGCTCTGACTCTCCTTTTACTGAGGTTTGTCTGCTGCAAATTCAGCAACCTGAGAGCATGGCACTGATGTCGGCAGGCTGAGTTCAATCGCTACCGCCAAACTATGGCCGTCGAACAATGCAAAATGCCAACGAAGTCTGTGCTCGCTGCCAAGGTTGCCGATATCAACCGGCTGCTTAATCACCAGTTCACCAAGGAGGAACTGAACGAGAAGCTGCGAAAGCAGGGTGCGTTCGACTCCAAGACATTGTTCTTCAAGCGGATCGAGCTCGAGAGGCAACTCAAGAAGGCTATCGCTGCGGGTGATGAGGATGAAATTGCCAAGATAGAGGCCCAAATCGCGGAGATTAGTGCGCCTAAGCTTGCCTTTGGAACTACTCTCCACAAGCCTCGGCAGGAGGAACAGACTCCAGAACAGCGACTTGCTGAGATCAACCTTCGCAACCAAAAGCTCAATGCCGAGAACGTCCGTCGCGCGCAAATCGAGGAGAGGAAGGCTAGCCGCAGGGCCGCTGCTGCCGTCGCCCGCGGTGAAGCTGTGGCCGACCCGTTTGCGCGCGTCAAGACCCGGGCCAAGACTCATTACGACGTCAACGAGCAGAATCTCCTTGTCCCGAAGAAGGATGACCTCTTCGATGGCAGCGATCGCAGCCGGACGGGCACGCCTGCAAATGGATCCGACACTCCGGCGAAAGCCGATACCCCTAAGCGCAGCGTTACTCCTTCGAACACCCAGAAAAAGCCAGCCACCAAGGGCGGCGTCGCGGTCATCCGTCACCGGAACATGGATGACGAGAATATCGCTGCCCTGGATCTGGACATCGACGTCGAGATCTGAGCTTCGCTGTATCATATCGGTTGGAGGAGTTTGCTGGCGTTGGCGCTATGGAAGAAGTCTGACACCTTAACATGAACATGGCGCACGGGATCGAATCGGTACATACATACAGACCATAACCTTGACGGTTGACTTGGTAATAATTTTCTCGGGCAGAGACGTTCCGGGTGACACTGGGACCGGGTTGTGTTGGAACGATACAGGGGCTTTCTATTCTATTCGATTTTCCGGGCATGATTAGACGGTTCTTGCGTTTTTTGTCGGTCAGTACTGATTGACCATCGGCCGAGTCGTGATCATTCGCAGGAGACGGGTAATGTGTGCCACTGTATGTACGACGTAGATAACCCAATTGCTTGAAATGCTCTGGATTTTGACGAGTTCTGCGAGTTATGGCCTGCGGCACCGCCTCTACGACGGAGAGAGCCTTCCATGGCATCTGAGCGGGGCCAGGCGCAACCCGCAGTAACTCTCGTAACTTAATCCAATCCTTAAAGACCCCCTCAGGAAATCATCCATGAGGGATCGGTGGCTACTGGGTCTGTTACTACAGAACGTCTCAGCGAAGGTCACGGCGATAACCGTCTTATCTCCGGCGCAGTCACGTGTTGATCGCGAGATTCTCTACGAAAGAGGACTAGCGCATATCTCCGGCACGCGTTACCGTCCGCGCGGCGCGTCTCCGCATGGCTGCAAAGACCAGCACAGCTCGCCCCTTCATCAGGCCGTTGCCCCGTACAGTATATCTCAACCCTCCGGCCGCTCCTTTGAGCGTCAATATTCCTGACTCTCTCAGGAATGACTATTTCTATGAATTGATTTCAGATTTCATCTGCTACGTCTAACTACAACAACATCATGTCCTCCCCGTCCACGCCTCGCTCGACGCGCTCCGCGTCCCTGGGGACGGACGACGGCTCGCCGGCCCTTCTCACCCCTGGCAGGAAGATCAGGGCTATGCTTGCGGCCTTCGACAGCGACTCCGACTCAGACAATGGTGTCTCGACTACGAGACGGCCACCGGTTTCCAAACCCGGATTGAACTCGAACAAGATTCAGGATGAGAAACGACAGACGGATACCGTCATGCGCGATGAGGAGGACGATGGCGATGACAACGAAGATGACGATATTATCATGCCTAGAGGCCGTTTGGCGGCTCGATTGCAGGCAGAGACCAAACCGGTCGACGACGAATCAGACTCGTCGGCAAGTGACGGGGGCGAGGGGGAAACAGCATATGAGAGAGTAGCACGGAGGCTACGTGCCGAAACGCAGAAGCCAGAGCAGTCAGAAGCCCAGTCCCCGAAGGTCTCAAGTGGATCGTCAGAGGACGAAGATGAGCTTCCGGCGGCTGGGCCCAGGAGGAGGCTCATGAAGGCCAGGAAGGCATCAGATGCGGGTGACATGTCTGAAGCGTCGCCGGCTCGTGCGCGTTCTTCTTCCCCCCTGTTTGTCTCGTCTCCCGCTTCTCAACGGCAGCAATCAGAGGCTCCGGATGCGGATACAGACAACGATAATGATGATGATGACGATGCGCCGCGCCGCAAACCTAATGCCCGCTTCCTCGCGCTGGTCGCTCAGAAGCGAAAGGAGAGGGAAGAGAGGGAGCGCATCGAGGCAGAGAAGAAAAAGGCCGCCAGAGAGAAGCAACTGGAACAGCTCAGTTCCGAGTTCCTCTCTGATGAGGAGAGCGACGAAGACCAAGGGTCCGGGCGAAAGCCTGCCCAGCAGTCGCGTTCCGCACGCAAAGCGAGCAAGAAAGCCCTCGAGGAAATGGCCCGTGAGACGCAGAGGATGGCGAGGAACATGCAGTTGGCGCATCAGGCCAAGACAAAGAAGAAGTTCACAAAGGAGAGCTTCTTCTCCCGGTTTAATTTCATGCAGCCCCAGCAGCAGAAGGAGCCCGTTCCTGCGCCTGAGAGCTCTTCGACTGTCGGGTCCCAGAACTCGTCGGACGCGGAGGGGCAGAAGGAAAAGGCGACACCTCCTACCTCTCCTGTTCGGGTGGCCTCCCCAGAAAAGGAGAAGAGCGAGGAAGTCGCCGAACAGCAGACTACAGCACCAGTTGAAGGAGCCGAGGTCGCGCATAAGGAAACCGAATTCCCATCAGTCGAGGAGCTTCTGAGCAGACCACCAGAATCGCAAGAAGTTACTGTTGGGCAAGCCGAGGTTGCGCCTGCGCAACCGGAGGTAACAGCGGATCCCAAGCCCCAGCGGAAGACACTTACCAAGCCACCTGTCCGCGTCCGCCTCTCACGGAGTGAGGTCGCCCGGCACCAGAAAGACGATTCCGACAGCGATCTGGAAGTAGTCACTTCTCCCGCCAAGTGCCGCCGGATAGCAGCCTTTGAAAACCTCCCTGTAAGAAAAAAGCAGGAGCCGGCCTCCGTGCAGAAACTCAAGGCTTTAGCCCATCTTACCTCTCCCTCGCGACGCAGCACGTCGATGACTCCGGCTGAACTGAATGCGTCCTTGATTATCCGGGCGAGGCAGCAGGCCGCCAAGGAGCGGGAGGAGAGGATTCAAGAACTCAGGGCGAAGGGCATTATCATTGAGACGGCCGAAGAACGTGCTGCGATGGAAGACGAGCTCGAGGACCTCGTGGAGAAAGCGAGGAAGGAGGCTGAAGAAATCGCGAAGAGGGAGAAGGAAGCTGAGAAGAAACAGAAGTCTGAAGATGTGGATATGGATGATAGCGAATATGACGAGGAGTACGAGCTCTCCGGGTCCGAGGAAGACGGTGAGGGTGGCGACGCAGAAGGTGAAGATGAGGATGAAGAGGAAGAGGGAGAGGGAGAGGATGAGGAAGAAGATGAGAATGGCGAGAAGGAAAATGAAGAAGACGACGAGAATCCTGTCGACAACGAAGCTGAGGAAGCGGATGAATCCGAGGATCCACAAACGGAGACTATGTCGTCCGAAGATGATGAGGAGAACGAGTCGGTTCCAGCGACACGGAGAAAGCGTCCTACTCGTGTAATCAGCGACGATGAAGATGGCGATGAGGAAGTGAAAACACCAACGAAATCCGTGACGCAGCCCCCGGAGTCTGTGAAGCGACCTCAGTTCCCTGATATGCCAACTTCTGGCAATCTTTCCATGAGTCTGAGCCAAGCCTTTGCAGGCACATTGGCTGACAGTCAGCAGAACACTCAAGAGGATTCCTTGGCGATGCTCCGTGACCTGCCCGATCCTGGATTACCTTCAGCGGATCTCCAGAAGCTAGATTCCCAGGTGATGGTCAAGGACAGCCAAGAGCAGACTGCAGAGCCGATTGATCTGCTCGCAGGCTATAGTCGGTCTAATTCACGCGCGCCAGAGTCTCCTGCTACAGGGATATTTTCGGAGTACTCCCAGATCCCCGATCCTACTCAGGATGTCGGTTTCGTCTATTCACCTTTTGACAATTCGAAACGGTTTTTGCGGCCTACTCCGTCGACCGTGGATACAGTTCCTCTATCAGAGAACAACTCGCCTGTTGCGAACAGAAAGGGCAGGCTACTCCGACGCGGCCGAGTTCCTGATCTGTCAGATGTGGAGGAAGGCGGTGATCAGAACAAGCGCAACGCGTTCAATGTCATGCGGAAGGCAGCGAAGAAATCCACCGTTCCCTTTGATAAGGACAAGAGCAAAGCAAAGGAGATGGTGGATGAGATTGCCGAAGAATCAGAGGACGAATATGCCGGCCTGGGAGGTGCAAGCGATGACAGCGAAGGTGAAGAGGATGAGTATGACAGGGAGATGATCAACGATGACAGCGGCGAGGTCGTCGACGAGAAAGAGCTTGCTGCGCTCAATGCGTATGTTTTCCGCATGACTTTCCCATGAGTAATACTAACTTGCATACAGGAAACACCAGCGAGATATGGATGAAAAGCAGGTCTCCAAGCTTCTTAGGGATATAACTACCGGTGCCCTTCGCCGGCGACGAGCTGGCGATGATGACCTTGACCTCGATGACTCAGACGACGAGCGCATGCGCCGTCGACGAGAGAAGCGGAGGGAGTTTGAAAGGATGCGCAGGGCACTGCTGGCTGACGAAAAGGTTGGTGAGCTAGCGGATAACCCCAAGAAAGCAGCCTTCTTCAGGGCCATCGAAGACCGGGATTCGGATGATGAGATGGACCTTGATTTCCTCGAAGAAGAGAGCGGCTCTCAGGACAATGGATCATCGGAAGAGGTTCAGCAAGATACCTCTCACGGCGATACTGTCACCGGGGGTAGCAACAAGAGGAAGAGACCGCTTGAACCTTCGGCTGCTGATATCGCCAACCGACCTCCTCCCCATCTCCGTCGCACTGCGGCTAGCGCTGTCTCGAAGAAGCCATCCACGCTCGCTGAGATTCGCGAGACGCTCTCTTTCCTGACCGAAACGCCAGAGTACGACTCCTTCCACGAGGACGCGTCGGTCGACGATGAGCAGGACGAGCACGACGACGACGACAGCAAGCCTTCCAATGAGGAATACAACGCCGCAGAGGCGTCCAAAGACCGCTTCCCTGTCCCATCGAACCCCCGCCGCACGCGTGGTCCCGTCGTTGACCGTCTCGCTCTCCTGCGCCAAGCCTCATCCAACTCCGCATCTCTCAACGGCAAAGTCGCCTTCCAATCCCTCTCCTCCAAGGACCCGACTGCGAGAATCGGCTTCCGTCCCCCTCCCCTCCTGCGCCGTGTAACCACCGGTTCCTCGTCCGCGTCTAGTCTCTCTTCTTCCAGCTCCTCCACCTCCACCGTACGGACGACGACAGCTCCGCCACAGGTAACCTCGAAGAAAGGAGCCGTCAACTACTACACGGCCGCGCGCGAGCGGGAGAGGGAGCGGGAGCTGAGAGCCAAGCAGCGGGACGGTAGCTCGAACATCGCTGCGCTGCTGCAGAAACATGCTGATAGCGGATTGGGAGCATTGGCGGGGAAGGCGCAGTGGGAGTAATCTCCTGCAACTACGTTTTGTTCTCTGTTGTGCATATCGAGGTATTAATGACGTGGTTTGGTGGCTTTGGTGTTGATTTTGATTGTGTGCTGTACATAGAGAAATTGAAATTGAACCCAGCTGGCGATCTGGGTTGCATTTGTTTTGATCCGGCTGGGAGGTAGGTTTGGTTGGGACGGGAAAAGGGTATGGATTAATAAGGTGTTTGAGTCAACTACTTTGTCATATCTTTCTCTCTAGCATGGAGACGGGGTATAATGAACGGAAGATTTCGCGTCAAGCCTTGAAACTTTCTAACTTTAAACTTTCTAATTTTGTGATTATCGCCATAATCTGTAAACGAGAATGACTTAAGTAGTCTGGGGTCAGAGCTCTGTTCTGCTCTCTTGGTTGGGGGGGGGGGGGAGGGTAAGAGGAAACGCATTGAACCCAGCAACGGGAATGTGCTTGAGACACAGAATATACTGCAGTATTGGGATAGATTCACATGTCAAGTTTGTTTCAGCATGAGGCTGTAGTAATCTTCATGTGTGTACGTATGATTGCACTGTTTGTTCCCTTATGGAGTTTAATATAATAATTGACCTTCATTGCTTCAAGTTCTCTTTTCCTTTGAATTTGATGTTATGTATACACAACTCTGTAGAGAGTAGATTATGCTAGCAGAGGGTAGAACTCCAAGAAGAGTAGTTGAATTTGACTAAATGACCCTAGTCATAGACAAGATGGTCATGCAATGCACAATGACTCGGACTTCACAATGGTCATGAGCATGTTTATATGCTTCTTTCAGTGGCATTTTTTTGCCTATCACAATTTTTCAACTAAGGATTCTGAATTATGCTAGAAGTGCTTTCTATATATAATATGAGTTCTTGAGGGTTGAACTCCCAATAGAAAAAAAGCCTCACGTTTTCTCTTTTAAGCAGTCCCATCTAGTTAAATGTATCACGGATGTGATGTTGAAGTCAACATACTGACCTCTATAGCCGAAGTCTCTGTCTTTGAGATTCCAAGGTCCCCCTGATAGTGGATAATGGGCGGAGGTCTTCTGAATCCAGCAAACTCCCACCACCATCACCAAACCACCAAGCAAAAAGAAACAATTTTAAAATCCAAGCTTGACAAAGAAGTTGTGTCACACCCTGGCCCACCTAGCGATGGGGGAGGGCACCCGGGATGCGGTAGGAAGGAAGTAGAAAACAGCAGGGGAAGAGGTTGAGAGGAGGTCATTAGATCTGAAGCTGAAGGACAGAATGTCTGGTGTCTAAGAAGCTAACCAATTTCTTAATGTAGGGGTCCATATGTAAGTACTTATATCCTGTTCTGGCTGCTTTTAGGGTTCGCGTGTTTGGCCTTGAGAATTTAAGGTAGCTAAGATATCACCAAGATAGAGGAATGAATCTGCAAACTACTATGAGAAGTGTCAAAGTATATACAGCTATACATAACCAGGTATGTAAACCCTAGAATGCCATTAATGAATCCATAACATCCATGCCTAAATAGAGGGTTAAGGACTGAGGTATTTCCTTAGCAAATAATCCAGCACCTGTACTTGGATATTGAGGTGCAAGTTGGGTTTACTTATATGGTTCTTAGTTCTGTACACATTCTAAGAACTGTTATGTAGCACTATTGGATTATTGATAGTTAGACATCGCAGGAGGACGGCCAAATTGTTTAGAAAAGCAAGTCCGCGTATGAAGGTGTGGAGATGCGAATGTAGGGCGCTTTCAATTTTGGAACCTATTCGTGTTGTGTTCACCATGCCTTTATATCATCCCGTGGCAGATATTTGCATAGACTTAATATAGCTATTTAGGTTATAGGGTAGAAGATATTATTCATTATTTGACACACGTAAACTCAGTCAGTATGTGTTGCCGGAATTAAAATCCAGATTATTGATTAGGTATGCTACTCTATCCGATGAAACGCGTTTCATATAAGACTCCCAAACCGCATAGGACTACAAACTTAGTCGTCCAGTCATTTCCTCCACGACGACACATTGTGTACCTATCCAGCTCACGCGGACGCTGGACCTCCCTTCTTCTCCGCTACTCATCCCCACAAGTCCGCTAAACTGGAGGAGACCCATGCATCGGATAACTCTGCTGCTGCTGTGCCTGCTCATTCGTCGCTGTCGCTCCTCCAGGAGGCTGTCGAAGGACTCCTCCTCGCAAGCCTATTGCTGGCTGGGACTCATTGTTGTTGTTATTGCTGTTCCTCCGCCCTTTCCACCGCAGAAAAAAATAACCACGCAAAGCAAATAATGAGCGAACATCCTAGTAGACCTCCGATGACGACAGCGATCATGAACCTCACAGGAAGGTTGCGTGAAGGCTTTGATTCGTCCCCAGAAGAATCATCGCCTGGGACATGCCATTGGAGGTATGGATGATGAATATGACGCGGCGGTTTTAATGTGATCACCGTATTTGATGTAGCAGCGTACTCCCACTCCGCTGCTTCTGGTAGCGATATCTGCGTTGTACGTCGTCAAACTCGGACGGCAGGTCTTTGAGGTCGGTGCATGAGACGGAATTGGTTTCTGTACACGCTTGGTCGATGTAACAGGCGTCGGTTATATTGCTGTGTTTCGAAAAGACGGAAGAAGAGATAAAAAATTTAGGCCAGATTATTATACATAATTGTAGCAGGGATTATCTTATTTGGAATAAGGATAATAACAATAATAAAATAAGGAGTTTCCTACCTCCCAACACAGCACCAGCCCTTCCCCACAAACAGCTGACATGACAGGCAGGATTGATCTTTTCTACTACCTAGCGAACTAAATGCAAACTAGCATTTCCTACGCATCTAATTGTGACAAGGGGGGGGGGGAAGGTACACAGAAAGACAGAGTTGCAACATGGCGTCACATTACTAGGCGCGCGCTGTGAATAAGCGGCGTGCGGCCCAAAAGTATCGGAAGAGCAACATCTTCTAAAAAAAAGGCCATGGTTTTGGCCATGGATCTCGTTGTCGTCGACAATTTCATATGAAGAACAGATTTGAAGTTGATGCAAGTTGCATCAGTGTATCCATATTCAGCCATCTGGCGGTGCACACCTAAGTCAAAATCAAGACCCCCTATCCCTAGTGTTTAACTGACGCATAATCTCGTTTACCTAGGTTCCTAGGCAGTCATACACCGCCACAAGTTTGCAGCCTAGAAGTGGAAGTTCAAGATCCGGTACACAGGACTGTGTGTGCCCTTGTGTCATGACGGTGAAGATAAGTCATTATCGATCTTTCGTGGAAGACCTGTCGCGCCTAGAGACGGTAGACCACACATACACATAGTAATGATGGACAGAGGAAGGAAAGGATTTGCTAGACAGTGCCACTAAATGAAGTGGTGACTGAGGAATGAGTTTCTGCAGTTGGGTAACTCCAGAGCTGATGATATCGCTATATCAGTCCATCAAATTGTACAGATGAATCGGCAAATCAAATTGTCTTTTCATACATTTTCATATTATCAGTAAACACAGTCAGAATTCAGTACTCATCAAGGGTATAAGATCAAATGGATGTTGACATTTTTCAGTACATAATTATTTCTATGTATTTGATCTATTTTTGTTGATTAATTTGCAATAGATATGGCCAAAGATAATGTCTACTAATATTGCGGATAGTTAGGTAGATTAAGAAATCAGAGCCCACCTTCCATACAAATCCATACTGACATTCGCCCTTATGCAACACTTGACTACCTAGCGTAGGTCGATGTCAGGAGTCACTTGGGGAACCCGTCTTGTCATTTGTCATGTGCGGAGCATTATGATGAAAGCCACACTCTTGGCTACTCAGGTCCGCAAGCAGTGTTGTGTCGATCGGGATAACACCCTGAACCTGTCTAGTGTAGTCTGTTGTTGATCAGCCAGTCCATGGTTGAGTGGAGTTTCCTAACTGGCAGAGCGGGCTGTTGTGGTTGGCTCGGGCGGCGCTGCACCACCAAAACCGTGCGGAGTTACTGTCAGCCTCAACGTCTCGACAAAACCTCCATCCATCGACTCTGCGAAACACTGTTGGAGTGTAGGGCTTGCCAGGAGCTGTTCCTGTCCCTTCACTTCTTCTTACCCATGTCCCATCGACACTATCTCCTGAACCATGTCCGACATGTGACGGCCGCCGCCAGGCACCCCGGAGGCAGGGCCCTCCTCCTCACCTTCGACGCCTTCTCGACCCTCTTTCACCCGCGCCAGCCTGTTGCTGAGCAGTACGCCTCGACCGCTCACTCCTTCGGTCTTTCGCCCTCCGTTGTCACACCGGCTAAGCTGCAGACCGCATTCAAGGAAGCGTTCAAGGCGCAGAGCAAGCGGTGGCCGAATTATGGCCGGGAGGACGTGTTGAAGGGACGCTATGGTGGTCCGAGGGAGTGGTGGGGGGATGTTATTCGGGGGAGTTTTACCAGGATCATCAAGGGAGACGCTGCGGGTGATCAGGTGGGGCTTCCAGAGGGGATGGTGGAAAGCCTGCTGGAGCGCTTCGCGGGTCGAGAGGGGTACGCCTTGTATGAGGATGTGGTCCCATTCTTTGAGAGATTGAAGAGGATGAAGACGGATAACGGGGAGAGGACCTTCGACCGGATCGTAGTCGGTGTCATCTCAAATTCTGACGACCGCGTTCCTGCGGTTTTGAAGTCCTTGGGGTTGACCGTGGGCGATGTCCGTGCGGATCAAGAGCGGTCGAGTATGGAACTGCCAGGGTTCGAAGAGAGAAGTCGCATGGACGAGAACGCAAAAATTTTGTCTTCAGCTCTGTACTCCCCTTCGGAGAGCATTGAGCCAGTCAATGACATTGATATGGTGATCACGAGTTATGAGGCGGGAGAGGAGAAGCCGCATAAGCTAATATTCGATGTAGCGAAGAGACAGGCGCAAAGATTCGTGGAGTCTATGCATGGGAAGACCACTGAGAGCGTCAGTGCATATAACTGGATCTTTATCCATGTCGGAGACGACTATCAGAAGGATTATAGGGGTGCCATCGACGCTGGCTGGAATAGTTTTCTTCTTCCTCGCGAGCCACTTGGTGACGACGTCCAGGATGCGAAGAGGATTGACACACTTCTCGAGTTGATCCCAAAGCTAGAGGGATATAATGGGTGATAAATTGGACCAGGACCAGGTACAGAGCTGTTTAGTCTCCCTTCTCCGGTTCGGTTTCATCCTGCTTCAATATCAGTATGACTCGCTCTTTTGAGGCAGGCCAAATCCATGATTCACCTGCCTTGTCATCCTCGATCTCGACATTGTCGACTAGCAAGATGAAAACAAACAACCTGAACTAGCCCCGTTGCCTTCAGGCCCTACTCTTCCACGTTTCGTTTCCGTCGGGCTCGGGCTCGACAGCTCTCCCCAGCACGAAATCATAGTCCAACGTTGTGGTTCCTCCCTCCCGGCGGTCTCCAGGCAACCTCTTTCTGGGTTATGCCCCCCCGATCTCCCTTATACCTAACAATAGGAACCAGGGAATAGTGCAGCGTTAATGTCAGCCTGGCCTCTGTGCCAGTGGCCTTCCCTGTCACCGGACCCAAATCCCGGGTTCGATTCTTGCCTTGGTCGAGGTGCAGCGGTTTGATATTAATCAATACCTGCTAACATCCGATGGAGCCTTGGCGGGGATCCATCTAATGAAAATTCCCTGCCAGCCAAAAGCATAGGCGGGGTTTTCGTAGCACCCTAGTCTGGCCCCGTGGGCCGGAGGGTGTGAGCTTTTTGTTATTTTTACCTACATGGCTATCCTTTTTGGCAGAAGGTAGTGTGTTGATGTTGCTGATTTTGTATCCAAACTCACACTAAGCAGAGTTTCGATAAATAAACCTCCATCTAAGTTCTCATTTGAAAGCTTTTTGTATCTTATATCTCTAGCAGTAGCGTTATGCGAGCTCTTAAAGGTAAAAGCCGCTATTAGACAAAAAATAGCAGTAAGCGGCAGTATCAAGCATCTGCAAGTCTATGCCAACAGATACGGAGAGTGGCAGCGCAGTGAGGAGGCGAAGTCCAGTGCGAAGTCCAGTGGGGGGTCTGAAGAGAGTGTGATTGTTCACCGATCAAGCCTATCGCATTCAAAGCAATGAAGAGGATCTACGTGGTCGAAGGCTATACTCGGCGCGGTATATGCTAAGAGCGCTGCGGAGCAGTGGGCTACAAATAGCATGCAGGGCTAAGCTTGCACGTCCTGGTGCAACACCAATCAACAGGTAGGTAATGGTAAGATCTAGGAATGAGGATGGATGCGAGGCTAGGGGATCTGCGCATCGCCGCATCTTCTCCGCAAGCAACTGTTGTCATCTAATTTAAAGAGATGGCTTCATCGTGTTTCCCACGGAGTCAAGAACAACGTCGATAAACATGACCACTAAACCTTCCGACGCTCCTTGGGCCGATGAGCCGTACAGGCTCATCCCCATCCCCTCCAAGACACTTGATATTGTACGCTGATCCCGCTCTATCTTGTCCCCCATCGTCCCCGCACTAACCCCAGACTCCACCGGTACTGTGCTGCCTACAGAACTCCCATTCCTCCATCTACTGCGCCTCCGAGATGGCCTACTCCCATAACTGCCTCCTCCGGGGCCTCAACGCCATCGTCCTCCAAGCTCCCCACGTCCCTCCCGCGGGATCGCCGGGTTACTCCGCCCGGGACGTGCGCGACCTGCTCTTCTACGTCGCCTCGTGGGTCAAGACGGTCGAGTGGCACCACCACACCGAGGAGACCTGCATGTTCCCGGGCATCGAGGCCTTCACGGGCCAGCCGGGCATCATGGACGGGCCCAAGGGGCAGCACGAGGAGTTCACGCCGGGCCTGGAGCGCCTGCTGCGGTACGCGCAGGAGACCAAGCCGGAGGATTATCGGTGGGAAGGCCCCGGGGGCATGAAGGAGATCATCGACTCGTTCGCGCCCAGTCTGACAAAGCACCTGTACGAGGAGATTGATGTCTTTCTGGCATTCGGCCACTTGGACAGTGAGGGGTTGCGGAGATGCTGGGATGAGGCGGAGGAGGTGGCCAAGGCGAAGGGCAAGCTGTACATGCTGGTAGGTTGTCTCCCTGCAGGATGGCAGGGCAAGCGGGTGCTGACAAAGAGCTCTCCTCTCTCTCTTCCAGTACGACGTCTTCCCCTGCGTGCTGGGCACGGCCGACAAGACCTACGAGGGAGGCAATCAGTTTCCGCCCCTGCCCTCGATCCTGCCGTACGTTATCAAGTACTGGTTCGGGGCCAAGAACAAGGGCGCATGGAGGTTCAATCCGTGCGACTTTTGGGGGAGACCCGTGCCGCTGCACTTTTTGCCGGAAAACCGGGCAAAGAAGAAGCAGATGGATGGGCCTAAGTTATAGTTACGGGAAAGAGGAGGAGGTCTTGTGTGTGTGGGTTTTGATATATTTTTTTCTTTTTTCTTTTTTGCTTTTAACGGCCATAGATGAGAGATGAATTTGTGAATAATACCCAGATAGGAAACTGTTAGTCAGTATCTCAGAATGCCTATACCGATGAGAGGAACAGGTGTCTTGTAGATTGCGGATATGATGATAGTCGTTCTGTTAGACAAAATCTGTAGACGATGGTTCCAGATACAGATTTATATATATGTATGTGTTTCAGGTTCTCCCAGCTTCCTGCATGCTAGAGCTGGCTGAACATACTTCAGTGTATACAAGGAGCGACCACAAGCCGATGCCATGTCACAAAGCAGCATAGGTTACGCTGGGGAAGTCACCTGAGCAGGCAAGACAAAGACCTTTCATCAGATCAACTGCTCTTTTCAGTCCTTTGGCTGTTTCTGTATGGGGCTGCTGTCCAAGGAGTAAGAACGAGTTTGACAGAAAAATTTTTAATGACCATTCATTCTCCTCCCGCCTAAGGGCTGCCCGCGGTCGGGACCAATATTTCGGCTCTCAACGCTCCCACCTGATGGGATTGGGCGTCATTCAAGGGAGCAGAGACGCTCGTCCGCCAGGGACCATTACCGCAGTTGAACCATGTTGAACAGCGGATATTGCCGTGCCAACCAATCTGCGTTAAAAAATAGACGAAAAGAAAGACGAATCAAAAAGCTGCGTGAAGGGATCTGTAGTTGGCAAGTGGCAAGATCATGACTACTAGACCATTATTGAGGACGACAGATTACTTTGTCATTCCAGTGATGTCTGATATCACTCTGGGGGGAAAGGGGGTGGGGAATAAAAAATTACCGAAAAATTCTCAAGGTCTCCCCGACGGGGAATCGAACCCCGGTCTCCCGCGTGACAAGCGGAAATCATAACCACTAGACCATCGAGGATTGTTGCTTATGTAAACACTGTTACTGTTCAAATAACGTAAGCGGACACCGAACGGTCCGGGACAGCGAGCGGTCCGGCTCCTCGAACCCCTACACCGCACCTCAACA